>OWKP01001713.1_pt1 | contig 12989 bp, 13 predicted proteins | sample 1732991 | NCBI WGS metagenome assembly OWKP01 (sample SAMN05065777, study PRJEB22554) | human gut metagenome | biome: ENVO:2100002; feature: ENVO:00000062; material: ENVO:00002003 | host: Homo sapiens | place: USA
GCGGTTTGAGCAAGGAAGAAATCGAAAAGATGAAGGCTGAAGCTGAAGCTAATGCAGAAGCAGACAAGAAAGAACGTGAAAAGATTGATAAGCTGAACCAGGCCGACAGCGTAATTTTCCAGACAGAAAATCAGTTGAAGGAATTGGGTGATAAGTTGCCTGCTGATAAGAAAGCTCCAATTGAAGCTGCTTTGCAGAAACTGAAAGATGCTCATAAGTCTCAGGATTTAGCTGCTATTGATACGGCTATGGCAGAAATCAATACTGTTTTCCAGGCTGCAAGTGCTGAAATGTACGCTCAAGGCGGAGCTCAGGGTGGTGCACAGGCTGGTCCTGATATGAATGCAGGTCAGAATGCTGGTCAGGATAGTAGCAAGCATGGTGACAATGTTCAGGATGCAGACTTCGAGGAAGTGAAGTAAGTATCGATAAATAACGATAACAATAAATAGGAATATAGGGTGTAACTCAATAAGTTACGCCCTATTTCTTTTTGTAGACTTTTCTTTGGCTTTGCTTATTTCTCGGATTTTTATCGTATATTTGTACCATAATTGTACCGACACTTAAAAGTAGATAATGTGACACTTACAAGAATGCCGGTATTGAGAATGAGGAATATAAGTAAAAAGTAGATTATGCCAGCAGCAAAATTTGAAATAAAACGGAAGTGCCAGATTTGTGGAGAAGAGTTTTTAGCCAAAACAATAGAATCTTGGTATTGCTCTCCCAAATGTTCCAAAATTGCATGGAAGCGACGCAAGGATGAAGAACAAAGATTGCAAAGGTTGGACGAAGTGGTTAAGAAGATACCCAAGTCCAAAGAGTACATCACGGTTCCTGAAGCATACGCATTGTTTGGCATAAGCAAGGAAACTCTTTATCGTTTGATTCGTAAGGGTACAATCCCCAGTGTAAATGCAGGAGAAAGACAGACATTACTATCAAAAGCAGAACTGATGAAACTCTATCCTCCACGCAAGAAAGCTCTCACAAAGCCGAAACCTGTTGCCAAACTATATAGTCTGGAGCCGAAAGATTGTTATACCATTGGAGAAATCACAGAGAAGTTTCTTGTGAATGAAAGTACAGTTTATCTCCACATACGCAAATACTCTATCCCTACCCGGCAGATTGGGAACTTTGTGTATGTACCCAAGAAAGAAATTGATAACTTATATAAAGGTGTGAAGCGATGAAGAAAGCATTAGTCAATACACGAGTGTCGGTAAAGCTCCGCAAATCTGAATATCGTGATGAATGGTATCTTTATGTGGAATCTTATCCTGTATTCCAATCCGGAAAAGATACGCCACAAAGAGTGCGTGAATATCTCAATCGTACCATTACAACACCTATTTGGGATAAGTCACGCAATGCAAGGACTAATGCCGAAGGCAAAACCACTTATAATCCGAAGCGAGATTTGAACGGTGTCATTCAATGTAAGTCGCAATTAGACCAGGAATCATGTATCTATGCCGACAAGGTCAGAAGCCTACGACAAAAGGAATACGACAATGCAGCTTTATATGCCGATACCGATGCAGAACAGGCGGAGCAGTTGGAACGCTCCCGAAGTAATTTCATTGAGTACTTCGACCATGTGCAGCGAACAAGGCATGCCCATAGCTCTGATTCTATCATTGTCAACTGGAGGAGAGTGCATGAATTATTGAAGATTTTCGCAAAAGGTGACACCATTCTCTTTTCGCAAATAGACTTAAAGATGGTTGAATCGTTCCGGCAATTCATAATGAATGCCCCACAAGGAGGCACTAAACGAGGTACGATTTCTCAAAATACAGCAGCAACCTATTTCTCTATCTTCAAAGCCGGATTGAAACAGGCTTTTATAGACGGATATCTGACTATTGATATTTCTGCAAAAGTCAAAGGCATTCAAGAAAGGGAAAGCCGGAGAGAATATCTCACGGTAGAGGAATTGAACCGACTGGCTCAAACACCTTGTGACCCATTACTGAAACGTGCTGCCTTGTTCTCTGCTTTAACAGGAATCCGTCATTGCGACATTCAGAAGTTGAAGTGGTCGGAAGTGGAAATGTTCAATGGAGGCTATCGGTTGAATTTTACTCAGCAAAAGACAAAAGGAGTTGAATATATGCCTATATCAGAGCAAGCATATAATCTCTGTGGAGAGCCAAAAGAGGGTGAACTTTTGGTTTTTGCCGGACTTCCTGACCCTTCTTGGATAAACCGTCCTGTCAAAAAGTGGGTTGAAGCTGCCGGAATCACCAAACACATTACCTTCCATTGTTTTAGGCACAGCTACGCAACCCTGCAACTGGCTGGAGGAACTGATATTTATACGGTCAGCAAAATGTTGGGACATACAAATGTGCGAACAACACAGGTGTATGCAAAGGTTGTTGATGAAAAGAAAGAGAAAGCTACAGAAACTATTAAATTGGATTTATCTCAAACAAAATAACCATTATTCTACTTTGTAAGTATAGCCATCTGCGTAAAATCTGCGTGGGTGGCTTTTTGTTTTTATCTATGGTCTTTTCTTCAGACCATCTTATGATTCCTTTATGATTGAAGACATTATCATAAAAATCTACTGCTGAATTCTCCACTATTCATGTTGATAATCAATGGGTAATCCTTATGATGATTATGTTTCGTTACTGCTTATTTATGTGATGTATTACACTATGAAATCAGTATGCGTAATCGCTGTTATTTTGCCGAAAAATCAAAAAACAAGTAGCAATATGAGTGAGAAGAACATTACATTTGAAGATTTACCCAAAGCAATGTCGTGGTTGATGGATAAATTGAATGAGCTGGATTCTAAAATAGATGGATTAAACAATCAGAATCAAAGCGTTCCAACCGAACAATGGATGAACCTTAAGGAATTGTGTGATTATATTCCCAGTCACCCGGCAGAGCAAACTGTATATGGCTGGACGAGTTGTCATCTAATCCCATTCCACAAAAGAGGGAAGCGTATCATGTTTCTAAAATCGGAAATTGACGAATGGCTCCATGCCGGCAAAATCAAATCTGATAAAAACTTGGAAGATGAAGCCGCCCAATTCATAAAGTCAAAAAGAAATACCAAATTCTAATGGATTCAACCAATTTATGCAATGCGCTCAGAATGGAATTTGAAGGAATCTTTGAAAACAAGATTCCTTTGGATGCTTTTCCTGCCAAAATTCAAGATATGATATTGGCTTTAGCACGGCAAGAAAATTATTCCATTGAGTACATGATGGCTTCTCTTTTGGTGGCAGTGTCAACCGCTATTGGCAACGCTGTCAATATCCGTATTCGTGGTGGATGGATTAGTAATCCTGCCCTCTATATGATATTGGTAGGTCGTCCCGGAATGGGCAAAACCCCACCTTTGGATTTCGCATTCCGCCCTATCCGAAAGCATGATGCAAAAATCATCAAGCAATTCAAATTGGATATGGAGCATTATAATAGCTTGATTGAAAACAACAAGGTCAAAAAAGACAAATCCTCTTCACTGCCGGACAAACCTGTTTTACGAAGAATCATCATATCCGATTTTACACCGGAGGCTTTAATGCGTGCGCTGGATGACAATCAGCGAGGTGTCGTGGTATATGTGGATGAAATAATGGGAATGTTTAATGCCGTGAATCAATATAGCAAAGGACAACTCATTGAGCAGCTATTGACAGCCTTTAGCGGAAAACCATTGGATATTTCAAGATGTAGCATCCCTGTACCTATTCATATAGAGCATCCTTTTATAAATATTGTCGGCACGATGCAAACGACACGTATGCACGAACTGATAGAGAAAGGATATAAAGACAATGGGCTGATAGACAGAATAATTTTTGTTTATCCATCGTCTCAGGAAATTTCAGATTGGGGCTTGGATGAAGATTCTTCCGTATCAACTTTTGGTAAATACTCATCTATGTGGGATTCTATTATAAATAAGGTGATTAGTTTGCCATTTACAGAGAATGAAGATGACAGAGCCATACATAATGTACTGGAATTTTCTTCGGAAGCCAAAGCCTATTTTACAAACTGGCGCAATAATGCGATTCGGGCTGTTAATCAAATCCAAGATGATGGATTGGTGGATAGCAGAGTGATTAAGGCTCCCATGATTACGGCTCGTTTGGCTTTAGTCTTGCAGATTCTTCGCTGGGCTTGCAATGAAGCACACAAGGATTTTGTGGATATTGACTCAACCAAATCAGCTATTGCATTGAGTGAATACTTTGAGAACTGTTATACCAACATTCAAAGATATATGCTGAGAGAGAGCGTTGAACCACAAAAGAGAGAATTGCTTGATTGCCTTTCCGCAACTTTCACTACTGCCGATGCCATTCAAGCCGGAAAAGAAGTAGGGTTGTCGGAAAGGTCGGTAATGTATTCTTTGGTTAGCCTTGCTACGAATAAGGTTATCAAGAAAGTAAAGCGAGGTGAATATGAGAAGCTGCAATAAACGACACCTTTTGCAGTTTGCAGTTGTTGCAGTTTGCACTTTGCGCTGACATAGGATTTCTGCAAAACTGCAATAAGTGCAAACTGCACGGACTGCAATAACAAAATGAAGAAGTATGGCTGAATATAGATTTTCTCTTCAAAAATATAAGCGTGGGTCAAAACTTTCATGCCCGAAGTGTGGAAAGAAACAATGTTTTGTCAAGTACATAGATAGCCAAGGAGAAATAATTTTTCCTGATTATGTAGGCAGATGTGACCATGAGCAATCTTGCCAATACCATTACACTCCATCGGATTATTTTCATGATAACCCAATGGTAGTGGATTACAACAAAGATAACTTCATTGAAGCCGATAAGCCTAAGCCCAATTTACTGCCTCCAACCTCTTTTGTTGTCAATGAACTAATGAAACGTACTCTTACTAACTATGGTATGAATCCATTGTACATCTACCTGTCTGGGATGTTGGGTAAAGATGAGACTTCTCGGATATTCCAACTATATCATGTTGGCACATCAAAGAAGTGGGGCGGTTCTACTGTCTATTGGCAAATTGATTGGCAAGGTAATGTACGAACAGGGAAGATAATGTTGTATGATGCAGAAACAGGACATCGGACAAAAGAGCCAAGAAGTTATGTTAGTTGGGTACATACAGAACTGAATCTCCCAAACTACAATTTGAAGCAATGTTTGTTTGGCGAACATCTGTTATCTGAGAATCCGACCAAACCTGTTGCTATTGTGGAAAGCGAAAAATCCGCTTTGATAGCTACCCATTATATGCCGGAATTTATATGGTTGGCAACAGGTGGAATGCATGGATGCTTCAAGTCTGACGTGGTAAGTGTATTGAAAGGTCGGTCGGTTATGCTATGCCCGGATTTGGGTGCAAGAGAGGTTTGGCAAACCAAGATGGCTTTACTCACTTCCGTATGTTCTAAAGTTGTATTGAGTGATAGTTTGGAACAATGCGCCACAGACGAACAGCGCAAGAACGGACTTGATATTGCGGATTTCTTATTGATGACTGAAACACCTGCGATGATACTTCAAAAGATGATAAAGCGAAATCCAAACCTACAAACTTTGATTGACTGCTTGCATTTGGAACTGGTGGATTCCGGTTAGTGATGTGTTTATGGAGAAGCCAAACTAAGGGGAAAGTAAAACTATTGATTATCCAAATGGATATAGGTGACAATAGCCACTCTTAAAGTTGACAGACAAATGGCATAGTTCGGACAAAGACAATGCTTGCATTAAGGTATGTAATGCCCCATTTTTAATGGGTATTCTATGCAAGAAGTACCACCGTCCGACAAAATGGTTTCACTCATTTGTCGTCTTGGAGGCTTCTTGCATTACTCGCAGGCTCGCAATGGATAGAACATTTTATTAATAAATTCCAGTTATAAACGCTTATGGATATACAACAAAACAATGGAAAACAGGGTGTTCGTACTCGTCATATAGACATTCGTCTGACTGAAAATGAGTATGAAATGATAGTAGAAAAAGCTGCCGAATGTGGACTGACACTTAGTAACTACGGACGAAAATTATTGCAAAATCACCATCCAAACAAACGACTTTCAGACGAGGAAGTACAAGGATTGAACTCTTTATCGGATGCACGAGCCGACCTTATCCGCATTCAGAATGTACTCAAAGGTAAACCTGATGAGATTAAAAAACGATATTTCCGAGATGAGAATTATATGCGTGCTTGGATAGAGGCAGTAAATAGGCTTATTGTTCGATGGGGACAAATACGAGACAGTATAAATCAAATTTGAAATTATGATAGCACAAGGAAAGGCAATTTCTCATGGAGCAAGAGCCATTGAGTATTCTATGGAAAAAGATAAAGCCCAGCTCGTTAAGGTGCATGACTTGCCAGAAAATATAGAACCTTTGGCTATGTGGTCACGGATGATGCAACACCAGCATCAATGTATGAAAGACAGATATAATCCGAAGCCCATAAAGCTGAACGCACTGCGCTTTGAAATATCTCCAGCCAAAGAAGAATCGGCAGGATGGACAATGACGGATTGGCAGAATTTGGCGGATGAGTTTATTGCAGTACTTGACGGCATTGACCGAAGATGTGGCAAACCAGATAGTCATCTTAAACCGACCAATATCAAAAATAGCCAGTATGTTGTTTCGTTACACACCGACAGCAAAAGTGGCATCCCTCACTTGCATATTGTAGCTAACCGCATAGACAATATGGGCAAGACAAACGATGCGCATTATATTGGTGAACGTGCCGTTCATGCTGCCAACATCATCAATGAGAGACGTGGCTGGGTGCAATCCGTGCAACGTCGTGATGAGAATATTCAGCAAATCAGTGAAGACTGCATCGCAATATTGAAAGCTATGCCAGAATTTGATTGGGAAACTTATAGCCAAATGTTAAACGCTAAGGGGTACGATATTAAGTTGATAAAGGACGATAAGGAAGTGGTCAAAGGGTACGCTATACGAAAAGGGAACTCTATTTATAAATCCTCGATATTGGGTAAAAGTCGAAAATTGATGCCATCAAAAATTGAAGCGACTTGGGTGGGATTACATGCTTCTGATAAACAAACTGCAATTCAGTCAAAGGAAGTATGTACTCAAACGATGGCGCATAATAATAAAGAGGTGATGCCACAATCAAAGCCTTCTATTTACCACTATTCCATAACAGTGGATGGAGAACAACTCGAGGTTGATATACCAGATATGGTTAAGTCTGTCTTTGACGAAGAGTTTGGAAGCCTTGATGAAGAAGTCAAACAGACCAATTTATTCAAAGTTGCCGCCTTACTATTTGCCGGATATTTGGATGCAGCCACTTCTATGGCGGCTTCAAGCGGAGGTGGTGGCAGTCCCGGTAGCGGATGGGGTAAAGATAAGGACGATGATGAGCGTAACTGGGCTGTTCGTTGTGCAAAAATGGCAAAATGGCTCTGCAAACCGATTAAACGTAGCAGGGGTAGATAGTATTTCATTTATAATCACATATAACCATGCGTAAAAGTAAATATGACCAATCTTCTTTGCCTGTGCAGGATAGCAAGAGCATAGATAGTGATGATAACATTAGCAAAATTGAAAATCGTGTTGATTTTGAAACCGAGCTTGTAAATCTCACGAATCAGATTAAGGACATCAAAGATGTTATCCAAGAATTGAAACAGATAAAAGCATTTGTAGATGCTTCAGTGTTAACTTTTGAAGAATCAGCACAGGTTCTTAATGCTGCAGTGAAAACATCCGACAATATCCCTGATACTATTAGCCGTGCAATTATTCAGGCAGAGAATACTGTTGTAAATGTCAAACTTAGCGATGAAGACAAGTCTATTCTTACAGAATATCGCAATAAATTGATTGAAGAAGAAAAATCTTTATTTGAGAAGCAGATAACAGAATTGAAGACACTTCATACGAATCACTGGAAAGAAGTCCATAAATGTGTGAAATCTGAAACTTCGTTTTCTCTTAATGGCAAAATAGCCAAATGTGCCGTTGTCGGATTCTGGATATTGTATGCGTATTTCTGTTTGACATTGGGAGGATTGATAATCTATATGAAGTTCTTTTAAGGAATTGGAAGGATGGATTGACCAACCTTCCAAATACATCACCATGTTATGACCTTATCAACAATCTCTTGTTGTTCGGCACTGCTACGCCTCAAATAAATACGAGTTGTTTCAATACTTTCATGTCCCATCAGGTCAGCAAGTAGAGAAATATCGTTGAACTTCTCCAAGAAATTTTTAGCAAAGCGATGACGGAATGAATGGGGGTAAACCACTTTCTCATTCAATCCGTATTTGGCTGCGTAGTTTTTCAACTGTTGCGCAATCCCTCTTGTAGTGATACGCTCACCAAAGCGATTAAGAAAAAGATAGCCGGTGGTACGATTGACTTTGCTAAGCCATTCTGTGGCTTCCTTGCGCAAGGACTTCGGAATATAAATACGACGTATTTTGCCACCTTTGGTGTAGATGTCAAAATAACCCATCTGCACGTGTTCAGCCTTCATTTGGATTAGTTCACTGACTCTTGCTCCTGTTGCTGCGAGGAAACGAACTACGAAATACCATTCTTGGTTTTCCTCCTTTTTTAGTTTGTTTTTTAGAAAAGCGTAGTCGGCATTACTGATTACATTTTCCAAGTAACTCCGCTGCTGCACTTTGACGGATTTTAATCTCAAACGAGATTTTCCCATGCTATCAAGATACTTGTTCATTGCCTGAATACGAAGATTCACTGTCTTAGGCTTGAATTTCTCAATGAGATAGGTTTTATACACAAGCAAATTGCGCTTGTTCAATTCTTTGTGCCGGGAATAATACTCTTTTACGGCATAGAGATAAGCTGCAATTGTGTTCTCCGCCATATTCCCTTGACGAAGATACGTTTCAAAATTTTCAATGTTCATGTCAGATACATTATTAGTTAAACAATTCGTTATCATAATAATGTATGGTATTGCCTAATTCATTGAGTTCCTATTATGAGAAGTTTCTCGCTACCGGAGAGGTGAAGTGCATCGATGAGGAGATTCCGTTTGAGATTCCAAATGGGTGGCAATGGGAAAGAATTGGAAATATTTTTGAAACAACAAGTGGTTCTACGCCATTAAGTAGGAATCCAGATTATTATAAAAATGGCAATATCAATTGGGTACGTACAACAGACTTGAACAATGGAATTTTGAACAAAACCGAAATACAAATAACCTCGAAAGCAATTATAGACTACAATCTTTCTATTTTACCCCAAACCTCAGTGTGTGTTGCAATGTATGGTGGTGCTGGGACAATAGGCAAACACTGTATCTTGCATTTTGATACAACTATAAACCAATCTGTATGTGCCATCCAGCCTAATGGATTTTGTAATATGGATTACATCCATACTTTTATTGAATATCAAAGACCATTTTGGATGGATTTTGCAGCAGGTTCAAGAAAAGATCCCAACATAAATCAACTCATTATTAAGCACTGCTTGTTACCTATTCCACCACAAGAAGAACAACTTCGCATTGTTACAAAATTAAATCAGTTATACCCATATATTTATCAATATGGAAATAGTCAAAATAGACTCAACCAAATAAATAAAGAAATATGGCATAGTTTAAAAAAGTCCATTCTTCAAGAGGCAATACAAGGTAAATTAGTTTCACAGATTGCAGAGGAAGGTACAGCCCAAGAATTACTTGAACAAATACGGCAAGAGAAATTGCAACTTGTCAAAGAAGGCAAACTTAAAAAGTCTGCTTTAACCGATTCCATTATCTTCCGTGGTGACGATAACAAGTACTTCGAGAAGGTTGGTAAAACAGAGCAGGATATTACTGATGAAATACCATTTGAAATACCTGATGATTGGAAATGGTGTAGAATAGGAAGTGTCTTAAATATTTGGTCTGCTCGAAGAGTACACGAAAGAGATTGGCGTTCTTCTGGAATTCCATTTTATCGAGCAAGAGAAATTGGTAAAATGGCTGATTGGGGTCATGTTGATAACGATTTGTTTATAGAACAATCATTATACGATGAGTTCTCTAAAAGCGGAGTTCCGCAAATTGGAGACCTAATGATGACGGCAGTTGGGACACTTGGTAAAACTTATGTTGTTGAAACAAACAATCCTTTCTATTACAAGGACGGTAGTGTTTTATGTATAGGTAATCCTTTTCGCTTGAATCCGTATTATTTGAAATTATTTTTTGAATCGTCTGCTTTTGCAAACCAATATTTATCAGAGTCTGATGGAACTACAGTAGCAACCTTGACAATGGTGCGATTGAACAGATACTTAATCCCTGTTCCCCCTTTAAAGGAACAAACTCGAATTGTTGAAAAGATTAAAACTGTAACAAGTATTATGAGCAGGTAGGCAATGAGAACATTGATATAACAGAAGAAATACCTTTTGATTTACCTGAAAACTGGACTTGGGTTAGATTTGGTCAATACGTAAGAATGTCTATCGGAAAGACACCACCGCGAGGGGAAACCAAGTATTGGGCAAATGGTAAATATCCTTGGGTTTCTATTTCAGATATGTCTGATTATGGATTGGTTACAACGACAAAAGAATCTGTTTCAGAATATGCCAAAAGTTTATTTGGAGAAATATCTCCTGTCGGAACTTTAATAATGAGTTTTAAGTTAACGGTAGGCAGGACTTCTCTTCTAAATACTTCGGCATATCATAATGAAGCAATTATATCCATATATCCTTTTGTAGATAAAAATTATCAAGCAAGGAATTTTCTGTTTCACATTTTGCCGATTATATCTAATCTTGGAGATACCAAAGATGCCATAAAAGGTAAAACACTAAATTCTAAGAGTTTGAACAATCTTTTATTACCACTTCCGCCTCTTAATGAACAAGGGCGAATAGTGGCTATGATAGAATTATTATTTGATAAGTTGAAATAAATTATTTATTTGACAAGTTATACGTTGCTGTTCAGACAATGGCGGAATACCGATTGGTAGCTTGTAGAATAAATCCTTATTGAGGTGCGGAATTGCTGCACCTCTTTTTGAATTTCTCAATGCCTCTTTATAGAACAAGATGAAAGCCAAAATACAAGGCTTCCACATAACCGAAGAAAGCCATAGCTGTTTGAATGTGCTTCCCATATATCCATCTTGTGGAATAGAAAAAACTTCACCTGAATTTTCACCATCCACAAGAATGATATTATCTCCAGCATAGACAAATCTGCCTTTTTCTATAATGGTTGCAGATGATTTTCCACGTAGGAACTTTGCATCAAGGCAAATGCCCTTTCCGTTTCTTTTTTCACCGTCTGTTAGTTGGCATATATCTTTCAAGCGTAACACAATCCAGCTATTGGGATATTCAAAAGGAAGTTCAACTTCAACGATTTGCTCATTTATCCTCTCATAATACTTGTTATCGTCACCTTTGAAGATGACAGAATCAGTTAAGGCAGACTTTTTTAATTTGCCATCTTTGATGAGTTTCTGCTTCTCTAATTTTATCTGTTCGAGCAATTCTTGGGCTGTACCTTCGTCTGAACATTGAGGTACAAGTTTACCTTGTATTGCTTCTTGCAGAATCGATTTACGTAATTGCTCGTTAAGTGAGGCATTAAGTTCGTTAAGTCCATTCTGTGCTTGTTCATAAGTTTTGACTAACGGAAGTAGTTTTTCTATTTTTGAGACTATGCGTAGTTGCTCAGGAAGCGGAGGTAAAGGTATAAATACTTCAACTATATTGGATACAGCCAAACCGGGTTGAGCTGTTGCGGTTGCATATTGATTTAAGTTCAATGCCGTAAAAAAGTAATAGATGAACAACGATGGAATTATACCAAAGCCATTCACAACTACAGCGTGTTCTGTGGCATAGAATTTCCCACTTTCTATATTAAGGCATCCACATAATGCTCCTTGCCTGCCAATAATAGCAAAATGTCCTTCTGCATTGAATGTGTTTGTAAACCCTCGTAGTCCATTTCCACCGACACATCTATATGGGTGAAGAACTGACTTTTTATCATAAATTTCTGAAGCTGATATATTTTTCCCAGCCTGCATAGAACACATATGCTTCAATCTGCACCATTCCCACCCTTTAGGAATCTCAAACGGAATCTCGTCATCAATGCACTTCACCTCTCCCGTAGCGAGAAACTTCTCATAATAGGAATTATCGTCACCACGGTAAATGATAGATTCGTTTTTGTCTTTTTTGATTTTCTTTTCCTTGACCAGTCGGGCTTTTTCAGCTCTGATACGTTCAAGAAGTACCGATGCCGGTTCGTCATTAGGGTCTTGCGGTACAAGTTTTCCCTGTATCGCCCACTGGAGTATGCTGTTTTTTAATTGTTTTCCGTTCATCTTATTCTAACTGATTTAGAAGTTTTCGTCTTTTTGTTTTTCATTCAGATAGAACTGATATAACTTTTTCCCTATCTTATCTTTTTTGAAAGTACGTTCATGATTCATAGGAGTCATAGACAAACGAATTTTTGCCACACCTTCATTCAAAATTTCAAACTGCTGTGGAGTAATTCTAAATTGAGCAGTAGAACTAATTTCTGTGATTGGTATTACAATATTTCCACTTATAACACCAGCAGATTGACTTCCATTCCCAATCACAGTTCCTCTTAGTTCAAGATATTTACCTGTGAATGTTCTAATTTTCATGGTTGGTTTAGTGAGGAAATTCATTCTGTCTGAACGTACTGTGGCTACTATAGAATAAATGGTGTCTTGCTTAGCCACACTGTATTTCATATTGCAACCTTCAGCTGCGAGTGCTTTATAAGTATAACCTACTGTTTGTGCTTTAGCGTTAATTCCTAAAATAATACAGAACAGTAATAAGATAATTTTTATAGTTTTCATATTTAATCTTTTTCGTAATCCTCCCCTTGTATTCCTAACTCTCCTTTGCTCATGGCATTGGCAATATCTATTTTCAGTTCTTCGTCATAATCTT
>OWKP01001714.1_pt1 | contig 12987 bp, 8 predicted proteins | sample 1732991 | NCBI WGS metagenome assembly OWKP01 (sample SAMN05065777, study PRJEB22554) | human gut metagenome | biome: ENVO:2100002; feature: ENVO:00000062; material: ENVO:00002003 | host: Homo sapiens | place: USA
CATGTCTCGTGGGCTCGGAGATGTGTATAAGAGACAGAGAAATAATAGCTGTTGATACTGTTCACAAGTTCCCCTGCGATTTTTCTCTCAACATTTTCTCCTCTTCTTTTTCTTCCGTTTTTATTTCAATAATTTGATTGTCAATTCATAAAAATAATAATCGACAATTGTTCACAACTGTTTTCAACATTTCGACAGCCCTTTTTTGTGAACATTCTGTTGCTCTTTTGGGAGTCGGCCGCTGACTATAATTCGGCAAAACTTTTTTTGGTTTCGGCGAAAACTTGTATATACCCTTCCCGTTTTGGAAATTGCAACTCTTCGGGGCTGGAAGTTTTCATTATTTATCGCCGGTTATCAACAGGGTTTCTAACACGATTTCATCACTTTTTCGACAGTCTTTTCGGCGATTTCGCGGTACCATTTTTCGACCCTCGGATCGATCCCCGCCGCAGGGCGTCCTTCGTCGGAACCCTCCATGATGGACTGTACGATGGGTATTTCGCCCAGAAAATCCACGCCGTTCTCTTCGGCGTAACGGCGCGCGCCGCCTTTCCCGAAGATATAGTACCGGTTTTCGGGCAGTTCTTCGGGCGTGAACCACGCCATGTTTTCTATCACGCCCGCTACCGGGATGTTTACGTTTTCGTTGCGGAACATCTCCACACCGCGCACCACGTCGGCGACCGCCACCTGCTGGGGCGTCGAGACGATCACCGCGGCGTCGATTTTCAGTTCGCCTATAATAGAGAGGTGTACGTCGCCCGTTCCGGGGGGCAGGTCCGCGAGCAGGAAATCGAGCGTTCCCCATTTGGTCTGGTGGATCATCTGCTTGAGGGCGCTGACCGCCATGGCGCCGCGCCACAAAAGGGCGTCGGTCGGTTTGATGAAGAATCCGATCGACATGAGGCGTATGTCCATCGACTCGGCCGGAACGATGCGGTCCGTTCCCTCCTCCTGCACCGCATCGGGCAGGTACCCCTCCACGCCGAACATCTTGGGCTGCGAGGGACCGTAAATATCGGCGTCGAGAATTCCGACGCGGTAACCCATGTTGCGCAGTGCGACGGCGAGGTTGGCCGTCACGGTGGACTTTCCTACCCCGCCTTTGCCCGATGCCACGGCGATCACTTTGGCGATGCCGCCGGTGGTCGTCTTGAGCTTGGGTTCGGGCCGCGGCGCGGCGCCGCCCTCCTTGATGACGACCATGACGTTTTGCTGCGGGAATTCACGCCGGAGAATCTCCTCGGCTTGGTTTTTGATTTTCACCGCGAACGGGTCGCGGGCCTTGGCGAAACGGAGTACGACGGTGATCTTACCGGCTCCGGAGGCGATATGCTCGATAAAGCCGCTGCCGACGATGTCCTGTCCCGTTTCGGGATGGACGACGGACGTCAGCAGATGTCTGATTTTTTCTTCCATGATTCGTGTTGTGACTACAATCGCAAAGATAACGTATATTTTGCAGAATAAATATAGCAGGCCCTATTATTTTATCGAAAAACGATAAATTTTATTTGTTTTTCGTAAAATTTCCTTATATTTGCAAAGTAAATCCGGACGCGGAACGAAACAGGACAAACAATAAACGATACGTTATGAATTTTATCAAGACTTTTCTGGCTGCGATCCTCGCCTTCGTCGTGGGGTCGTTTCTGGTGTTTTTTCTCTGGATATTCATTCTGCTGGGCATAGCCGGCTCGATGGAGAAGACGGTGGCCGTGCATGCGGAGTCGATCCTCAAGATCGACTTTTCGGATGTGCTGACCGACGCTCCGTCGAGCGATCCCTTTGCCGGGATCGACTTCGCCACGCTGCGCTCCACGCGCCAGCTTCCGCTGATGAAGGCTCTGCGCGCGCTCGAAGCCGCCAAGGACGACAGCCGCATCAAGGGCATTTACCTGCGCATGAACGGCAACGGCGGCGTGATGGGCGCGGCCCTGCTGGAAGAGCTGCGCGAAGCGGTCGTCGATTTCAAGCAGAGCGGCAAATTCGTCGTCGCTTACGACGAGACCTATTCGCAGGGGAAATATTACCTCGCTTCGGCGGCCGACAAAATCTACATGCAGCCCGAAGGCGCCATGGACTGGTCGGGTCTCGCGTTCAACCTGATGTTCTACAAGGGCCTGCTCGACAAACTCGACATCAAGGCCGAAGTCTTCCGCCCCACGGCCTGCAAATACAAGAGCGCCGTCGAGCCGTATATCCTTCCCAAAATGTCGGACGCCAACCGCGAGCAGATGCAGGCGCTCGTGAATTCGATGTGGAACACCATCGCCGGCTCGGTCGCCGAAGCCCGCGGCATCGACCTGAAGGAGCTGAACCGCATCACCGACAAACTGGAGGTTTCGCTGCCTGAGGATGCCCTCGAACACGGCTTTGTGGACAGCCTGATCTACGAGGACCAGATGAAGGACATATTCGCCGAACTGGGCGTAGCGTCCGATTCCGACGGAGAGTATAATTTCATCACGCTGGGCGAATACGCTTCGCAGGTAGGCGCCGACCTCAAAAACATCTCGGCCGATCAGGTGGCCGTCGTCTATGCCGACGGCGCGATCGTCGACGGCGAAGGCTTCGGAAAGGAGATTTACGGCAATACGCTGGCTGCGACGCTGGCCGGCGTGCGCGACGACGAGAAGGTCAAGGCCGTGGTGCTGCGCGTGAACTCCCCCGGCGGCAGTGCACTGGCTTCGGACGTCATCTGGCGCGAAATGGAGCTGCTGAAAGCCGAGAAACCGGTGGTCGTTTCGATGGGCTCCTATGCCGCCAGCGGAGGTTATTACATTTCGTGTCCCGCCGACGTCATCGTGGCCGACAAACTGACCCTTACGGGTTCGATCGGCGTTTTCGGCATGTACCTCAACACCATCGACGCCTTTAAAAACAAGCTGGGAATCACGTTCGACGCCGTGAAGAGCAACACCTCGGCCGGAATGGGGGCGACCTCGCCGCTGACCGCCGCCGAGCGGGCTTCGATCATGCGCGGCGTGGACAAGGTCTACACGACCTTCACGACCCATGTGGCCGAAGGGCGCAACCTGCCGGTCGAAAAGGTGCTCGACATCGCCGGGGGCCGCGTCTGGTCGGGCGAAGATGCGCTGGGCATCGGTCTGATCGATACGTACGGCGGCCTGAAGACGGCTATCGCCATCGCCGTGGACAAGGCCGGTCTGGGCGACAGCTACCGGGTGACCGAGGTGATCGAGGAACCGACGGGATTCGCCGCCTTCATCGCGTCGCTCAACGTCAGCGTCCGCGAGGCCATGACCCGTTCGGAACTGGGACTGCTGATGAAGGAGTACAAACAGGTGCAGGAGGCTACCAAACAGCAGGGAGTCGTCATGTACTACCCCTATAAGCTGGAGCTGCGTTGAGACCGCACCGCAAACCGGTGAACTGAACCTGCGCGGACGCTGTTCCGCAATCCGATACGAAAATAGGCCCCGGATTCGGGGCCTATTTCTATTTTTTTCCGGGGAAGCGGGTTCAAACTACCTCTCTCCGCTTTCCGAAGAGGTTCCGGAGGACGGATTTCCCCCCCCCTCGGACAAACTGGCTCCGTTGCGTAAATCGTCGAGTTTGCGGCCGATCTCCTCGACCTGCTGCCGGTCGGGCGAAATCACCGTCGAGCCGAATTTGCGCCGGTATTCGCCCGGCGCCGAGCCGATGCGCTCGCGGAAGGCGTGGTTGAAATTCGAGATGTTGTGGAATCCGCACCGGGTGCTGATTTCCGAAATCGGAGCGTCGGTCTCCACGATCATCTGCGCGGCGCGCACGATGCGGAACCCGTTGATATAGGTCCAGAGATTCTGGCAGGTGTTCTTCTTGAAATAGCGGCATACCGACGAGGGGGACATGCCCACTTCGGCGCCGATGTCTTCGAGCGTGATTTTGTTGTGGTAGTTGTTTTCCACGAACTGCAGGATTTTCTTGATGCGTTCGTTGCCGTCGGCCTGCGTCTTGTAATCCGTCGTTCCGATAATGTGCATTTCGTCCGGTCCCGCCGTGGCGAGGTCGTTGAGGATGTCCAGAAAGAGCACCACCGACTCGAATCCCCGCAGTCCGGGCAGCTGCAGCAGCCGGTCGCGGACGCGGTCCACCACCTTTTCGGAGAAATGGAGACCTGCGACGGGCAGGCTCAGCATCTTCTGAATGGGCTGCAGGTACTCGGTTTCCAAAAGCTGCCAGTTGGGCATGTCGCGGCTGAACTGCACCGCCACGGCTTCGCAGTCGATGTCGGCATAGGCTTCGTCGCGTGTGTAGCAGTGCGGAACGCCCGGAAAAATGATGATCAGGTCCTTTTCGGTGAAGTCGTCGGCCGTACGGCCCGTGATGCGCGTACCCCTGACGTTCAGGGTCAGGCTCAGCATGTAGTCCTCGTGGAAATGCAAGGGCGGATCCGACTGTTTGTCGGACCAGTACTGCGTGATGAACAAGTCTTTTTCAGGCCGTGGCGCAAGGTCTTTTAAAACATATTTCATATGTCGGGACTTTTAACAAATATACGAATTAATCGGATATAAAACGCAAACCCCGTGTGATTTAATCTTCCGGAAGGCGAAAATAAAATACGACGAACCCGTCTCCATGTTCGGAGACGGGTTCGTTGCGGATCATCTGGAAATCGTTCGTCGGTACGCGCGGCGGCTGTTTTCTAAGACATGGGAACAGCGGTCCGGCGTGCTGACGCCGCCCCTGCTCAGGGAACGTAGGAGGCGATGGATTTCCAAGTGAGGTTTTTCCATTGCTGCCCGGCGGCGGTCGGGTATTCCACGCCCGCCGCGTTGAGGAACAGGTTGCAGGCGGCGGGAACGTCGGCCGAGGTGAATGTGTCGGCAGCCAGCGTGATGGCCGTCGTCGCACCCAGCTTCAGGGTCGTCAGGGCGGTGCATTTGTCGAAAGCCTTGGTTCCGAGCGAAGTGGCTTTGGAAAGATCGACCTCCTTGAGCTTCGGGTTTTCGGCGAAACAGAAGTTGCCTACCTTCTCGACATTGGGCAGCGAGATGCTCTCCAGAGCGTCGCACCCGCGAATGGCGTTCATACCCAGATCTTTTGCGGCGGGCAGGTCGATTGCCGTCAGGCTCTTGCAGTTCTGGAACATCGACGAGGGAACCGTTTCGAGCGTGGCCAAAAGGGGAACGTCGCAGGTTGTCAGGCCGGTCATTCCGCTGAACGCCCCGCCGGTGAAGGTCTGAAGCGCCGGAAGGGAAATGGAGGTGATGAGCGAGCAGTTGTTGAAGACGGTTCCGCCGATGCTTTTGACGTTGGGGAGATTGACCGTTTTGATGTTCAGGCAATTGCTGAACGCTCCGGAAATGATGGTTTCGACCGTAGGCATATCGACTTCCGTCAGACCCTCGCACCGGTTGAAGCAGAAGTTTTCAACGGTCTTGAGTATCGGCATGTCTATCTCCGTAAGAGCGGTGCACTCGGCAAACATATACAGGGAGGTGCTTTCCAGCAGCGGAGCGCTCACCTTGGTTATGTTCTTGCATTCGCGGAAGAGGTATTTGCCGGGGGCGGTCAGCTTCGGCATGTTCAGCTCGCCCGTGAAACCCCAGCACCTGAAGAAGGCGTAATCGCCCGTGGCCGTGACGTTGGAGAGATCCACGTTCCTGAGCGTGATGCATTCGTAGAAGGCACGTGCGCCGACAGTCGTGACTTTGGAAAAGTCCACCACGTCTTCGAGCGCCTTGCACCCTTCGAATGCGCTCGTACCGATGGTCGTGATATTGGTCAGGTCGATCGTCTTGAGCGTCGAGGTGCAGACGGAGGCCTGCGCGATGAAGAACATCTTGTCGCTGATGGCGGTGCACAGGGGAAAATTGACCTTTGTCAGCGATTCGCAGTCGATGAAGCAGCCGCTTCCGAAAGCCGTGGCCGCGGGGAACGAAACCTCCTTGAGGGCGTAACATCTTTCGAAGCACTGGGCGCCGACGGACTCGACTTTTTCTCCGCTGAAGCTCAGCAGGCCGTTGCAGGCGTACATGGCCATCTTCTCCAGCTTTTCCACATTGGGTATGTCGATTTGCGTCAGTTTGGTCGAATAGGCGAAACACGACTCTCCGGCCGTCTTGAGTTTGGGCAGCGAGATGCTCGTCAGACCTCCGCAGTAGAAGAAGGCGCTGCCCGCCTCTTCGAGATTGGGCATCGAGATCTCCGTGAGAGCGGTGCAGCTGTAGAATAACGAGTTGGGAGCATAGGTGAGTTTGGGCATCTCCGCCTTGGCCAGCGCTTTGTTCTGCGAGAAGGCCGATTCGCCCACTTCGGTCAGTTCGGGGAAGACAGCCTCTTCGAGCGTCCACAGGTCGCTGAACGCCCGTTCGCCGATGGTCTGCACCTTGGGAAGGTGAACGGTGCGGAGCGATGAATTGTTGACGGCGGTGAGGACGCTGTTGCGAAACGCATTCACGCCTACCGACGTTACCTCCGGCGCATTCAGCTCTTCGAGTTTGGTCTGTTTCGGTGCGCGTGAGCCGGCATCGTACATGAAATTGTCGGGAATGGCTTTGGCGTCGGTGAGTTCGAGGAAGAGAAGATTCTGGAATTTGTCGAAGATCGCGGCGGTTACCTCGTCCGTCAGGTTGCCGCCGACGGACAGTCTGGTTACCGTGGCCGCTTTCTCTGCGTCATACGCGATGATTTCGGAGGCTGCAAGCGAAAGCAGGTCGGTGAATTCGGCTCTGATTTCGATATTTCCCCCCCCCTCCGGCAGGGTGAACGTCGTCGGGTTTTCCGTCGGATTTTCCAGCTCGATACCGCCGCTGAGGACCGTCCATTTCAGGAAGAAGAAGTTCTCGGCGGGCGTTGCCGTCAGGGTTACCGTTTCGCCGGGAATGGCCGACGCGGGGTTGGCTTCGGCCGTGCCGTTGCCGTCGTCGGTTACGGTGATCTGGCTCGGAACGGCGGCGAACTCGGCTTTGATTTCGACGTTTGCGGCGGGCATCGCGAATGTCGTCGGGTTGGCCGTCGCACTTTTCAGTTCGGCGTCGCCGCTGAGGACCGTCCATTTCGCGAACGAGAAGTTTTCCTTGGGCGTCGCCGTCAGGGTTATCGTTTCACCCGCGGCAGCCGACGCGGGTGCGGCTTTGGCCGTACCGTTGCCGTCGTCGGTTACGGCTGTCGTGTACAGATTCGGCTCTTTCGTCTCGTCGGAGCAAGAGACGGCTGTCAGCGTGCATACCGTCGCTGCGTAGAGGAGCGCGGATTTCCAAAATTTCATAGCAGAAGGGGTTTTTAGTTAAAAAATAGGAATAAAATATTGTTGATGGTGTTTGCGGTGCCGTAGTGCCCGAAGGACGATATACTTACGATTTGTTACTTAAAATCCGTGTTTGGTAAAAATATTGTGCTTTTACCGGATAAATAGTGTGTAATCGTTTGTATAGGCTGTAATGTATCTTTCTCGTTATTAGTATTTTATTGCTGCAATGTAATAATAATATCTGAAAGTGCAAATTTGTTACCGCATGTTTCGGCCTGAATCGGATCGGACCGGCGCACCCCTATGCGGCGGGTCCGGCGGACGCCGGAAATACCCTTCTGCCGCTGCAATTTCGCCCGTCCGGGCCGGAGAAGCGGACGCGGGACGCTGAAAAATCAGAAATCCTTTCCGCCTTTCGCATTTAATGAATATCTTTGCGCATATGACAGTGATCAGATTGACAAAAGAGTTCTCCTTCGAGGCGGCGCACGCTCTGGACGGATACGACGGGCCATGCCGTGAGATTCACGGCCACTCCTACCGGCTTTTCGTGACCGTCAAGGGATGCCCGGCGGCCGGCGAAGGAGACCCTAAATGCGGGATGGTGATGGATTTCGGGGTGTTGAAGCGCATCGTCAACGAAGAGATCGTGTCGCACTTCGACCACTCCCTCGTCCTGCGTCAGACGCCGTGCAACGCGTCGCTGCGGGCCATGCTCGCCGAACGTTTCGGCAATATCGTCACGGTGGACTACCAGCCGACCTGCGAGAATATGCTCGGCGATTTCGCCCGCCGCATTTCGCGCCGACTGCCGGAGGGCGTGGAGCTGCATTCGCTCCGCCTGCATGAAACCGCGACTTCGTTTGCCGAGTGGTTTGCCGAAGATAACCGGTAAGGTGTCTCATTCGGAACACATGCCGTATGCGCTTCGCTCCGTCCGGGCCGTGCGGCGTCATCCATGCGAAACTATTATTGACGCGACTTCTTATATATGAAAAAACTTTTTCTCGTTGACGCCTATGCGTTGATCTTCAAGTATTACTATGCTTTTCTGGGCCGTCCGATGCGCAACCGCGCGGGCATGAACACCTCGGTGGTGTTCGGCTTCGTCAAGTTCCTGCGCGACATTCAGAAACGCGAACGGCCCGACCTGCTGGGCGTGGCGTTCGACCCCAAGGGCGGCAGTTTCCGCCGCGAGGTTTTTCCGGAGTACAAGGCCAACCGCGCCGAGACTCCCGAAGACATCCTGCTTTCGGTTCCTTATGTGAAACGGGTGCTGGAGGCGATGTGCATTCCGATTCTTGAGGTCGAAGGCTACGAGGCCGACGACGTGATCGGCACCCTGTCGCAGAAGGGCGTCGAAGCCGGTTACGAGGTCTTCATGGTGACCCCCGACAAGGACTACGGCCAGCTGGTGCGCGACAACTGTAAGATTTACAAGCAGAAAGGCGCGGACGGAAGCATCGAGATCGTGGACCGCGATTCGATCCGCGAGAAGTACGGCATCGACGATCCGGTCCTCGTGCGCGACATCCTCGCGCTGTGGGGCGACGCTTCGGACAACATTCCCGGCGTGCCGGGCATCGGCGAGAAGAGCGCCTGCAAACTGGTGCAGGAGTGGGGAACGGTGGAGAACATCCTCGACAACGTGTCGAAGATCAAGGGCAAGCAGGGCGAGAAAATCGCCGCGTGGGGCGATAAACTGCGTCTCGCCAAGCACCTGACCACGATCTGTCTCGACGTGCCGATTCCCTTCCGGCCTGAGGACCTTACGGTCTGCGATCCCCATATCGACGAACTCAAGGCCGTTTTCGCAGAACTGGATTTCAAGGCGTTTATGAACGACCTGACGAACCTCGCCCCTCCCGAAGCCCTGCCCGAAGGTCCCCGGCAGGAGGCGCAGACGCAGCTGGCCGAGATGGCCCGCGCCAAGTCGGCGGTCGCGAAACGGGCCGCGCTGGTCGGTCAGGGCAACCTCTTCGGCGATCCGGTCGTGGAGATGCCTGCGGCGACGGACGTTCCCGCCGCCGAATTGCAGGCCGAAGCCGAAGCGATGCAGTTCAAGACGGCGCAGACCACGCCCCACGACTACAGGCTCGTGGAGGACGCCGCGCAGCTGCGCGACGTGGTGGACGAAGTCGGGAAATACGAAGAGTTCTGCTTCGACACCGAGACGACGGGATTCGACATCTTCAACGACCGCATCGTCGGCATGTCGCTGGCTGTGAAGCCTTTCGAAGCGTGGTACATTCCTTTCAAGGAGGAGAATACGGCGGAATACGCCGAAATCGTGCGGCCGCTTTTCGAAAACGACCGGATCGCCAAGATCGGCCAGAATATCAAGTTCGACCTGATGGTCCTGCGGCAGCTGGGACTCGAAATCCGGGGCCGCAAGTACGATACGATGATCCTGCACTACCTGCTCGATCCCGAATCGCGCCACAACATGAACGCCCTTGCGGAGAAATACCTCAACTACAAGCCGATCGAGATCGAAACCCTGATCGGCAAAGGCTCCAAGCAGCTGACGATGGATCTGGTGAACGTCGAGCGCGTCAAGGAGTACGCCGCCGAGGACGCCGACGTCACGCTGCGGCTCAAGCATGCGCTCTATCCGCAGATCGAAGAGCTTGGCCTGCAACACCTCTATTTCGAAATCGAGGAGCCGATGATCGCCGTGCTGGCCGACATCGAGATGGCGGGCGTGCGGATCGACTCCGAGGCGCTGGCCGTCTATTCCGTGGAGCTGAGCCGCAGGCTGGCCGAGCTGGAGGCCGCGATTCGCGAGGAGGCCGGCGAATCGCAGCTCAACATCAACTCGGCGCGTCAGCTGGGCGAGGTGCTGTTCGGCAAAATGCGCATCGCCGAGAAGCCCAAGATGACCAAAACCAAGCAGTTCTGCACCGATGAGGATTACCTGCAGTCTTTTGCGCACAAACACCGCATCGTCGATCTGATCCTCGAATACCGGGGTGTCAAGAAACTCCTTTCGACCTATGTCGAGGCGCTGCCCCAGCTGGTCAACCGCCGTACGGGACGCATACACACCTCTTTCAATCAGGCTGTTACCGCTACGGGGCGCCTTTCGTCCACGAATCCCAACCTGCAGAATATCCCCGTGCGCGAAGAGATGGGCCGCCGCATCCGCAGGGCGTTCATCCCCTCCGACGAGGAGCATCTGCTGCTCTCGGCCGACTACAGTCAGGTCGAACTGCGGCTGATGGCGCACCTTTCGGGCGACGAATCGCTGATCGCGGCCTTTGCGCACGGCGAGGACATCCACGCCGCGACGGCCGCCAAACTGTTCAACAAAACCCTCGGCGAAGTGACCTCCGAGGAGCGCCGCCGCGCCAAGACCGCTAATTTCGGCATCATCTACGGCATTTCGGCCTTCGGCCTGAGCCAGCGGCTGGAGATTCCCCGCAAGGAGGCCAAAGAGATTATCGACGGCTACTTCGCATCCTATCCCAAGGTGCAGGAGTATATGGACAACGTGGTTGCCAAGGCCAAGGAAGAGGGCTTCGTCTCGACGATTTTCGGCCGGCGCCGCTACCTCAACGACATCGCTTCGCACAACGCCATCGCCCGCGGCCTTGCCGAGCGAAACGCCGTGAACGCTCCGATTCAAGGTTCTGCGGCCGACATCATGAAGATCGCCATGATCAACGTACACCGCCGTTTCGCCGCCGAAGGCATCCGCTCGAAGGTGATCCTGCAGGTGCATGACGAACTGGTCGTCGATATGCTCCGCTCCGAGCAGGAGCGCGTCGTGGCCATCGTCACCGAAGCCATGGAGTCCGCCGCCGCGCTCAAAGTCCGTCTGGTGGTGGATTACGGCGTGGGCGGAAACTGGCTCGAAGCGCATTGATCGGAATATCTGATTCCAAGCGTTTTGCGCATTTATATCGAATCCCCCTTTCCAAAGGGGGATTTTTATTGTGGCATCTCTTTATGTGTTTCTCTGCAAAACGACAGGCCGGACCCGTCGGGTCCGGCCTGCTCGCGTCGTGTTCCGGAGGCGTCAGAACGATATACCGACGCGTATGCCGAAGTTGTTGAGGTTGTTTACCGAGTAGGTCAGGATATCGCCGCTGTTGGTGGCGTAGCTGTAGTAGAGCGCCACGTGGAAACCGAAGCGGTAGTCCGGACGCGGGAAGATGCTCACGCCGATTTCGGGCGAAAGATAGAATCCCCACGTGTCGGTGTACTGCTTGATTACGTAGTAGTAGGACGAGAATTCTGCATAGTTGGCGCCCAGCTTCAGGCCCGCATAGGGCTGGAATACGCTGTCCGGAAGCCATGTGTAGCGTCCCGTGACGCCGAACGGCAGCTGGAACGCGCCGTGTTTCTGATTGACGGTCAGGGCCGAGCCGTCGCCTAGATCGAGCGTCTGGCGCGGAATGCTCGAAAGGTTGGTCTGGTAGGAGATGAAGGGACCTACGGAGACCGACGGCGTGATGAAGTAGCCGCCTTCGAAGTTCATGCCCCATCCCGACGCCTTGTCGGCATAGGCGCTGCCCAGCGGCACGCCTACCTGCCAGTCGACGTTGATGTAGGAGTTGGGGAAAATCTGCGCCTTGCCCGTACGCGCGGCTGCGAGCAGCACGACACAGAGTGCGATGGTTTTGAGAACCTGATATTTCGATGTTTTCATAATCGGACGTGTTTTGCGGTTAAATTATTTTTTCAGATAAGGCGACTGATCGAAAGCCTGTTGCACGGCGTCCACCGTGCGCTGCTGGTTCAGCTCCTCCGACGAGGTCAGCAGCCCGCCGATAAAGCTGTCCCAGATCACGGGCAGCTTCTTGCCGCTCTCTTGATCGGCTTCGAGATTCATCATCTCCACGAGCAGCGAACCGGCCGTATATCCGTAGTAAACTTTGACTTGCTCATTAAATTCCTTATCCTGATACTTTATCGTTATGGACCAAGGTCGTGTCACTTCCTCATACAAATCGGGAATACTCAGACAGCCTTCTCCCGTAGTCCATACCTCGTCACTGTATCCTGTTATTTCCGCATTTATGAATGTTTCTTCTATCCCGCAATCATCTTTTGCAAAGAAACGTTCCCTTTCTCTGGCAGACATATATGCATAGCTATCCCGACTGTTCACTACAAATAACTTGATAGGAAGATTGATTTGTGGAGCAGCCAGACCGTAACCGTCCGCATTTCTCAGTGTCTGCCACATCGTCTCTATGACTTCCCGGATACTCGGATACGTCTCATCTATACTCACACATTCTTTTCTCAGTACGGGATTTCCGTAAATAGTTATCGGCTTAATCATATTACTTTTTTTAGGCAAAAGTAGTCCATAGCCATCAACCCTTATGGTAAATTTTAGACATATCGTTCTGTACTATCTTATATTTGTGTACTTTTGCACGCATGCCGGTAAGCCTATTAGAACATATCATATCACATCCTTTCGCCTCTCTTGGCGGGATAAGGGCAATGACTCCTGCAAATGATTTGCAAGAGTACGTCGATAGTTTCTTTATCTTCCCTTGCTGCGATTTATCCGATAGCCTGGCGTATAATGACGGAACACCTATGTTAGCATTCCTGTCCGAGGCGGAAGATGAAGTAGAACTGGAGTATAATGAGGCAATTTCCAGATTCAAATCAGGTTGGTTCAGTACAAAGTCTTTTGAAAAGATGGCTGTTCGTTTCTCTGGAAAGGGCACTTATCTACTGATAGTACGGTTTAAACCTGCATCTTTTTACCTGTCTCTTATACACATCTGACGCTGCCGACGAACTCTAGGGTGTAG
>OWKP01001743.1_pt1 | contig 12844 bp, 12 predicted proteins | sample 1732991 | NCBI WGS metagenome assembly OWKP01 (sample SAMN05065777, study PRJEB22554) | human gut metagenome | biome: ENVO:2100002; feature: ENVO:00000062; material: ENVO:00002003 | host: Homo sapiens | place: USA
CGCCGATGTTCTGACCATTCACGCCGCCGGTCGGGATGAATTTGATCCCACCGAAGGGACCCGAGAGCGCCTTCATCGCGGACAGACCACCGTAAACGCCAGCCGGGAAGAACTTTACGACCTTGAGTCCCAGCTTCATTGCCGCCATAATTTCCGCCGGCGTCACGCAGCCTGGCGTCACGGCAACGCCGTTTTCCACGCACCAGCGGACGACTTCTTCGTCAAAGCCCGGCGAGACGATAAATTTGGCACCGCATTCGACAGCCTTTTTGCACTGCTCGAGCGTGATGACCGTGCCTGCGCCAACTAACATGTCGGGGCAGTTTTTCGCGACCGCCTTGATCGAATCCGCAGCCGCCGCCGTGCGGAACGTGATTTCCATCACGTCCACGCCTCCGGCAAGCAGTGCCTTCGCCGTCGCAACCGCATCTTTTGCGTCATCCAATACCACAACCGGTACGATTGCCGCCATTTTAAATCTATCCGTCATTTTAATATCTGCTCCTGTAATTCTATATACCAAAATCTACAATCAAGAATAATTTTCGTCGAAAAAACACCTATAATTACACTGTCTGAAAATATGTCACAGAATATGGATGTTGTTCTACGAGTTTTTGTATATAATCCTCACGGCAATAGCAAAAAACGTCAATAACGCGGCAATCTTCTTCAATAAACGCGCCATGCGGAACATTGACCGGAAGATAAAGCACATCCCCTACGCTGACAGCAGAATGGATTTTTGCTCTATTGCAATAAATTTGGACAGGAAAGCCGGACAACCAGTCCGGCTTTCTTTCCATCTCACGCCTAAGCTACAATAAGGGGCGCAACTGGCTGACCACTCACCCCTTGGGCTTCGATGCCCGTCAGAAAGACTGTCAGCCATCCCCTTATTGCAGCGTTCGATTTGAGCAGGTTGAGCCATAGAGTTCGTGTCACCCAATAGATTGAATCGGCAATGAGAAAAAGATGGATTCCGGTTGCGATTCACAGATTGGAGGAATGCACATGGACTCTGTTGGCATTGACATTTCCAAAGGAAGAAGCACGGTTGCCGTCATGCGCCCCTTTGGAGAGATCGTCATCTCACCCTTTGACGTCCGTCACACCGACAGCGAACTGAGCGAACTGTCAAGGCGGCTCAAAAGCCTGAACGGTGAGACTCGCGTGGTCATGGAGACCACTGGGAACTACCATGCGCCAGTGGCGAAGCTGCTTCACGACGCAGGACTGTATGTTTCCGTCGTCAATGCAAAGCTGGTGCATGGCTACGGGAACAACGAGTTAAGGCGCGTCAAGACCGATAAGAAGGACGCTGTCAAGCTGGCGAACTACGGTCTTGACCGCTGGCTTACTTTGCCGAGGTATGTTCCAGGGGAAGATACCCGGCTGTTACTGAAGAACTGCTATCGCCAGTACCGACAATACTCCAAGGTGCAGACGGTTTTGAAGAACAATCAGATCTCGTTGCTGGATACGGTGTTTCCAAACGTCAACCGTCTGTTTTCAAGCCCGATCCGCGGGGACGGGAGCGAAAAGGGGGTGGACTTTGTAGCAGAGTTTTGGCATTGCTGCTGCGTCAGCGGGAAATCCGAAAGAGCATTCACAAACAAATAGCAGCTTTGGTGCAGAAAGCACGGTTACAACTTCAGTGAAGCGAAGGCGCACATCATTCATGCTGAGGCAAGCGGACACATTGGCGTCATGCCAATGTCCGAGACAACAAAGCTGCTCGTGGAACAGGCTGTTGCACAGCTCAGAGCAACTTCTGCTGCCCTCACCGCACTCAAACGCGAAATGCTTGCCTTAGCCGCACAACTGCCGGAACATCCTATCGTCATGGGTATGTTTGGCGTGGGGCCGACGCTCAGGCCGCAACTCATAGCGGAAATTGGCGATGTGAGGCGTTTTTATTCCAAAAAAGCACTCGTTGCCTATGCCGGCCTTGATGCTCCGCCGAATGACTCTGGCGATGTAACTGTCAGGCACAAGAGCATGAGCAAAGTCGGTGCATCTTCTCTACGTAGGACGCTATTCCTTATCATGAGCGTCTACTTGCAGAACGCGCCGCTGGATGAACCGGTCTACCAGTTTATGGACAGGAAACGCGCCGAGGGCAAGCCCTACCGCGTCTACATGATGGCTTCGGTAAACAAGCTCCTGCGGATCTACTACATTTTTTCAGTAGCAATTTTAGCAACTCTGTATAGATCCTCGACGATCTCATTCACTGGATGCTCAAAAATACTTTTCGTTTGACCAGACAGACTGATTGATGCGACAATTTCACTTTGAGAGTTTATTACGGGAACTGCAAGACAGGTGCGCCCAACTAGCTCTTCCTCTGAATCTAACGCATAACCCCTAGAGCGAATTGACGAACATTCTGCGCGAAGGGCATCCCAATCTGTAATTGTTTTTTCGGTTAATCGAAGTAGAGGATGCTTGCTATACTTTTCTATCTGGGAAGTCGGATAATAAGCAAGCATACATTTCCCTGTTGCAGAAGCGTGTGAAACTAAAACAGTACCCACCGAAACCTCATTCCGCAACATCATTGGGCAGCAGTTCTTTTTATATATTATAGCTTGCTGTGCACAAAGATCTGACGAAAAATCAGGAATAGCGAGATATGTTGTAAGACCATACTTTTCCGCGAGGGCATCCAGCGCTGGCGCAAGAATAGTCACTAATGGCAATTGATTTTTTACTAGATTTCCAATTGCATAAAACCGCATTCCCAACCAGTATTTTAGCGTTTCTGGGTTTTGATAAATATAGCCTCGCTCTTTTAGGGTCAGCAGTTGTCGATGGATTGAGCTATTCGCCATACCAGTCGCCGCGCTTATCTCACTAATACTAGCTTCCTGCTTAGCGTGAAAGAGAAACTCTATCACATCAATGGCATGGTCTACCGCAACAATAATATTTCCTTCTGCCATAATATGCCCCCAAATGAAACGAAATTTAAAATATTTCTAGAAATCATAGCATAGCGCAACTTGAAAGTCAAAGAATCGTTTGTGCATAATGCAAATTGACTCTCAGAATGCAGCAATCAAACAATGATATTTTTTAAAACAATTGTTTTTAATTGCGAACACTCTTCTAGAGAGGTCAGCGTTCCTTCAGTCCCAAGCCCACTGCGCTTGTGTCCGCCAAATGGCATCTCATTTGAACGGAAAAGACCGCTTCCATTGATAACAGCAGTGCCAGCCTGCATCGCATATGCAACGGTCATAGCTTCAGATGCATTCGAAGAGAATACGCAACTATTGAGTCCATAGGAGGATGCATTCGCAATAGAAATTGCCTCCTGCGTCGTGTCGAAACCAATTATTGGGATTACCGGTCCAAATATCTCCTCGTCTTTAGCCACATCAGATGTAGGAGGAACATCAGTCAACACTGTGATCTCAAAAAAGGTACCATTACGCTTTCCACCAAGAAGGAGTCGACCACCTTGCTCTATAATCTTATTCACCTGTTCCTCAATTTTCTTTGCTGCTTCTTCATTTATTACTGGACCAACTTGGACAGCGGGATCTAAAGGATCACCGCAAACAACAGATCCAAGCGCAGTAATTAGTTTATTCGTAAAAGTTTCACGTACAGAATTATGGACGAGAAAACGTTTGCTTGCGCAGCAAACTTGCCCAGAGAATAGCAATCTCCCCGCTATGGCCTCCGAGACGGCCAAATCCAAATCCGCATCGGCTAAAACAATAAATGCATCATTTCCGCCCAGCTCTAGCAAACACGGCTTCAATGTTTTTGCTGCAAGCTCCATGCTGCTTATACCAATGGGTGTGCTGCCTGTGAAACTAAGCAAATCGATTCCAGGATGGGAGGCAAGCACAGGACCGATTTTACCACCAACTCCGGTAATGCACTGCAATACACCATCCGGAAATCCAGCCTCTTTTGAAAGCGCAACCAGTTTAAGAAGACAAAGTGGATTATCCATAGACGGCTTGACAATTACAGCATTACCCATAATCAGAGCTGGTCCAACTTTTAGTCCAAACAAGTCCACCGGAAAGTTGAACGGAATAATTGCCGCTTCAACACCACGCGGCTCACGAACGGTAATCTGAATCGTTTTTTCGTTACCAGGTGCGGTGCCGGTCGGAATAACATCACCATTCAGATGCTTTGCTGCTTCAGATGGAGACTGCAACTTGTATACTAATCCATCAACTTCAGCGCGAGCCTGAGTGATTGGTTTTGCTGATTCAAGGCAGAGTGTCTTCGCCAATTCCTCAGAATGTTCTGTAATCAAAGTACAGTATTTATCAATAATCTGTTTTCTTTGCCACATCGGCATCTGTGCCCATTGCGTTTGACCTACATGCGCACATGCAATTGCATATTCGACATCCTCAAGATCAGCTTCCGGGACGCAATCTAGCAATTTTCCCGTCGCTGGATTATACACAGGAAGGATTCTGCCACTTTTGGCGCGCGTAAACGATCCATCAACAAACATTTCCATTAAGTCATCGCCCTTTCAATTAAGGAATTTGATTCCTTATTGTGGAATCTGTATTATACATAAATAATTTTATACGATAGAAACGACAATGTCAATTAAAAAATACGGTTGTTTTATACAAATAATGTTATGTTTTTCTTGGCATTTTGACGTATATCTTTTAATTGACAGCGAGGCATGATTTTTGCTATTATAGCCGTGGAATGTTATTCCGCAATGCGGAACCTCGTAGCTGGCTGAGAATAATCATAATACGCTGTGATGTTCAAGTTAATTCAAAGGAGATTTTTTGTTATGTATCTTGCAAATAGCGGTCGATATTCCGAAATGGAATATCCACACTGTGGAAAAAGCGGATTAAAACTTCCACTTGTCTCTCTCGGTTTATGGCATAATTTCGGAAATACATTTAATTTCGACATGATGCGCACACTCTGCCAAACTGCATTTGACCACGGTATTACACATTTTGATTTAGCAAACAACTATGGTCCGCCAGCCGGTAGTGCAGAAGAGAATTTCGGGAAGATTTTATCAACGGATTTTCGGACTTATCGTGATGAACTAATTATCAGTACAAAAGCCGGATATGATATGTGGGATGGTCCATATGGTAATTGGGGCAGTCGAAAATACTTGCTTTCCAGTCTTGACCAAAGCCTTCGTAGGATGAACTTAGACTATGTCGACATTTTCTATCATCATCGCATGGATCCCTCTACCCCGCTTGAAGAAACCATGATGGCACTCGATCAGGCTGTTAAGAGTGGAAAGGCACTATATGCTGGTATTTCGAATTATGACGGTCAAACGGCACAGCGTGCTGCTCAAATCTTAGAAGAATTGCGTTGTCCGTTTGTTATTAATCAAAATCGTTATTCGATCTTTGACCGAACAATCGAGCGAAATGGTCTAAAAGCGTTTGTTGCTGAGAGACATTGTGGTCTGATTGCGTTCAGCCCATTAGCGCAGGGACTTCTTTCGGATCGGTATTTAAATGGAGTTCCCATTGATAGCCGGATAAATACTGATGGTCGTTCATTGCACCAAGAAGACTTGACTGAAACTCGAATCATGCAAATTCAAGCATTAAATGATATAGCAAAACAGCGTGGGCAGACTTTAGCTCAAATGGCATTGAGTTGGGTACTGCGGGATGGCATAGTTACTAGTGTTCTAATAGGTGCTTCAAAGCCAAAGCAGATTCTAGATAATATTGGTATTATTGGAAAGGTCTCGTTCTCCCAAGAAGAATGCGAAAAGATTGATAAAATTTATCAGTTATATCCAAAATACCGAGGTGCATGAAAGGAGGAATTAATTCGCACAGACGAACAGGTCAATATCTGCTTTTGCGATCAAGAAAGAATGTATTGCATACAAAATTAAGGAGGCTAAAATGAAAAGAATTATTGCTTTATTTCTTGCGGTGGTACTGCTTTTGTCCCTTGTTGGATGTGCAACAACGGCGACTGGGACTGATCCCGCAGCAAAAGAGGCAGCAAAAGAGTCGGATGCTGCGCCGACAGTAGAAACCGAATCTTCCAAGCAAAACAATAGTGGTGAGGCAACAACGATAAAAATTGCTCTCTACGCCCCGATTACTGGAAACAATGCGCAGTATGGATTAACTTATCAGAAAACGATCCAAACACTTTGCCAAAAAATCAATGAGGATGGTGGCATTGATGGTCGAAATGTTGTTGTGGATGTCTATGATGATAAGGCCGATCAAAAAGAAGCGTTAAATATTGCAAATCTGATTGTTTCAGACCCCGAGGTTGTTGCTGTTGTCGGCAGTCAGACATCCTCTCCGACGCTAGCCGCTGCACCTATTTTTGAAAAAGCCGGTCTGCCAATGATTACACCGAATGCTTCTCATATGGATATCACGCCGATTGGCAAACACATTTTCTCGATTTCCTGCCTGTCAGACTTTGAGGGTGGGCAGACAGCCCTAAAAATGGCTGAGGATGGCTTCAAAAAAGTAGCAATTATTTATTCGAATGATGATAACGGTGTATATAACAACGAAATCTGGCAGCGTTTGTCTAAAGAGTCTAATTTGGATGTTGTTGCAACCGAAAACTTCATTCCAGGTTCAACAACTGACTTCACTCCACTGCTTTCTAAAATCAAAGTTGCAGGCGCAGAAGCTATGTTCATTAACGGCTCTTACTCTGACGTCGCCATGATTGCAACACAGATGAAGCAGCTTGAGATGAATGTAATAATCTATTGTTGTTCGCCAAGTTATACTGAGGCATTTCTTGATACTGTTGGCGAAGCTGGGAACGGAATTCGTGTCTGTAACTTTTTCTATGATGGAACAGAAGATGAGACTTTCTTAAATCTCGAAAGCTTGATTAAGGAAAAGACGGACATCTCTTTAATGAGTGTATATGTTACAAATGCATATGATGCGTTTATGCTTCTTATTGATGCCATTCGAGCCGTCGGTACCGATGGAGATGCAATTGCTGACTGGATTGCAAATGTAAAAGATTGGCCTGGCGCATGCGGCCCAGTCACATTTGATGAAACAAGACACCCCCAGAAGCATCTATATTGGTTCGAAGTCAAGGATGGAGCATTTGAGTTCATTGGTCAGCAGTACTGAATCTGTTTCGTTTTGCTAAAACACCGCTAGTCTTTTGGTGGTCCGGTTTAAATAACGATAACCGGACCACCACAGAAAACGATTTAAACAAATGCGGAGGATAATATGTTAGTCCAACAGATAATTAATGGTTTAACCATTGGTGTAATTTATGCGCTCGTTGCCATGGGTTACTCGCTGGTATTCGGTGTATTGAGACTGATCAATTTTGCCAATGGCGCTGAATACATGCTCGGAGCATACTTGGTCTTTATTTGTATTTCTAAATTTGGGTTTACCCCGCTTCTTGCCTTGCCGATTGCTATTTTATTATTAGGTGTTGTTGGCTATTTGGTTGATTTTATTGGATTAAAGCGCCTCAGGAAGACAAATGCGCCTCGCATGGCTGGTTTGATTTCTACATTGGGTATTGGCACTGTCATAGAAAATGCAATTCAGATTTGGTTTGGAACGGAGACGAAGCCTTTTCCTAATTTCTTTAATTTCGGAAACATAGTAATAAACAGCACGGTCATCAGTTGGGCACAGATCATTATTTTTATTATCTGTGGCCTCTTGATGATTGTTTTATCAATCGTTGTCTACAAAACGAAAATTGGCAAGTCAATGTTAGCTGTTCAGCAGGACCAACAATGTGCAAAACTGATGGGCGTAAATGTTTCTTTTGTTATATCTGCTACATTTGTAGTTGCAGCTATGTTGGCTTGTGTTGCCGGCGCCCTTGTTGGAACATACTACCAAAACATAGATACAAACATGAGCTTTATTGCTGGAATGAAAACATTTGCTGCAGCAGTCCTCGGCGGAGTTGGCTCACTGCCCGGAGCAATGCTTGGCGGAATTATCGTTGGACTTGCAGAAGCAATCGGTGCAAGCTATATTAGTTCAGGCTATCGGGATGCAATTGCCTTTGCAATTCTGATTTTTGTTTTGATTGTGAAGCCAAGCGGTATTTTTGGCAAAAACAACATCGATAAAATGTAAAGGGAGGCCGTTTTATGAAAAGGAGAAATTTCAAATATGGTTTGGACGGCACTCTAGCTTTTGTTGCAAGGCACAAAACGCCCGTTCTACTTGCGCTGTTAACTATTGCTGTTTTACTTCCGTTCACGACAAATAACGTGTATATTTTACGTATTGCTACGCTTTGTGCAATTAACATCGTTCTCGGTCTGTCGTATAATTTGGTGCATGGATTTATGGGGCAGATGAGTTTTGCTACAGCTGCCTTCTGGGGAATTGGAGCATATACTGGAGCAATACTGATTACACGTTTCCAAATTCCCTCTATCATCGCTATGCTGGTCAGTATGGTTGTTGCAGGCTTTTTTGGCTGGCTAGTTGCCTTGCCGTCTTTACGGTTAAAAGGATATTATTTGTCGATTGTTACAATGGGTTTCTGTGAAATTGTTCGTCTTGTGGAAATGAATTGGATGCAACTTACGCGAGGACCGCTGGGAATTATGAACATTCCGGGATTTTCAATCTTTGGATATGATTTGAGTTCTGAAACAGCTTCCTATTTTATTGCATTTACGATACTAATCATTACAACAGTTTTAGTTACCAACCTGACTAATTCCAATTTTGGTCTGTCTCTGAAGGCCATACGAGACGATGATGCAGCAGCAGAAACGATGGGAATAAATATTGTTCGAACTAAGCGTGCAAATTTTGTAATTTCTGCTTTGATTTGTGGTTTTATCGGTTCTTTTTATGCGCAATATGTAACATTTATTCATCCTTCTGGCTTCACGAGTGCTATTTCACAGGAATATGTGGTAATGGTCATCTTTGGCGGCTTAGGCAGCATTCCGGGTACATTCCTTGGTTGTATTGCTCTGACAATTATCCCGGAGCTTTTGCGCAGCTTACTACAATATCGTTTGTTGATTTATGGCGTATTGATGGTTGTTCTAATGAATGTGAAGCCAACAGGCATTCTTGGGAACATCGATTTTTCTCTAATCCGTAGAAGATCACAAAAGCTATCCGAACAATCTAATACAAGACTCCCACGAAAGGATGGCGAATAATATGGCATCAAATCTAATAGTAAAAGGTCTTACACAACGATTTGGCGGACTGACTGCACTTAATCGCGTGGATATCGAGGTGCATGAAAGAGAAATTGTTGGGGTAATTGGTCCAAATGGAGCTGGTAAAACCACGCTTTTCAACATTATTACCGGAGTCTATAAACCAACCGCTGGCGAAATTTTCCTGGATAACATTAGAATTGATGGGAAAAAACCATATGAGATTACAAGGTTGGGATTTGCTCGAACATTTCAGAACATTCGCTTATTTAAGCAGATTCCAGTAATCGATAATGTTCGTGTAGGAATGTGCTGTCGCTCAAAATGCAACTTGCTTGACCAGCTGGTAAATACGCCCAAAAAACGCAAAGAAGAAGCTGCGCAAGAAAAGAGAGCATACCAGATTCTCGAGCTTATGAACTTGCAAAATTATCAATTTGAGATGCCTGGGAATCTTCCATACGGAGAACAACGGCGTCTAGAAATCGCTCGCGCAATGGCCACAGATGCTAAAATTCTGCTTCTCGACGAACCGGTTGCCGGAATGAATGAGCAAGAAACAGCAGATCTCTTAAAAACAGTGCAAAAGCTCCAGGGAATGGGATATACAATTATACTGATTGAACATGATATGAAGTTTATTATGAACGTTTGCGAGCGTATATATGTGCTTAATCATGGAGAGTTAATTGCACATGGCACACCAGATGAAATTAAAGTTAATCCTGTTGTTATTGAAGCTTATCTTGGAAAGGAGGACGGAGAACAATGAATGGCGAAAGTATCCTTTCTGTTCAAAACCTTCACGTCAATTATGGCGGGATTCGTGCATTGCGAGGAGTTAGTCTTGACGTTAATGAAGGTGAGATTATTACGCTTGTCGGCGCAAATGGTGCCGGAAAGTCGACTTTGATGAACTCCATCATGGGTTTAGTCAGCAAAGCTTCTGGCTCAATTCATTATAAAGGTGAAGATATTACAACTACGGAGACGGCAAAGATTGTCAAGAAAGGAATCGTCTTGTCTCCGGAAGGGCGTCACATCTTTCCAGCCTTTACTGTTCGTGACAATCTTATGATGGGCGGTTATTTTTCCTCTACTCGGGAAAATGCAGAGACAGTGCAGACAGTTTTTCAACTCTTCCCCATTCTAAAAGACCGCTACAATCAAATGGGGGGAACATTATCCGGAGGCGAACAGCAGATGCTTGCGATTGGTCGCGCATTGATGGCACGCCCGAAAATCATGATGCTAGATGAACCGTCTCTCGGACTAGCGCCACTTATTATATCCAATATTTTCGATCTATTTGCATCTATCCGAGACATGGGTGTCACCATCATTTTAGTTGAGCAAAATGCCAGAATTGCTCTTAAAGTTGCTGACCGCGGCTATGTTATTGAGTCTGGCTCGGTAGTTCTTGAAGATACTGCAAGTAATTTGTTGAAATCAGAATCTGTTATTAAGGCATATTTGAGCTAAGCAACACAAGGAGATTATAATATGATTGATTTTACAAACGCCCCCGTTATTGACGCTCATGCACACCCCTTTATGCCGTCAAGAGAGAAAAAAGGGTATGAGCGCGGATTTGCCATGTGCATATATCCGGACCCTGTAAACTTTAAATACCAAACATCTTATCATATGGCCCTGAATGAATTAAAACAGCTTTTTCAGATGCCGAATGATACTCCAGATGAGGTAGTTGTTCAGCACCGGCAAAGATTGGCTTATGAAGACTACAACAGTTTTGTAAAAATGCTTTATAAGGATGCAGGCATTACCACCATTCTGTCTGACTTTGGTTTTCCTATTGTTGGCGATGGTCTTACCGATGATGAACTGAATACATTCTACAATGCAACAAACGGTGTTTGCTCTGTATTCGACATGATTCGCATTGAGACCACATGCGACCGGCATCTTTATCATGAAGGTTTGAGCTTTGATGAGATGGTTGCTTCATTTGATCAATATGTTGACCAGTACATAAAAAAGAGACCGACTATCTGCATCAAATCCGTTGTTGGTTATTATACTGGTCTTAAATGGGAACCAGTTTCTCACGATGAGGCAGAAAAGAACTACAATACATATTACGAAGGGCGTTTTAATCCGAAGCGGACCGATAAAAAATTTCGGGATTATATGGTATACCACAGCCTTGAATTGTGTGTAAAGTACGGTCTAAACTTCCAAATGCATACTGGCGCAGGAGACCCTCCAAAATGTGATATGCGACTGATAAATCCAAATGATTTATATGAACTTATCAACACTGATCTAGCTAAACAAGTACATTTTGTTGTAATTCATGCAGGTTTTCCATATAGCTATGAAGCGGCACTTTTGGCAGCGTGTTATCCACATGTATTCACCGATGTTTCTTCTACGAAAATCTATGCCGGTAGATCTGAAGAAGATGTTTTCCGTCATATATTAGACATCTGCCCACATAACAAAATCATGTATGCTTCTGATGGAGGTGGTCTTGTCGATGCGTCTTGGTATGGTGCACGTTATACTAAACGCTATATGGCACAAATTTTATCTGAGTATGTTCGCAGCGGCTATTTTTCCGATGCATATGCACAGGAAATTGGAGAAATGATTCTCAGCAAAAATGCAAAATACATCTACGGGATCTAACAGAGTATAATTTGCTGGATGTCTTTCCAAATGCAGGAGCCAGTTGACACAAAAGCAGAGAAAATCTGAGTGTTCCGCCCCAGATTGCGCAGCGTGACCGCTGAGATTGAGCATCCTCGCCGCTATCGTTGAGCACTATGGTAAAATGTAGATATGCATTGTATTTTGCGGTATAAATATCTACAAGGAAGTCACCTTTATGACCAATTATCAGGAATTGGCGGAGCATTACGGAACGGCGATTCTGCCTGCCAGAGTTCGTGCGCCCAAGGATAAGACAGCGGTAGATGGTACTGACGGTGTCATCTCCACCTTCATTCTGACCGTATTACGACATCGCTAATTTTTGTCCCTGCCGGAACTGAATGATGCACTTTGGGGACGGCTGGAAACTTTTAACCATGAACCTTTCCAGAAGCGGGAGGGCAGCCGAGCCAGCAGCTTTGCAGAAGAGAAACCTTTTCTGCGACCGTTGCCGCCCAGACCCTTTGAATACATCAAGCAGAAGGTATCAGCAACGCTCAAGCTGCGCTCCATCTCAATCTCGGCAAAAATCTCCAAATCCACTTGCCTTCCCTGACCCAGATTGTGACCCAAGAGTGCGCGAAAGCGTGTGGACGCAATGGATAATACCTTGCAAAATCCCGTACTTTTCACTGACAGTACGGACGCATTAGACGCAAAAGCGCCTAATATTACAAACCGATAGCAGCTGGCAGTCATGAGGTCAGCGGTTCGATCCCGCTTATCTCCACCAAAACAAAAAGTCATTCCGTAAGGAATGGCTTTTTTGTTTTGGCTGGGCATACGTGGCGCGAGAAACGCTGTGGTTCGACCGAATGCATTTTTGCGGCGCAAAAGCGCCGCTTTTTCTGCATGCAATGCAGAAAACATAAGAAAATGCAATCGGCACGGAGCAAGCGAAGCTTGCGGAGTATCCCGCTTATCGTTCCACTTTCTTTTCTCGAAAAACGAATGCATTTTTGCAGTCATGCGACCTGACCCAGATTTGACCCAAACGGGCGCGAAAAC
>OWKP01001761.1_pt1 | contig 12738 bp, 9 predicted proteins | sample 1732991 | NCBI WGS metagenome assembly OWKP01 (sample SAMN05065777, study PRJEB22554) | human gut metagenome | biome: ENVO:2100002; feature: ENVO:00000062; material: ENVO:00002003 | host: Homo sapiens | place: USA
GTATAATACATACAATATGTTTATTCTGGGATTTGGCGATACGTTCCATAAGGTAAATATGTCGAATAAAAACGGTGCGATTGATTTCCTGAAATATTTTATCGCCTCTGGAAAAAGTGTTTTGTTTACGCATGATTTTACTTCTATGCATAATGTGCACAGTGGGGATTTCGGATATTCTGCCAATACATATCTGCGTGATGTCATGGGAATGAACCGGTATAAAGCTGTGAGTGGGAAACTGACCGAGAGCGAACGAAAGGAACTGCTGGCTTATCAGGCGAAACATAAGTATGATACAATGACCCAGACAACCGTTGGCAGCGACGGTACACTTTCTACAACGGCACTTGGTAATACCCAGGGATTTACTTACTATGCCATGAAACGTCTGGGATGGGAAAAGAAAAATACGGATCAAATAATCCCATACCGGTATATGATCAGAAGTTATAAAAATGATGAATATATCTGTGGCGTGAGTAACGATAATGTGAAATTGACAGGATTTAACAATAATAATGACCTGACAATGCGTGCAACGAAGACGAATACGGGACAGATTACGGAATATCCGTTTAAAATTGACGAAACACTCAAAATTGCATCAACGCATGGGCAGTGGTATCAGCTGGACATGGAAGATCCGGAAGTTACGGTCTGGTACTGTCTTTCGGATAATGAGAACGGAGATCCGTGTGCATGGAAAGATACGGATTCAAACGGAGATGGAACCGGTGCCACCTATGGGGCTTCCCCGAATGATGCCGCCAATAATTACTATATTTACAGTAAGGGAAATGTTTTTTATTCCGGAGTAGGTCATTCTACGGTAGATGGAGATATGGAGGCAAAGCTTTTCATTAATACGATGATTGCCGCATACCGTACCACATATGAGCCGCCAATGGTTGAGATTCTGAATGAAGAGGCGGAGCTTTTAAAAGAGGAGTCCGGAAATGGAAGTGATCCGAATCTGGTGTATAAGATGAACTGGATGAAAGAATATGGAAATAACCTTGACGGCACTAAGGAAAAAATCCGCTTCAGCCCGGTCGAACTGAATACCGTCAGAACGAAGCTGACATGTTCGATCCAATACAAAGATGGAACTTACGTAGATAAAATTTACAAAAAAGACGGAACGGTGATTGAGGGAAAAGCAACGAAAGAGAATCCTAAAAAATATGTGTTTGAAAATCTGAAAAACATGGGTGAGTATTATTTTATTTATGATACGACAGGGGAAAACAAAAAGAAGGAAGGGGATATTGTTTTTGAAATTTATAACAATAAGTCCAAAAATCCGGATGGAACACCAAGAGTGGGAAAAACTACTGTGAAAATGGAATCCCAGAATTTGTTTTTGCTTGATTAGTATGGGGATTTAAGAAAAGACACACAATGTGAGAGAGTATCGCATTGTGTGTCTTTTTTATGATGGTCACAGGTAGAATACGTTTTGCAATTACATATATGCAGTATACGTAAAGTTTTCCTTGCCAGGAAGGTGGGGATATGCTATGGTAAACATATCTTTTTTCAGTGGCAGTTTCTGCCAGAAATCCCATTTGTTTTGTTGTATAAGTGAAAGATGTGAACCTTGATGTGCCTTTGACGGTCAGGTTTTGACAGTCAGGTTTTGACGGTCTGAGTTTGACGGTCAGAGTTTGACGGTCAGGGTTTAACAGTCTGCAATTTTTGTGCGTTGAAATAAAAGCAAAAACCACATATAATATAAGGAGAACATTTGGAAAAAGAACAAACGAAAAATCAACAGGAGAATCAGAAAAAGTCCCAAAAGCTGCAGTGGCATCCGGCATTCTGTTCGGCCTTGCGTCTGGAACTGCTGGAGGATGCAGAAAATCTGGAATTTACCGATGAGTTCCAGCTTACGGAGAAACCTTTGCAGATTGACTGTACGGTTGTAAAAGTAAAGAAGGACTGCAAAATAAAAAATGAAATCGGGAAGATCTTCCGGAAACACAATATTTTTGAATATAAATCCCCGATGGATGAGTTGAACATTGATACTTTTTACAAGGCGGTTGCGTATGCGTGCCTGTATAAAGTATTACCAAATCATGTGGATGAGATTCCGGCAGAGGAGATTACCATTACACTGATTCGAGACCGCAAGCCGGTGAAGCTGCTGGGGGAACTGGAAAAATCTGGGTATGAATGCCAAAAAGAAACAGCCGGGATTTACTATGTCTATGATGTGATGTTTCCGGTGCAGATCATTGCATCATCGGAACTGGACACGGATATGCATGTACAGCTAAAAGCATTGACGAATCATCTGGAGGAATCGTTGATGCGTCAGTATTTATTGCAGGTGAGTACCTTTGAGGGAAGGGAGAAGAATCTTGCAGATATCGTGCTGCAGGTCATTGTAAACAGTAACATGGAGAAAGTACGGGAATGGAAAGGAAGTGAACAGACAATGTGTGAAGCATTAAGAGTACTGATGAAAGAGGAACTGAAAGAGGAGCGAGTGGCGGGCTTGCGCGAGGGTCGTCTTGAAGGTCAGCGCGAAGGTCAGCGAGAAGGACAGATTCGTGCATATGCATCCCTGGTGCAAGATGGGATCATCCCCGTGGAAATAGGTGCGGAAAAAGCGGGAATGTCTGTCGATGATTTTACAAAAGAAATGAAGCTGGCAGGTTATGTAACCCCTGCGGTATAAAATCAGAACATAAAATGTGTGGTGCCCGTGGTTGCACCACACATTTCATTTTAATTTAAGAAAAGTTTTATATAATAGGAATTGTTCTGGAAATCAGTTCGTGATAGTATAAAAGCTATGCATATGAAAAGGAGTTAAATCATGGGAAAAATATTTAAAAACATGCTCCCATACTGGAAATGGATTCTGGTTATTGTGGCTTTTCTTGTGATGCAGGCATTTTGTGATCTGTCCCTGCCACAGTATACATCAGATATTATCGATGTCGGAATCATGAGCAGCGGAGTGGAGCATATTCTTCCGGAAGAAATGACACAGGAAGATTTTGTGTCAGCACAGCTTTTTATGACCAGCAGGGAAAAGAAAACATTTGCCGCCTGTTATAAGGAGCCGAAAAAAGATGGAAACTATGTGAGAAATTGTGAAGAGGATACGCTTGACGATATGGATGAGTCTCTGTTGGAGCCGATCGTCATGGTATATCAGATGTCCCAGATGAAGGAGTCCGATATTGACGAGAAGGCTTTCACGGGGAAAATGGGAACGGATGGGACGCAGGTAGATATGAAGCAGCTGATGCAGGCACTGGCAGCCGGCCAGGTACCGGATCAGCAGATTCTTGAGATGCGAAAGCAGGTGTCCGGACAGATTGATGCGATCGGATCTTCTACATTGAAATCCATGGGTGTGACCTATGCGATCTCCTGTGATAAAAATGCAGGTGTGGATGTAGATGCCATTCAGAAACATTACTTATGGACCACCGGAGCCAAGATGCTTGGTTTTGCGCTGCTGATGGTTATGGCGGCAGTGGTTGTCGGATATTGTGCTTCCCGTGTGGGAGCATCCATCGGACGAGATCTGCGTGATAAGACATTCCGCAATGTCGTACAGTACTCCAATGCAGAGATGGATCATTTTTCAACGGCATCCCTGATTACGAGAAGTACCAATGATGTACAGCAGATTCAGATGGTGACTGCAGTATTTCTGCGAATGATTCTTTATGCTCCGATCATTGGAATCGGTGGTGTGATTAAGGTTGCACAGACCCATGCAGGAATGGAATGGGCGATCGCGCTTGCGGTGCTTGTTATTCTTGGGTTTGTAATGCTTCTTACCTCCCTTGCCATGCCAAAGTTTAAGATTATGCAGAATCTCGTGGACCGGCTGAATCTGGTTTCGAGAGAGATTCTGACAGGATTAAATGTCATTCGTGCATTTGGACGGGAAAAACGGGAAGAAGAGCGGTTTGATGAGGCCAACCGCAATCTGACAAGGACGCAGTTGTTTACCAACCGTGTTATGACATTTATGATGCCGGGAATGATGATGATCATGTACTGCATTACGCTTCTGATTGTGTGGGTTGCCGCAAAGCGGATTGATGGCGGATATATGCAGGTTGGTTCCATGACGGCATTTATTACTTACACAATGATGATCGTTATGGCATTTCTGATGCTGACCATGATGTCTATCATGATGCCGAGAGCCGGTGTGGCTGCAGAGCGTATAGATGAGGTTGTACGCACAAAAAGTACGATTACAGATCCGAAAGAGCCGGCTGCCATGGAACAGTGTGAGGGTGTGATTGCCTTTCATCATGTAAATTTCCGGTATCCGGGAGCCACGGAAGATGTGCTTTCGGACATTGATTTTGTTGCAGAGCCGGGAAAGACCACTGCAATTATCGGAAGTACCGGATGTGGTAAATCTACGCTGGTCAACCTGCTTCCGCGTTTTTATGATGTGACAGGCGGAGAGATCACGCTTGACGGAACGGATATCCGCAAGTATACATTGCAGGATCTGCGGGAACATATCGGATTTGTACCACAGAAGGGAATTCTTTTCTCCGGTACAATTGCAAGCAATCTGCGCTTCGGGGCAGAGGATGCGTCAGATGAGCAGATCCGGGAAGCAGCGGAGATTGCGCAGGCAATAGAGTTTATTGACAGCAAACAGGATGGGTATGAGAGTGCGATTGCACAGGGCGGAAGCAATGTTTCCGGCGGACAGAAGCAGCGGCTTGCCATTGCCAGAGCGATCGCAAAGAATCCAAAGATTTATGTGTTTGATGACAGTTTTTCCGCTCTGGATATGAAGACCGATGCGGCACTCCGCAGAGCGCTTGAGACAAAGACGGAACATACGACCGTGATCATTGTCGCACAGCGAATCAGTACGATTCTGCATGCGGACCAGATACTGGTACTCGACGATGGAAAGATTGTCGGAAAAGGCACGCATGAGGAATTACTGCACAATTGCGAAGTTTACGAGCAGATTGCCAGAAGTCAGCTGTCTGCCAAAGAACTGGGACTTTCCGAGGAGGTGAAATAAGATGGCAGAACAACGTACAAAAAGACCTCGCGGTCCGATGGGCGGTCCGGGCAGAGGAATGATGCCGGGAGAAAAGCCGAAAGATTTCAAAAACTCTATCGGAAAACTGGTTCGTTATCTCGGAAGATACTGGTATGCGATTGTTGCCGTTATGATTTTTGCAGCGGTGTCTACCGTCTTTTCCGTTGCCGGACCAAAGGTTATGGCACGTGCAACGAATGCATTGGTGGAAGGTCTCGGAAAAAAGATCGCGGGAACCGGATCTATTGATTTTACCTATATTGCCAAAGTGTTATTGTTTACACTTGGCCTGTATATCTGTTCTGCAGTATTCAGTTTTATACAGGGAATGATCATGACAGGAATCACGCAGAAAACCTGTTACCGCATGCGTAAGGAAATTTCAGAGAAAATCAACCGCATGCCAATGAAATATTTCGAGAGCCGCACGTACGGAGAGGTGCTATCCCGCATCACAAATGATGTGGATACACTTGGACAGAGTTTAAATCAGAGTGTGACGCAGATCATTACGAGTGTGGCAACACTGGTCGGAACACTTGTGATGATGATTTCAATTTCCGGAATTATGACATTGATTTCACTTGTGATTCTTCCGGTATCTGCCATCCTGATTTCGTTTATTATCAAACATTCGCAGAAATATTTCCGCCAGCAGCAGGAATATCTGGGACATATCAACGGACAGGTGGAAGAGGTCTATGGCGGACATCTGGTGGTGCAGGCATATAATAAGCAGGAGAGCACCATCAAAAAATTTGAAGATACCAATCAGATTCTGTTTCAATCGGCATGGAAGTCCCAGTTTTTATCCGGACTGATGCAGCCGATCATGCAGTTTGTCGGAAACCTCGGTTATGTCGGAGTGGCAATTTCCGGAGGACTTCTGGCAATCCGCGGAACCATCGGGGTTGGTGAAATTCAGGCATTTATTCAGTATGTCCGGAATTTTACTCAGCCGATCCAGCAGATTGCGCAGGTGGCAAATATGCTGCAGTCGATGTCTGCAGCCTCCGAGCGCGTATTTGAATTTCTGGACGAAGAGGAAGAAGAACTGACGGTTGAACATGCTGTGCATCTCGACCATGTGGATGGTTACGTGGATTTTTCCCATGTAAGTTTCGGATACAATCCGGGCCAGATCATTATCAGGGATTTTTCCGCTCATGTAACACCTGGACAGAAAATTGCAATTGTCGGACCAACGGGAGCAGGAAAAACCACAATGGTCAAACTGCTTATGCGTTTCTATGATGTGACAGGCGGAGCCATTCAGGTGGATGGGCATGATATCCGCGACTTTAACCGTCAGGAACTTCGGGATGCATTTGGTATGGTATTGCAGGATACCTGGCTGTTTAAGGGATCTATCATGGAAAACATCCGGTATGGCCGTTTAGATGCCACAGATGAGGAAGTGATTGAGGCGGCAAAAGCCGCACATGCCCACCATTTTATCCAGACACTTCCGGGTGGCTACCAGATGGAGTTAAACGAGGATGCAAGTAATGTTTCCCAGGGACAGAAACAGCTTCTTACAATTGCACGTGCTATCCTTGCGGATAACCCGATTCTGATTCTGGATGAGGCAACCTCTTCGGTAGATACCCGTACCGAAGTGCGGATTCAGAAGGCATTGGATAATCTGATGCGTGGACGGACCAGCTTTATCATTGCGCATCGACTCTCTACGATAAGAAATGCGGATCTGATTCTGGTGATGAAAGATGGCGATATCATAGAGCAGGGGACACACGAACAGCTTCTGGTACAAAAGGGATTTTATGCAGATTTGTATAATTCCCAGTTCGAAGAGAATGCATAAGACATTGAAATAAATTGGCAGTTGTGCTATAGTTTAACTGTATTTATCGACAAATTTTGACAAAATCGGACAGTGCTTTCTGGTATGCTTATTTTTGACTGAATTTGACATTCTAGGAGGCCTACATGGGAAAACTAAATGTCGCAATTGCAGATGATAACGAGGTTATGCGTGACTTATTGGAAGAAATGGTAACCAGTGATGATGAACTGCACCTGATCGGGATGGCGAAGGATGGAGAAGAAGCCTGCCATCTGATCAAGGAAAAAGAACCGGATGTTGTATTATTGGATATTATTATGCCGAAACTGGACGGTCTGGCAGTCCTTGACAGGATCAGGGCAGATCATACACTAAAGAACCGGCCAACATTTCTGATGATCAGTGGGATCAGCAATGAAAAGATTACCGAAGACGCGTTTGAGCGGGGAGCGGATTATTACATTATGAAGCCGTTTGACCGGAATATTGTTTTGGACCGGATCAAGACACTCAACCGTCGAAAAAACAAAGTACGAAAAGAAATTGGCAGACCGGTTGAGATGGAAAAGAAACCGGAAAAGTACTCGTTACAGACACTGGAAGAGGATGTCACAGAGATAATTCATGAGGTTGGTGTTCCGGCACATATCAAGGGATACCAGTATTTGCGGGAGGCAATCATCATGTCTGTGACGAATATGGACATGTTAAATTCTATTACGAAAATTTTATATCCGGGGATCGCAAAGAAATTTGATACGACACCAAGCCGTGTCGAGCGTGCCATCCGTCATGCAATTGAAGTAGCGTGGAGCCGTGGCAAGATGGATACGCTGGATGATCTGTTCGGATATACGATCAGCAATGGAAAAGGAAAACCGACCAACTCGGAATTTATCGCTCTTATTACGGACAAAATACGATTACAGATGAAGAGTAAGTAAAGGAGTGTTATGTATGAAGAAGATTCTGTTTGTTTCATCAGAGGCAGTTCCATACGTGAAAACCGGAGGTCTTGCCGATGTTGTTGGGTCACTTCCGAAATATTTTGACAAAAAAGAGTATGATGTGCGGGTAGTTATTCCGAAATACGCCTGCATGGATCGCTCATTTCTTCCAAATTTAAAATTTTTGTGCCATTTTTATGTAAATCTGAACTGGCGCAGGCAGTATGTTGGAATTTTCGAGTCGGAATATCATGGAGTTCACTTTTATTTTGTGGACAATGAATTTTATTTTGCAGGAGAATCTCCATACAACAATATCTATGAAGATGTGGAAAAGTTTGCATATTTTTCCAAGGCAGTACTTGCTAGTCTGCCGTATATTGATTTTGCCCCGGATATTATCCATTGCAATGACTGGCAGACAGGACTTATTCCGGTGTTTCTGCATACGGTATTTGGAGATGATAATTTTTATGCGGGAATCAAAACCGTGTTTACGATTCATAACCTGCAGTTTCAGGGACGCTGGCGAATTCAGGAGATTATGGATATTACAGGACTCCCGGCACACATTTTCAATGCATATGAACTGGAATCTTATGGCGAAGCAAACTACTTAAAGGGTGGCGTGGTATATGCAGATTATATTACTACCGTCAGCCCGACGTATGCAAATGAGATTACGACCGTAGAAGGGGGAGAGGGCTTAAGTGGCCTGATGACTGCCCGAAAGGATCGCCTTTATGGTATTTTAAACGGAATTGATTATGAAGAATATAATCCACAGACAGATCCTTATATTTCGGTAAATTATTCGAAAAAAGATGCAGTGAGTGGGAAAAAAGAAAACAAAGTTGCATTACAGAAAGAACTTGGGCTTCCAGTCAGGGAGGATGCTTTCCTGATCGGAATCGTATCGCGTATGACCAGCCAGAAAGGATTTGACCTGATTGGCTGCGTATTGGATGAACTTTTAACCGAAATGGATATACAGCTGGTGGTTCTTGGTTCCGGAGAGAGCCAGTATGAAAATATGTTCCACCATTATCAGAGTAAGTATCCGGACAAGGTAAGCGTACATATCGGATTTACCGAGGAGCGTTCGCACCATATATACGCGGCAAGTGATGTGCTGCTGATGCCTTCCATGTTTGAACCATGCGGGCTGGCACAGATGATTGCCATGCGTTACGGAACACTTCCGATCGTACGTGAAACCGGAGGACTCCGGGATACGGTAGAACCATACAATGAATATGAAAATACAGGATGTGGTTTTTCATTTGCGAATTTTAATGCACAGGAAATGGCAGATATTGTCCGGTATGCGTATCGTGTGGAGCATGAACAAAAGGCCGCATGGAAAGAACTGATCTATCGTGCGATGGATCGCAATTTTTCCTGGAATGCTTCGGCACATGCATATGAGAAGCTATATGATAAACTGGTAGAAATGTAATAGATGTTCCCCGCAGAATTTTTTCTGCGGGGATTTTGTGTCTGGAAATATAATCTATGAAGTGCAGACCGGCTGCGGCATGGTCAGCAGATGGCTGTGCCGGCAGTAATAGTAGGCATGGTCGGACAGAATTTCTTCATCCTGAAGCTGTGAGGCATTCACTTCTTTTACCATTGCGGTGTAATGGTCGAGATTCTGCCTGTCGTTTTCATCGGCGGCAAGAATCAGTACTTCGTGAATACTGCTTGGCAGAATGATCAGATCCTTTTCAAACAAATCGGACAGTTCTTTTAAGATGTCATCGTAGAGGAGAACGGTTGCACCGTTGGTCCGGTACGTATTGGTCAGAACATACAGTGGCGGGGCTGCTTCCGGGAGTGGAGTTTCCGCGACGAGCTGCATTTCTTTGAGAAGACTGCTCATCGGGGTAAGCTGTGGGGGAAGAAGCTGTGGAGTGTTTTTCTTCGCAAGCCGGTAGAGCGTTTCTTTGTCGGTTTTCCAAAGGTTTAAGTGATGATTGTGGATCAGAATATTTGCCTGGTTTTCGGCACTTGCATGGAGCAGACAGTAAAAGATTACGGCCAGATCCTGATAGCGGAAAAACGGAACCTCTTTTAACAGTTCCTGATTTTTTTCAAAGCTTACAAGACGCATGACGATGTGCTCGCTGGCACGGGAAAAATCGGTAAAGTAGGACGTGTCAAAATTTTCTTCCGGGGCATGCGCCTGATAGGTATGAAGAATATCTTCACAGATTTCTTCAAGGCATACCCCTTCCAGATAGCGATGATAGTATGGCATCAGATAGATCGCAGGTGACACGTTTTTCTTCGGATGGAGAAGTACCAGACCATCGTAATGTGTTCCGTTATTTTTGGTAAAGGAACGAATGTCTAAAGTGACACCTGTCTCGATACGCAGAGAAAGCTGTGTACGGATCGTTGTTAAAAATTCCTGATAGTTCATATGTAATTGAAAACAAATGTATATATGGGAAATTTCGGAATGACCGTTTCCGAAGATGAAAAATCCACGGTGTTAACCAGACACCGTGGATTTACTTTAGCATGTTTTGACTGAAATTGCAATCATTTTTCTCGGTTTTTTAATAAGAGAGAAGTTCCTGCCACAGCTTTGTGTACTTGGCGGAATCATCATCACTTAATGCTTTATAGATTTCACATCTTTTTATCGTGTCACTGGAAGGATTGATAGCTTCGTTATTTTTTACGTCAGCGTCCTGATTTTCTACCACAGATGTAATCGGAGAAGCATACTGCACATATTCGAAATTCTTTTCTGCGATATCATCCTTGCACAGGAAATTTAAGAATTTTAAAGCGTTGGTCTGGTTAGTGCAGGACTTTGGAATGAACCAGGAATCGATCCAGAGGTTGGATCCCTCTGTTGGAACTGAATAATCCAGATTGTCGTTCTCTGCCATGGCCAGTGCAGCCTCGCCGGAGTAGCACAGTGCGATGGAGGCTTCTTCTCCGATCATGGCATCGGCTGTCTCGTCTACATAGTAAGCATATACGATTTTATCATCTTTTTGCTTTTTTAATACGTCGAGGGCTTCCCGTAGATGATTTTCATCGGTATCGTTTAAGGAATACCCTTTGGAGATCAGTGCAGGGGCAAACGTATCACGGACGGAATTTTCCATGATGATTTCATCCTCATAGGTAGGATCCCACAGGCAGTTCCAGCTTGATACGGTTTTGGCATCAATGGTTGTTTTGTTGTAGAGAAGGCCAAGAGTCCCGTAAAAATATGGAACGGAATAGGTGTGATTCTTGTCATAGGAAGCAGACATATCAAGGATCGTTGGATCCAGATTTTTGTAGTTGTCCATGGCATCGTAATCTTCTTCGAGAACTTCGCCCTCGTTGATCAGACGCTCAACCATATATTCGGAAGAGCAGATTACATCATAGTTGATGGAACCGGCTTTGTATTTGGTATACATTTCTTCCGGACTTTCATATTCTTCGTATTTGACGGTGATACCGGTTTCTTTTTCAAACTGTTTGACTACGGACTCATCGATATATTTTCCGTAATTTAAAACGGTTAAGGTCTGTCCGCTTTTTTTCGCAGAGGAAGATCCCCCACAGGCAGTGAGTGCACTGACTGCCAGAGCAGAAATTAAGAGGGCAGAGAAAATTCTTTTTTTCATAATAGGACTCCTTTCGGCTGGAATAAAATTCCAATGGATAATTTATTTGGCTGCAACACGCTTCTTCCCCGGATAAACATTTCCGGCAAGAAGAATGAGCAGAACGGCAAAGAACAGAATCGTGGAAAGTGCATACAATTCCGGTTTGATTCCTTTGCGAAGTTCTGTGTAGAGCATGGTGGAGAGGGTATTGACCCCGGCTCCTTTGGTAAAATAGGTGATGGAAAAATCATCCAGTGACATGGTGACTGCCATCATAAATCCGGAGAACACACCGGGACGGATTTCCGGCCAGGTGACTTTGTAAAATGCATACAGCGGCGTTGCTCCGAGATCAAGTGCCGCCTCATAGGTGCTGCGGTTTGTCTGTTTCATTTTCGGAAGCACATTTAAAATAACATAAGGAATACTAAAAGTAATGTGCGCTAAAAGAACCGTCACAAATCCGAGGTCGATAAATTTCACAAACAAAAGCATCATGGAGATACCGGTTACGATATCCGCATTCAGAAGCGGAATATTGGTCGCGCCGAGATAAATGGTCTGGTGCCGTTTTTTCATGGCGGCTATGCCGAGCGCGGCAAGTGTTCCGATCAGTGTGGAAATAATTGCGGACAGGAAAGTGACCTGCAAAGTTGTGACAAATGCAGTCATAATCTTTTCGTCCTGAAAACAGCCGGTATACCACCGGAGCGTGAAGCCACCCCATTTTACCTTGGAACGGGAATCGTTGAAAGACAAAGCAATCAACACAATAATCGGAAGGTAAAGGAAGGCAAAAATCAGGACCATATAGATCCGGGATGCACATTTTTTTAACATATGGATGTTCCCTCCCCTTCTTTATCAAATATATTTACAATAGTCATACTTGCAATCACAAAAATCATAAGAACAAAGGAAAGACCGCTTCCGGCATTCCACTGCATACCCTGCATAAAATCCTGTTCGATCACATTTCCGATTAAAAGAACATGACCACCGCCTAATACCTGCGAGATTGCAAACGAGGTAAGTGACGGGACAAATACCATGACGATTCCGCTGATGATTCCGGATACGGTAAGCGGAAGGATAATCTTTAAAAAGATGGTTACATTTCCGGCACCCAGATCACGGGCCGCCTCAATCCAGTCTTTACGGATTCGTGTCATGGAGTTGTAGATTGGCAGCAGCATAAATGGCAGGAAGTCGTATACCATGCCAAGGACAACTGCCGTTGGTGTATTTATGATATTGACTGTCTCTTATACACATCTGACGCTGCCGACGAACTCTAGGGTGTAGATC
>OWKP01001766.1_pt1 | contig 12714 bp, 10 predicted proteins | sample 1732991 | NCBI WGS metagenome assembly OWKP01 (sample SAMN05065777, study PRJEB22554) | human gut metagenome | biome: ENVO:2100002; feature: ENVO:00000062; material: ENVO:00002003 | host: Homo sapiens | place: USA
GCCGACTACTGCGCCGAGCAGGCCAAGAAGCTCGAAGACATGGGCTTCCGCGTCGAGGTCGACTACCGCAACGAGAAGATCGGCCGCAAGATCCGCGACGCGCAGATGGAGAAGGTCCCCTACATGCTCGTCGTCGGCGACCGCGACATGGAGAACGGCACCGTTTCCCCGCGCCACCGTGCGGACGGCGACCTCGGCGCGATGAGCATGGACGAGTTCTCCGCGCTTCTCAAGCAGGTCGTGGACAACAAGGAAAAGAAATAATAGCATACCGATTTTGCATAATTAGCATTTGAGCCTTTCATAGAATCAGGGCGGCGCTTTGCCGCCCTGATTTTTTATACCTAAAGAAAAAATTGAAAACCTGATAAATGTTTAACGAAATAATCGGTCGAATGATGACGGAATTCAACGATAATTTGGCGAAATATCCAAAAAAGTAAAAACGTCTTGCAATAGACCTGTCATTCAGCTATAATGAGACTGCCTGAAAGAGGCAAGTAAATTTCGGAATTCAACGCTTCTCCAACGTAGGTGCTCCGAAGCGCCCCCACGCGGCGGAGCATGTGCCGGTGAAGCGGTGAATGCCGGAAGAATCAAAAAGGAGATTGCGTATGAAAAAGTTTTTAGCTCTGATCCTCTCTCTCGCGATGGTCTTCGCGCTGGTCGCCTGCGGCGGTGAGAAGACGGATGACAGCCAGAACAACGACGGCGATTCCAGCTCCCCCGTTGCGATCACTCTGGCGACCGGCGGTACCTCCGGTACCTACTACGCTGTCGGCGGCGTTCTCAAGACCGTCCTCGACTCCAAGCTGACCCTTTCCACCCTCAATGTTGAGTCCACCGGCGCTTCCGTCGCGAACGTCAACATGATCACCGACGGCGAGGCTCAGATGGCCATTCTGCAGTCCGACGTTATCAACTACGCGCACGAGGGCACCAACTCCTTCGACGGCGCTCCCGAGACCGACGCTCTTTGGGTCGCCGGTATCTACAACGAGACCGTTCAGATCCTTGCCAAGCCCGGCATCAACACCGTTGCCGACCTCAAGGGCAAGACCGTCTGCGTTGGTGACGTTGGTTCCGGTACCGAGATCAACGCCTGGCAGGTGCTCGGCGCTGCGGGTCTGACCAAGGACGACGTCAATGCGGTGAACGGCTCCTTCCAGGATGGCGTTGACCAGCTCAAGGACGGCAAGATCGATGCCGCCTTCACCGTCGCCGGTGCTCCCACGACCGCTATCGTCGACTACGCCACCACCAACACCCTCAACCTCGTCTCCCTCACTGACGAAGAGCTCGCCGCCATTCAGGAGGCCTATCCGTTCCTGATCCGTGACGACCTGCCCTCCACCACCTATACCGGCATGACCGGCGATGTCGTCTGCGTCGCCATTCAGGCTACTCTCGTTGCTTCCAAGGATCTGAGCGAGGATGTCGTTTATGAGTTCGTGAAGGCCATGTTCGACAACAAGGACGCTCTGACCGAAGGCCACGCCAAGTTCGGCTTCCTCGATCCCGAGACTGCCTCCGCTGGTGCTACCGTCACCATGCATCCCGGTGCTGAGAAGTACTACAAGGAAATCGGCGTCCTGTAAGCAGGATCGCTACCGTGTATTGACGTGAATTCTCATCTGCGGAAATACATAATTGCGGCCGCTGCAATAATAACGATTATTGCAGCGGCCGCCGTGCTTCTTCCTCGCTCCGGCTACTATCTGACCCTGCGCAACCGCGACACCGGCGAGGTCTACGCCCGGTACAAAATGGGCGAGGGAGACCGCTTTTCCGTGACCTTTATCCATTCAGTGAACAAATACCCCCTGACCGATACCTACGAGATCGAAAACAAAACGATCTATGTGGAGGAGACGACCTATTGCTCCTTTGGCGCAGGCGTGCAGACGGAGCTCAACCCCGGCGAAACGCTTGACAAGGTCTATGTGGACCGCCCCGATTACAAGGGCTGGGCAATGGTCATCCGAAACATCCATCAGGACAGGACAAACGTCGGCTACATTGTCGGTACGGTCTCTGACCATGTACTCAATGTAAACGGCGAGGATGTCAGTCTGCGTGATTTGTGTGGAAAAAACGCGCCTGTGCGTTTTAATTACGAATTCTGGCTCGTCTGAGCGCACGGACGCTCTCAAATAGAATTAGGAGGAAATTGCATCATGGCTGAAAACGAAAAGCTCAACAATGTTGCAGTCGACAACGACGTCGGCACCATGGAAGACGTCGATGCGATCATGAAAAAGTACGACCGTGAGTCGAACACGCGCGTCTGGGAGGGGACTCCCCGCAAGATTCTGCGTGTCCTTACGGCACTGTTCGGCATTTTCCTGATCGTGATGAACATGTGGATCAAGATGGACGAGCGTGCGCGCCGTCCGCTCTTCCTCGGTCTGGTCATCATTCTCGTGTTTATCTACTACCCCATCAAGAAGGGCTCTCAGAAGGTCAACTACATGCCTTGGTACGATATCGTCATGGCGGCAGTCGGCGCGTTCTGTTTCTTCTTCTACCCCTTAAACCTTGAAAAAATCGTTACCGCCGGTACGCGAATCCAGAAGGTTTTCGTCGTGCAGATCGGCAGCATTTCCATCCCCCTTCTGATCGTATTTGCAATCATCGGCACTTTGATCCTCGTCGAGTGCTGCCGCCGCGTGGTCGGTATGCCGATCATCTGCGTAGCGGCGGTGTTCGTGCTCTACGCCTTCTTAGGCGCGGGGAAGGACTTAAAGACCGTTATGTATAACCTCTTCTACACCACGACCGGTATCCTCGGCACCCCGATCGGCGTCTGCTCGACCTACATCGCGCTGTTCGTCATCTTCGGCGCCTTCCTGGAGGCCACGGGTGTTGCAAACTTCTTCATCGACTGCGCGAACGCGCTGGTCGGCTGGGCTTCCGGCGGTCCTGCAAAGGTCGCGGTCGTTTCCTCTGCCCTCTGCGGCATGGTCTCCGGTTCCTCCGTCGGTAACACCGTTACCACCGGTTCCGTCACCATCCCGATGATGAAGAAGACCGGTTATCCCCCGGAGTTTGCCGGCGCGGTCGAGGCTGCGTCTTCCACTGGCGGTCAGATCATGCCCCCGATCATGGGCGCTGCGGCGTTCCTGATGGCGGAAATGGTCGGCGTTCCCTATGCTGATATCATCGTGCGTGCAATCCTGCCCGCATTCCTGTACTTCCTCGGTATCTTCCTCGGCGTGCACTTCAAGGCCAAGAAGCTCGGCCTCAAGGGCCTGCCCCGCGAAGAGCTCCCCAAGTGGAAGATCCTGCTCCCGCAGATCTACCTCATCCTCCCGCTGGTCGTTCTGGTCTACATGATCATGATCGGCTTCACGATGGCCACCGCCGCCGTGTACGCGACCCTTTACTGCGTGGTCGTCGCCATGATCAGCCGTGAAGAGGGCAAGAAGAAGCTCGTCATGGCCATCCCCCTGATCCCGCTTCTGTTCATGACCCTCATGAGCCGCAGCTTCGAGCCGGGCACCTTCATGGGCGAGAACGGCAGCACGCTCTGCCTTGCCATCGCCTTCGCGCTGCTGGTTATCAACTACGCCATCAGCAAGCCCAACGTCAAGAGCCTGCCCACCATCATCGACGCGTTTGAAAACGGCGGCAAGAACTGCCTGAGCGTCGGTATCGCCTGCGGTATGGCTGGTATCATCGCCGGCGTCGTCACCATGACCGGTCTCGGCCAGGTGCTCATCGGCGCGATCGTCGGTCTGTCCAACGGTTACCTGATCATCGCTCTCGTGCTGACGATGCTCTGCTGCATCGTGCTCGGTATGGGCGTTCCCACCACCGCGAACTACATCATCATGGCCACCACCTGCGCGCCGATCCTTGCCTCCGGCATGGGTCTCGACCTGATGGCTGCCCACATGTTCTGCTTCTACTTCGGTATCGTCGCAGACATCACCCCGCCCGTTGCGCTGGCTGCCTACGCCGGTTCCGCCATCGCCAAGGCTCCCCCGATGAAGACCGCCTGGAACGCGACCCGTCTCGCAATCGCGGCGTTCATCATCCCCTACATCTTTGCTTACAATAACGCCCTGATCTTCGTTGGCAACGACGTCAAGTTCCTGAGCGTTGCCTCCATCGTCATCTCCGCGACCCTCGGTATGGCGTCTATCGCCTCCGGCCTGATGGGCTACCTGATCCGCGACATGAAGGCGATCAGCCGCGTCGCGCTGGTCATCGGCGGCCTGCTGATGGTCATCCCCGGCACGGTCACTGACCTTGCGGGTCTTGCGGTGCTGGTCGCCGTCCTCGTTCTCCAGCGTATCGAGAACAAGAAGGACAAGGCGGCTGCGTCCGTGTAACGCAAAGCATCCTGCTAATGAAAAAGAGACCGCTTCGGCGGTCTCTTTTTTTGCATGTGCGCCGCTTTTCAAGCATAGACTGGAAACGACGGGAGGTTTTGCACATGCCCAGAATTTATTTGAGTCCCTCCACGCAGGATTGGAACCCGTATGTCGACGGCAGTGGCAGCGAGGAATACTGGATGAATCTGCTGGCCGACACGCTCGAGCCGTACCTTTACGCAAACACCATCTCCTTTGTGCGCAACACGCCGGAGATGACCGCGGCCTCGTCCATCGCGCAGGCGAACAGCCTCGGCGGCTTTGACTTTTACCTTGCCCTGCACTCCAACGCCTCGGGGGAGGGGCAGGCGGGGAAGAACCGCGGCATCATCGTCTTTTACTATCCCACGAGCAGCGACGGAAAGCGTGCTGCCGAGCTCTTCGCCGCGCAGCTGCGCATGGTCTATCCGCTGCCTGCAAAGGTGACGACGCAGGCGACCACAACGCTCGGCGAGGTGCGGCGGCCCAGATACCCTGCGAATCTCATCGAGCTCGGCTATCACGACAATTACGACGATGCGCGCTGGATCGAAAATAACCTCGACGCCGCGGCGCAGGCCATCGCGCGGGGACTGACGGAGTATTTCGGCCTGCCGTTCATTTACCCGCAGCTCGTGCGCACCGGCGTCGTCACGACCGAGGGCTCAGCCCTGCGCCTGCGAAGCTACCCGGGCATCGACGGGGAAACAGTCGGCAGCATCCCGAACGGCGAGAGCGTGCAGGTCTACGGGAGCTATCAGGGCTGGTACTCCGTGGGCTACGACGACCAGCTCGGCTACGCGGCGCAGGCCTACATCGCGGTGTGATCTTCGCCCGTTTCCGATATTTTCCGGGCGCGACTTTTCCTTGACAGCTGGTTATAAAAAGTTTACAATGTTTTTTGGATTTATGGAGGGGAGAGAAGGGGAATCTCCCGTTTATGATTCAAAAACCCAACGATAGATCAATCGCATCAATCAAAAAAGCACACAGGAGGAATCGTATGATCAGCTATCTCTACGCTGCGCTTATCGCGGTGGGGACGCTCGTCATTGGCATTCTTCTTGGTATTTGGATTCGCAAGAGAGCCGCTAAACGCGCCGAGGAGAAGATCTCCAACGCCGATGAAGAGGCGCTTCGTATTGTCAACGAAGCGATCAAGAGCGCTGAAAACAAGAAACGCGAAGTTATGTTGGAGGCAAAGGAAGATATCCTGCGCTCCAGAAACGAATACGAGAAGGAAGTCAAGGAACGCCGCGCCGAGCAGCAGAAGCAGGAGCGCCGGCTCCAGCAGAAGGAGGAGAACCTCGACCGCAAGACCGACGCGCTGGAAAAGCGCGAGGAGGCCCTCAACCAGAAGCATGCCGCTCTGGACAAGGAAAACGAAGAAATCAAGATCATCAAGCGCAGCCAGACCGAAATGCTTGAGCGCATTTCCGGTTTTACTGCCGAAGACGCCAAGAAGTACCTGATCGAGCAGGTCGAGAGCGAAGTGACGCACGAGACCGCGCTCAAGATCAAGGAGCTGGAGCAGCGCGCCAAGGACGAGGCCGATTCCCGCGCCCGCGAGATCGTTGCCTCTGCCATCCAGCGCTGCGCTGCCGACCATGTTGCCGAGATCACCGTCAGTGTGGTGCCCCTGCCCAATGACGAGATGAAAGGCCGCATCATCGGCCGCGAAGGCCGCAACATCCGCACGATCGAAACGCTCACGGGCGTCGACCTCATCATCGACGACACGCCCGAGGCGATCACCGTCTCGTGCTTCGAGCCCGTGCGCCGCGAAGTTGCGCGCCTGGCGCTCGAAAAGCTCATCGCCGACGGCCGCATCCATCCCACGCACATTGAAGAGATGGTCAACAAGGCCCGCCGCGAGGTGGACGCCATCATCAAGTCTGAGGGCGAGCGCGCCGTGCTGGAGACCGGCATCCGCGGCTTGCACCCCGAGCTTGTGAAGATGCTCGGCCGCCTGCACTACCGCACGAGCTACGGCCAGAACGTTCTGCAGCACTCCATCGAGGTCTCGCACCTTGCGGGCATGATGGCCGCCGAGCTGGGCGCGGATGTTTACGCCGCCAAGCGCGCAGGCCTGCTGCACGATATCGGCAAGGCCGTCGACCACGAGATGGAGGGTACGCACGTCGCCCTCGGCGTCGAATTTTTGCGCAAGTACCACGAAAGGACGACATCATCCATGCCGTGCAGGCGCACCACAACGACGTGGAGCCGCAGACCATCGTTGCCTGCCTCGTGCAGGCGGCGGATGCGATCTCTGCCGCCCGTCCCGGCGCCCGCCGCGAGAATCTGGAGAACTACATCAAGCGCCTCGAGCAGCTTGAGGAGATCACCGGCAGCTATCCCGGCGTCGACAAGGCCTATGCCATTCAGGCCGGCCGCGAGGTGCGCGTGATGGTCAAGCCCGACCAGGTCAGCGAGGACCAGATGGTCATTCTGGCGCGCGAGCTTGCCAAAAAGATCGAGGAAGAGATGGAATATCCCGGCCAGATCAAGGTGCACGTCCTGCGCGAGACGACCGCCATCGAATACGCGAAATAAGAAAAAGGCTCCGCTTTTGCGGGGCCTTTTTTCATGCCTTTCTTGCGTTTTGTCCCGCGCCTTGCTATACTGGGGAAAACGCAAAGCGGAGGAACGCCATGCTCTACAATATTCTGGCCATCGGCGATGTGGTGGGCGGCTGCGGCGTCAGCTGCCTCGAGCGCCATCTGCGCGCCGTAAAAAAACTCAAGAACATCCACTTCACCGTGGTCAATGGCGAGAATGCCGCGATGGTCGGCCTGACGCCGAACGACGCCGAGCGCATCTTCTCCGCGGGAGCGGACGTCATCACGCTTGGCAACCACACATTCGGCAAGATGCAGATCACCGACTACCTCGACGACTGTCCGTATATTCTGCGGCCGCACAATCTCGGCGCGCGCGTGCCGGGAAGGGGCTACGGCGTTTTCGACTGCGGGCGCGCCCGCATCGCGGTGATGAACCTCATCGGCCGCTGCGACCTCGCGTTCCATGCGGACAATCCGTTCAAAACGGCGGACGAGCTGCTCAAAAGCGGCGAAAAGCCGACGTTCACGCTGCTTGACTTCCACGCCGAGGCGACGAGCGAAAAGCTTGCCATGGCCTATTACCTCGATGGCCGCGTCAGCGCCATCTGGGGCACGCACACCCACGTGCCGACGGCGGACGAAGAGGTCTTCCCCAAGGGGACGGGCTACCTCACGGATCTCGGCATGACGGGGGCGGTGCGCAGCGTGCTCGGTATCAAGCCCGAGCAGTCGGTCGAGACGTTTCTCGGCGGTCTCCCGGGCCGCTACCGCGAGCCGGAGAAGAGCGCCGGCAAGATGCAGGGAGCGATTTTTACATTAGATGACGCGACGGGGCTCTGCGTGGGCGTCGAGCGCGTCGATGTGCGCTGAGAAAGCGCGAGATAGAAAGGAACAACGCAAATGTCCATCGAAAAAGTGAGAGCCTATTTTGAACATTTCGGCATCGCCGACCGCATCCGCGAGTTCGACGTGTCGAGCGCGACGGTCGAGCTGGCCGCCGTCGCCGTCGGCGTGGAGGGCGCGCGCATCGCGAAGTCCATGAGCTTCAAGCTCGCGGACGATGCGCCCATCATCATCGTGACGGCGGGGGACAGGAAGATCGACAACGCCAAGTACAAGGCGTATTTCCACGTGAAAGCAAAGATGCTGACCTTTGACGAGGCCTGCGCATTCACCGGCCACGCGCCGGGCGGCGTGTGCTCGTTTGCTCTGCCGGAGAATGTGAAGACCTATCTCGATGTGTCGCTCAAACGCTTCGACACGGTTTTCCCCGCGGCGGGCAGCGCGAACAGCGCCATCGAGATGACCTGCGACGAGCTTGAGAAGTATTCCTCAAACTTTGTCGCCTGGGTCGACGTGTGCAAGGAGAAAGCGCCCGCCCCGCAGGCATGAGAGGAGAGAACACATGAGCGTGAAGATCGTCCACGCGGCGGACTTCCATTTGGACAGCGCGTTCGGCGCGCTGAGCGCCGAGCAGGCGCGCCAGCGCCGCCGCGAGAGCCGCGAGCTGCTGACGAGACTATCGAATTACGTGAATCAGAACGGCGTCGATCTCGTGCTGCTCGCGGGCGACCTGTTCGACAGCGACACGACCTATCGCGAGACGCTGGAAGCGCTCTCTGAGGCGCTGGGCGCAATGCAGGCGCGAGTGTTCATCGCCCCCGGCAACCACGACCCGTACAGCGCGAAGTCGGCCTACGCGACGCTTTCCTGGCCGGAGAACGTGCACGTCTTCACGTCGAAGACGGTTGAGCGCGTGGAGCTGCCGGAGCTTCAGTGCGCCGTGTACGGAGCGGCGTTTACCGCGCCGGTGCAGGACGAGAGCCTGCTTGCGGGCTTCCGCGCACCGGAGGACGATTTCATCCATCTGATGGTGCTGCACGGTGATATCTCCGCCACGGAATCGCGCTACGATCCCCTCACGAAAGAGCAGATCAAGGAGAGCGGGATCGACTATCTTGCGCTCGGCCACACACACCAGTTCGGCGGTTTCCTGCGCGAAGGGCAGACGACCTACGCCTACTCCGGCTGCCCGGAGGGCCGCGGTTTCGACGAGCTGGGCGAAAAGGGCATCCTTACGGGCACGGTGGAGCGCGGGAAGGCCGAACTTTCGTTTGTGCCGTTCGCGCGCAGACGGTATGAGGTCCTGAACGTCGATGTGACGGGAAGATCGGCGGAGGACGCGCTGCGCGCAGCCCTGCCGGATGCGACTGTGCGCGATATTTACCGCATTATTTTCACCGGAGAGACGGATGAGCGCGGGCTTGATCTCAAGTCGATCGAAGAGCAGTTTGCGCCCGACTTCTTCCACTTGGAGCTGCGCGATGAGACGCGCATTGGCGAGGACGTCTGGGCGCGAGCGCAGGAGGATTCGCTGCGCGGCCTGTTCCTGCGTGAGCTGCGCACGAAATTCGATGTTGCATCCTCGGACGACGAGCGCGCGAAGATCAGCCTCGCCGCGCGCTTCGGCCTTGCTGCGCTCGACGGGTGTGATTTGTGAGGAGGAGAACTATGTCGATCTGGTACAGCCGGCGGAAAAAGGAAGAAAAATCCCTGCGCCTCGCGGCGGCGGGGAAGTCCGCGTTCTGCTTTGCAGAGCTTCATTACAACGCGCGCAGCCTTACGCACGCTGCGGGCGTCGCGGCGGAGAGAGCGCTCCGCCTTTATCGCAAAATTGACCGAAAAAGATAAGAAAACAACCGAGAAAGGCCGAAAGGAAGCCCCTTTCGGCCTTTTTTGAGAGGATATTAAGTAAGAATTAAGAAACAATCGCTGTTTTTGTTTGAAAACGGCTGATACAATGACCAACATGAGGTGAGAAAATGTACAACATTCTGATTTGTGACGACGAACAGGACATTGTCAACGCGCTCAAGATCTATCTCTCCGGCGGGGACTACTGCCTGTTTGAGGCGAGCAACGGGCGCGAGGCGCTGGAGGTCGTGGAGAAGAACGACATCCATCTGATCCTGATGGACATCATGATGCCCCAGCTCGACGGCATCGCCGCGACGGCGAAGCTGCGCGAAAAGAGCAACGTGCCCATCATCCTGCTCACGGCCAAGAGCGAGAGCAGCGACAAGGTGCTTGGCCTCAACATCGGCGCGGACGACTACATCACCAAGCCCTTTGACCCCGTGGAGGTGCTGGCGCGCGTCAGGTCTCAGCTTCGCCGCTACACGCAGCTGGGCGCGAAGAAGGAAGAGGAGAAGCCGAACGTCTACACCGTCGGCCCCATCGTGCTCGACGAGGAGAAAAAGAGCGTGAGCGTGGACGGCGACGAGGTCGCGCTCACGCCCATCGAGTTCAACATCCTGCGGCTGCTGATGAAGAACCCGGGACGCATCTATTCCTCCGCCCAGATCTACGAGCTGGTGTGGAAGGAGGATTCGCTGGGGGCGGAGACGTCGGTGAGCGTGCACATCCGCCACCTGCGGCAAAAATTGGAGATCAACCCCTCCGAGCCGCGCTACCTGAAGGTCGTGTGGGGGCTGGGGTATAAAATGGAGGACAAGAAATGAAGGCTGCGTGGATACGCAATTTCTGGACAAAGACGGTCGCTTTTCTGCTGGCGGCGGCGCTCGTGCCGGTCATCCTCACCTATGTTGTGGGGCTTGTCTACTCCTACGGCGGTATGGGTCGGGACTTTTACACGAGCAACCTCTGCCTGAATGCGGTCGGCAAAAAGACGTGGGAGATCTGCGACGACTATATCGCCATGGAAGGCGGAAACTATGAGCTCGACAAGATCTACTCCAAGGGAGACAGCTACAGCAACATTCGCTTCCGTGTGACGGACGAGCAGGACAAGGTGGAGTTCAGCAACGTCAGCGACGGTGATACCTTCTGCTACAGCACCGTTTACAACGACAAGACCTTTGATGTCTACCTTGTGAAGGGCCTTCCCGCGCAGGATGATATCTACTGGGCAAAGGTATTTTACGACAAGGCAGAAAACTGGGGACAGAACGCCCTGGAGATGCTCATCCTTTTCGGCGCGATGGAGCTGTTCCTGCTCATCTTCCTTGCCCGCACGGCGGCGCGGCGCGAGGACGGCGAGCTGCAGGGCGGCTGGCAGGAAAAGATCCCCTTCGACCTCTATCTTCTCGTTGACGGCACGATCATTGCGCTGCTGTGCGTGGCGGTGGAGGAGGTCTACTCCTATGTGAGCTTTTACACCCCGCCCTACGATGTGCTGCTGCTGGCGATGAGCTTTGCGCTGGCGGTGCTCGTCTTTGCCGCGTGGGTGACATTCTGTGCGCGCGTCAAGGTGGGCGGACTGTGGAAGGGAACGATTATCTACAAGCTCCTGTGCCTGTGCTGGAAGATCGTCAAGTGGTGCTGGAGAGTGCTCTGCGCCTTCTGCCGCGGCGTTATTGGCCTCCTGCACGCCATCCCGCTCGTCTGGCGCACGGCGGTGGGCTGCCTTGTGGTCAGCATGATGCTCGGTATATTTGCGGCAAATCGCGCGGGAGGGGCGATGCTGCTGACGATGCTTGTGCTGTCCGTCGCCGCGTGCCTCTTCTCGCTCCAGCTTCGAAAGCTCCAGAAGGAGGGCGAAGCCCTCGCCGCCGGCAATCTTGACGCGCAGGTGGACACAAAGTGGATGTACTGGGACGTTAAGCGCCACGCCGAGAACTTGAATTCCATCGGCGACGGCATGGCTGCGGCCATCGACAAGCAGCTCAAGAGCGAGCGGCTCAAAACGGAACTTATCACAAACGTTTCGCACGACATCAAGACGCCGCTCACGAGCATCATCAACTACGTTGATCTTTTGCAGCATGAGCACACTCCTGAGCAGGAGGAAGAATACCTCGCCGTCCTTAAGCGGCAGGCGTTCAAGCTCAAAAAGCTCACGGAGGACTTGGTCGAGGCCAGCAAGGCCACGACGGGTAACCTGCCCGTGAACGCCGTGCGGTGCAGCATGAACGAGCTTCTATCGCAGGTCGAGGGCGAGTACGGCGACAAGCTGAGCGCGGCGGACCTGACGCTCGTGAGCGTGATGCCGGACAAGGAACTCTTCTGCAATGTGGACGGCGCGCTGATGTGGCGCGTGATCGACAATCTGCTCTCGAACATCTGCAAATACGCGCAGAATGGCACGCGCGTTTATCTGACGCTTGAAAAGACCGGCGGCGACGCGGTCGTGACCTTCAAGAACACCTCGCGCGCGGCGCTGAACATTCCCGCCGAGGAATTGATGGAGCGCTTTGTGCGCGGCGACAGCTCGCGCTCGACCGAGGGAAACGGCCTTGGCCTCTCCATCGCGCAGAGCTTGACGGAGCTGCAGGGTGGGAAGATGTCGCTCGCCATCGATGGCGACCTCTTCAAGGCCATCCTCCGTTTCCCGACGGTGGTGTGAGAAAAATACAGAAAGGTGCGGAATGGCGTTGCCGTTCCGCACCTTTTCCGCGCCTGTGCTTGACAATTCGGCGCAAAAACAATACAATAACAGTTCAGAACTCTATCCTGAAACTGAGGGAGAACATAAACATGGCAAAAGATAAAAAGGTAGAACAGATCACGAATCTGGAAGACGATTTTGCCCAATGGTATACCGACATCTGCCGCAAGGCGGAGCTTGTTGAGTATGCCAGCGTCAAGGGCTTTACCATCCTGCGCCCCTATGGCTTCGCCATCTGGGAGAACATGCAGCGTTTGATGGACGCGGAGTTCAAAAAGACCGGACACGAGAATGTGGCGATGCCCGTTCTGATCCCTGAGAGCCTGCTCAAGAAAGAGCTGTCTCTTATACACATCTCCGAGCCCACGAGACATGCGCAGATCTC
>OWKP01001768.1_pt1 | contig 12688 bp, 9 predicted proteins | sample 1732991 | NCBI WGS metagenome assembly OWKP01 (sample SAMN05065777, study PRJEB22554) | human gut metagenome | biome: ENVO:2100002; feature: ENVO:00000062; material: ENVO:00002003 | host: Homo sapiens | place: USA
GAGATCTGCGCATGTCTCGTGGGCTCGGAGATGTGTATAAGAGACAGTGTTAAAGTCAACTGCTAATATTATGTTATTTACATCTTTTTATCTTAATAATCATTCGAAACCTCAAACTTGTAAAGATAAGGTTTTCAGATTCGAGGTTACTCTCAACCCCCTTGCTTTTGTTTATATTTCTTCAATCATCAGTTATAAAAAACAGAAGCATTTTAATCAGTTCACCATATCGGTTTCATTTATATTGGAAGCACAAGGTGTAGAGCAGAGATTGTCCGTGTCGGGTGGGTGGAGCAACTAAGAAATTGTTTGGTATTACAGCGGAAGAACTTTTGAAAAAAGCACGGTAAAATGCTGACTTATCAATTGAAAAATAATTATTTTGTATGGAATATCTGCATGGCTCCATAAGTATGCGGCAAATGCGGAGCCGTGACCTTTCTCGACGGGCAGGAAAAATTCCGGCAGTTTGCGCACGTATTACACAATTGCTTGAGATTGGCGTGTGTTGTTGTATCCAGATGCAGGATCAGCGTTGCTGTCTTAAGCGGCCGGAGCATCTGCCCCTCGGTAAGCTGGATACCATCCGGGGCAAGCCGCCCATAAATCTGTGGGAGCAGGTCAAGGGAATAGGTATCTCCCAGAAAAGATAATTCTGCAAGATACAGGCGGCTCTGACGTTCTACCACATGTGCAAACTCTTCATAAGCCTTTGACAAAAGCATCAGGCTGATGCAGTCCACAATGTAAGCCTCCTGGATCTGTTCATGGTTCAGATATAATTCCGACAGTTCATCCACTCCGTTTCCAAGCGTCACAAACCCATAGGCATAGTGAGGCAGAGAAACCCCGTCTAAATCCTGAGCCAGAGAGTAATACGCATAGGATTCAACCAGGGGAAGAAGTGCCGTATAAATTGCCTGAATATGAGGCAGGTCATCCGGAGGGAAATGGAAACGGCTGCAAAATTCGTTCCAGTCACCGGAGGATAATCCGGGAGTAAGTTTACATTTCATGGGATGCATCCTCCTTATCGGAAGCAGCCATAACGGCTGCAATTTCCTGAAAGCGGCCCGTGACCTTATCATAGTTCTTTCGGTGATGGGGAAAGCCACAGTTTATGCAGGATTTGATACCATTTTTTAAATATTCACAGTTTCCACCACAGGATTTCCCGAGTGTATAGAGGGGACAATAACAAAACAGACAGTTAAAGTCCTCCTCCGGAATTCCTTTATGGCATGGAAAATATTCACATTTTTTATTTTGAAAAAACTTATAATATTCGCTCAAAATGGTTTCCTCCAATCAAAGCACAATCATAGCATAATTATATCGGAACAACAAGCGGATCGCAAGAAATGCGAATGACATAAAAATTGCATTTCAGTGGGAAATGATACCTTTTGCCCCTTTTATCATTACATTATTTACATCTTTTTACGAGCGAAGGTATAGTGGCTCAGGCAATTGAGGGTTTGAAGCAAAAAGTTGAAAATTAAATAAAAAATACTTGACTTAAAGTTAACTTTAAGTGGTATATTATGATAGATAAAATCGGAAGGAGAATTTATTATATGTATATCGAAAAGATTAACGGACCGGAAGATGTGAAGAAATTGAATATAGAAGAGATGACAGCTCTCGCAGAAGAAATGCGTCATGCATTATTAAAGAGGGCAAGTATTCACGGCGGGCATTTTGGCCCGAATTTTGGCATGGTAGAGGCAATCATTGCACTGCATTATGTTTTTGAGTCCCCAAAGGACAAAATGGTATTTGATGTTTCCCATCAGACCTATCCGCACAAGATGCTGACCGGTCGAAAAGATGCCTATTTATATGAAGAACATTACGATGACGTGACGGGATACAGCTGTCCGCAGGAAAGTGAACATGACCATTTTACGGTCGGACATACCTCTACATCCGTCAGTCTGGCATGCGGTCTGGCAAAGGCAAGGGATCTTCGTGGGGAAAGTGCAAATGTGATTGCAATTATCGGAGACGGTTCTTTAAGCGGAGGAGAAGCCTTAGAAGGAATGGATTTTGCGGCAGAATTAGACAGCAACATGATCATTGTAGTAAATGACAATGATATGTCAATTGCAGAAAACCATGGAGGACTTTATTCAAATCTGAAATTACTCCGCGAGACAAACGGACAGGCAGAGTGCAATTTATTTAAAGCCATGGGACTAGATTATGTCTATGTGGATCATGGAAATGACTTAAGGGAGCTGATCGGGGCTTTCAAACAGGTAAAAGACAGTAAGAAACCGGTTGTTGTCCACATTAATACATTAAAGGGAAAAGGTTATAAACCGGCAGAAGAGCATAAGGAAGAATGGCACTGGCATCTTCCGTTTGATATTGAGACTGGAAAATCCCATTTTCCGGAAGTGGAAGATTATTCTTCGGTGACCTGTGAATATCTGATCGAAAAGATGAAACAGGATCCGACAGTTGTTGCAATTACATCCGGAACCCCGACGATTCTCGGATTTACGCAGGAGAAAAGGAAACAGGCCGGCCGGCAGTTTGTAGATGTGGGAATCGCGGAGGAGACAGCGGTAGCACTTGCTTCCGGAATTGCCAAAGGTGGCGGAAAGCCGGTATATGGTGTGTATTCCAGCTTTATCCAGAGGACGTATGACCAGATTTCACAGGATCTGTGTATTGACGGGAATCCGGCAACGATTGTTGTGTATACGGGATCGGTATTTGGCATGACGGATGTTACCCATCTGGGACTGCAGGATATTCCGATGCTTTCCAATATTCCGGGACTGGTTTATCTGGCACCGACAACAAAGGAAGAATATCTGTCAATGCTTGATTGGAGTGTGGAGCAGAAGGAAATGCCGGTTGCGATCAAACTTCCGGGCGGAGATATGATTTCGGATGGCAGAGAAGTCAAAAAAGACTGGAGTCAGCTCAACACCTATGAGGTAACGGAAAAGGGAAGCAAAATTGCACTGATCGGACTCGGAACATTTTATTTCCTGGCACTGCAGACCGCAGAAATGCTGGAGAAAAAAGGTATTCATGCAACGGTAATCAACCCGTATTATATTACCGGACTGGATGAAGGACTGCTGGAGAAGCTGAAGGCAGACCATGACACGGTAGTTACACTGGAAGATGGCATCCTGAATGGTGGTTTCGGAGAAAAAATCGCAAGATTTTATGGAAGCAGTGATATGAAAGTCTATAATTACGGATTGAAAAAAGAATTCCTTGACCGGTATGATGTAAATGAGGTATTAAAAGAGAATCATCTGACAGCAGAGCAGATTGTAAATGACGTATTATAGAAGGCAGAAATAAACAACAAACCTTGTGAGAATCGACACAATATGGTAAAATATAACATACTAGAGCTTATTTTGCATAGTGGTTAGAATAGCGGGCTCATGGAAGGAGCGGTATCATATGAAGAATAAAGATTCGAAAGCAAGGATGCAGATGATTTTCGGGATACTTTTGTTTGCGTTTATTTTTATGGCAGAGTTGTATGCCATGGTCAATTTCCCGAAAATGTTTATTGTTCTGGCTGTTTTGGCTGTAGCAGATCTGATATGCCTTTATGTGGCAATAAACGGGATTATCTCAGTATATGAGACAAAATATACCCGGAGAGAAGAACAGTATGAGAGCATTTTCAAATCCGAAAAGGCATCGTATCTTATGCTGAAAAAATATTTTGAGGAAATATCCGTCAAGCTTGCATATATGGAAGAGGCATCTAAGATTCCGACAGAGGAAATTGTTAATGCACAGAAGGGAATAGCGAAAGTAATTATCAAGCGGTCCCATGAGAATACCGATGCATTGATGAATTCATATGAACAGCTGATGGACCGGTTTGATACGTTCCAGAAAGGAATGGATGGGTTCGGTACAGTTGCGGGTGCTTATAAGGACGAGATTCTTTCAGCCTGTAAGGATGAAATTTCTTCGGTGCAGAAGGGTGGAAAAGAACAGGAACATTCACAGGATAAAGAGATAGCCGCAAAGCTGCAGGAAATCATTATTGCAATGAAAGATATGGAACTGCGCCTGAATCAGACCATTATGAACAGTCAGAAAGTGGTTGTTTCCCAGCCGCAGGTTTCTGTACCTGTGGCAACACCTGTAGAGCCACAGCCGGCACCGCAGAATCATATGGAAGAAACACCGGTAGAGCCGGAGATTTCACCAGAGCCGGAAGAAAGTATGGAGCCGGAACCGGAGATTTCGCCGGATCTGGAAGAAAACCCGGAACCGGAAATTTTGCCGGATCTGGAGGAGAGCCTGGAACCGGAGATTTCGCTGGAGCCGGAAGAAGATATGGAACCGGAGATTTCGCTGGAGCCGGAAGAAGATATGGAACCGGAGATTCTGCCGGATATACCGGAAGAGGAGGATTTAAAGCCGGAGGAAGAGCCTCCGATCATGGCAGCGGATGAGATTATTCCTCCGGATCCGGAAGAAGCCATTGAGGAAGCAGAAGAACTGGTAGAGCCGGATCCGATTCCGGAGGATGCGATTGTTGAGGAAGCGAATGATGAGAACCTGCCGGAGGAAGAACTTCCACCGATGCCGGATCTGTCAGATCCAAACCGTTCCATGAGCCCGGATGAGATAGCTGCGCTGTTTGCGAATATGGGCAACGATAACAATGCGGATAAAGTTGAGGAACCTGCCGAGGAAACTGTGGAACCGGAGGATATTCCGGAGCCGATCGAAGAGCCGGAAGCCGTAAAAGAAGCACCGCTTCAGCCGGAAGAACCGGCAGATCCGAATAAGGCATTAAGCCCGGATGAGATAGCCGCGTTGTTTGCAAGTATGGGAACGTAAATCAAACGGATAAAATAACGGATAACGCCATTTGTTCCACGTAAAAACGTGTGACAGATGGCGTTTTGTCATAAAATGGAAAAATGTAGTTGCATTTCTTTTTCATTGTGTTATACTTAGGTCGTTGCAATTTAATAGTTTAAAGCAGAGTAGACACATGTGCGTTAAGTGCCGGATGAACAGGGAGTTGTCACCCGGACGAAAAGAGAATCTTGCGGTACATGAGTCGCATCCCGCTGCATCCGAAGATAATATTATCTCCAGTTGTAGTACGGTGAGGTCTGCAAAGGAGGTAATTTTTTTATGAAAAAATTCGTTACTTTGTTCACCGATTCTTTCCGTGAATTAAAAGCGGTAAGAACCATCACTACCATGGCAATGCTTGCTGCAGTTGCTGTAATTCTAGGATTTTTCTCCATTGAATATGGGCAGTTTATTCGGATTGGTTTTTCCAGTATTCCAAATGGTATCATTGATTATCTGTTTGGACCGGTGGTTGGAGGAATTTTCCATGGTGCGTTGGATATTATCAAGTATATGATGAAGCCAACCGGACCATTTTGTCCACAGCTGACGCTGGTTGTTATACTGGCCGGAATCCTGTATGGATGCTTTTTTTATAAGAAAAAGCTTACGATCTGGCGTGTGCTGGCAGCTAAATTTGTAGTTATGCTGGTCTGTAACGTGATTCTGACAACACTTTGTCTGAACGTGTTATATGGACAGGCATTTATGATGATTCTTCCAGCGCGTGCGCTGAAGAACCTGATTATGTGGCCAATTGATTCGGTGATCTTTTTCGCAATCACAAAGGCCTTAGAACAGATTGGACTCTTTCGCATGTTCCAGAAGCCTGTACTTGCAAATTCTGCAAATATGCAGGGGAATTAAAAAATTTAATAAGTTATAGAACAAAAGCCGTCCGCAGAAAGAAAACTGCGGACGGTTTTTTATAAATTTATTTACGGATCGGATGGGTGGCAATATTTTTTAAAATACGAACAGCGGTCTGCATACCTTCCACAGAGATGTGTTCATATGGGCCGTGGAAACCGTACCCGCCGGTACCGAGATTTGGACACGGCAATCCCATAAAGGACAGTCTTGCGCCGTCTGTACCGCCACGGATCGGACGGGAGAGCGGTGTCAGACCTTCGGAGGCAATTGCCTGTTTTGCCAGATCCACGATCTCCATTTTATCCTCAATGACAGAGATCATATTCTCATACGAATGTTCGATGTCGAGCGTGACGGTTTCCGGTCCATATTTCTGATTCATGGATTGTGCAAGGTCACGCAGATTCTGCAGCCGTTTCTCAAATGTGGTTTTATCATGGTCACGAATGATAAAGGAAAGGGTGGCGGAAGCCACATCTCCGGACATATCGGTCAGATGATAGAATCCTTCCCGGCCGCTGGTGTGTGCCGGCGTTTCCGCTTCCGGAAGCCGGGAAACAATTTCACATCCCACCAGTGCCGCATTGACCATAATGTCTTTTGCTTCGCCCGGATGAACATTTACACCTTTAATATGAAAGATGGCACTTGCGGCATTAAAATTTTCGTAAGCCACTTCGCCTTCGTAATCACCGTCCACTGTGTATGCATAATCTGCCTGAAAGATAGCAAGATCAAACAGATCCGCACCTGCACCGACTTCTTCGTCCGGCGTAAATCCGATCCAGAGTTCCCCGTGTGGTGTACCTTCTGCAATCAGTTCTTCCACGGCTGTCATGATTTCGGCAACACCTGCCTTGTCATCAGCGCCCAGAAGTGTGGTACCGTCTGTCGTGATCAGGGTTCTTCCTTTTAAAGAGGCAAGGGATGGAAAATCACTTACCTTTAAGACATCCTGACTTCCTTTTAATAAGATATCCCCGCCATCATAGTCGGGAATGATCTGTGGTTTGACATCTTTTCCGGAAAAATCCGGGGCGGTATCCATATGAGCGATAAAGCCGATGGATTTACAGTTTTCCATGCCCGGTGTGGCAGGAAGCTTGGCATATACATAGCAGTGATCGGTGAGGAGTATATTGGTAAGACCGAGAGTTTCCAATTCCTGCTTTAAGGCTTTTGCAAGCGTGAACTCACGCTCACTGCTTGGAATGTCACTGCAGGATTCATCGGAGGTTGTCCAATAGCTGACATATTTTAGTAATCTTTCTTCTACTTTCATGTTAAATTGTTCCTTTCAAATATGCTTTTAAAAAAATTTAAAAAAAATAAAAAAAGTGCTTGCTTTTTTAATACTCCTATTATATAATAACTCTTGTCTTAAGGAAAGACACAAAACAAATAACTTAAAAATGCGCGATTAGCTCAGCTGGCAGAGCACCTGACTCTTAATCAGGGTGTCCAGGGTTCGAACCCCTGATCGCGCACTCGCAAAGCTTATTTTGATTGAATCAAATGGCAAAAGAACTCTTGACGAACAATGTGATTCGTTGGGGGTTTTTTTATTATATAAAATGCAAATAATTATAGAAAGAAACCATAGGGGGAAATATGGAGAAAGTATATGAGTATGCAGCCGCGGTTCTGGCAGAGGTCAAACGCGCGATTGCGGGGAAGGATGCCTGTATTACCAAAGCTTTTGCTACAATTCTTGCGGGAGGGCATATTCTGATTGAGGATGTGCCGGGTGTGGGAAAGACAACACTTGCCATCGCCTTTTCGCGCGTCATGGGACTTTTGGATCACCGTGTACAGTTTACACCGGACGTGCTTCCGGCAGATATTGTAGGATTTAACATGTACCAGAAAGAGACGGGACAGTTTGTGTACCATCCGGGAACGATCATGTGTAATCTGTTTCTTGCGGATGAGATCAACCGGACTTCGCCAAAGACACAGTCCGCGCTTCTTGAGGTGATGGAGGAGGGAAAAGTAACGGTGGATGGTGTGAGCCGGAAGGTGCCGCAGCCGTTTGTTGTCATTGCAACGCAGAATCCCAAAGGCAGTGCGGGAACGCAGCTTCTTCCGGAATCACAGCTGGACCGGTTCATGACCTGCATGAGCATGGGGTACCCGGATCTGCAGAGTGAGATGGAAATTGCCCAGGGAAAAACGATGACGAAAGCGGAGGATCTGCAGCCGGTTCTTCTTCCGGAGCAGCTGTGGGAGATGCAGCAGTATGTGGAACAGATTTATGTGCATGATCATGTTGCAAAATATATCGTACAGCTGATGGAGGCTACCAGAAAAAATGCTTACATTGAGCTGGGGGTAAGTCCCCGTGGCACGATCGCATGTGTGCGGCTGGCAAAAGCATGGGCATTTTTGCAGGGAAGAAATTATGTGATTCCGGATGATGTGACGGACATTTTTGCGGATGTGGCAAAACACCGTATTGTGCTCAACACAAAGGCACGGATCGGACATGTAACTGTCGATGCCACCCTGCAGGAAATTCTGTCGGATGTGGACAAACCAACAACATACAAAAGACTTAGGGGATAAATGTGGGCAGTTTTCTGATTGGAACAGGGGTGACGATTGTCACATTTTATATTGCGCTGATCTATGGAAGCATTGCGATTGGGCTGATTGGGTTTGCGGAACTGGTACTGATGCTGCTTGCATGTTTGTATCTGCTGATTTATTGCAGACATATCACGGCAGATATCAGGATTCCGCTTACCGTGGCGGAAAAAGGGAAAAAAGTTACGGTACAGCTTACGGTGGATCAGACCATGTTGTTTCCGGCAGCAAAAGTGCGTTACCGTGTGCGCTGTAGAAATACATTTGCCGGGTATGCCAGAAATTTCTGGTGGAACGGTGCCGGACTGATGCGCGGAATGCAGTGCATGGAAAAGCGTGTTGTGCTTTCTCATGTGGGAAGTTATGAGTATGAGCTTGTAAAAGTACGGATTTATGATCTGACCGGTCTGTTTTATGTGCATAAAAAAATAAAGAGATTTGCAGATATACAGGTGCTGCCGGAACTGGATGCTGTGGCAGTACAGGTGTCGGAGCGGGTACGCAGATATTTCGGAGAGGCGGAAAGCTACGATGATTTTCAGCCGGGAACAGATGTCAGCCAGATCTTTGATGTGCGGGAATATCGTCCGGGGGATCGCCTGCAGCGCATACACTGGAAACTCTCCGCCAAATCGGACGGGCTTCTGGTGCGGGAGGACAGTCAGCCGCTTGCCTGTGCGGTGGTATTTTTGCTGGACATGCTGCCACAGATGGCAGGAAAAGGCCGGCATATGAGGCGCAGCAGGGAAGCCTATGCGGAAACCTTTCTCACAATTGCGGCAGATCTGGTGTATTCGATGATGGATGCCGGCTGCCCGCATTATGTGGCATGGCAGGAGGAAACAGAAATCAAACGGTTGCGCGTCGAGGATGAGGAAAGCGTGTATCTGTTTTTGATGCAGTTTATGGAATGTCAGAAGGAAACGGCCGGTTCACTGCGACAGAGATATGAGCAGCAGTATCGCTGCGAGCATCCGGTACACAGGCTGGAACTGACACCGGAGCTTTTTCTTGTGCTGGATGGACAGACACTTGCGGATTTTGGTGGAGATAACTGGAGACAGAAGCTGGAAGAAATGGAGCTGGTATTGTGAACAGAAAGGACAGGAGAGGGAATAAAACCACATATTTGTCTGGCAATACCGGTATCCGGCTGATCTGTGAGGCGGTTGCTGTGGAACTGCTGTTTTATGCAATGCTTGCGATTTTCCGGAGTGCATTCGGATGGCAGCTGCCGATCCGTGCGCTTGGTAAACTGCAGGTGGCCATGCTGGTAAGTCTTGTGCTGTTTATCGTGGGAGTTCCTGCGACCGGAAAATATCAGAGGGTCTGCAAGGTTGTGCTTGAAATCGGATATCCGGCGGCACTCGTACTGTTTGGAATTTTTCACCGGAGAAAACTGACAGAGAGCGGAAAAATGCTGTTTCAGGCATATCTGTCATATTGGAATAAACAGTATGGAACAAATTATATGACCGGGGCCGGGACGGAGATGCGGTATACTTATATGCTGGCGTTTTTATTGGCAGTTGTTGTGCTGTTAAGTCTGATGTTTCGATATGTGACCGGTGTGCGGCTGGTTTTGCTGCTTCCGGATATAACAGCGTTGTCGGTTGCTCTTCTGGTCAATGCCAGACTGGGCTGGAGTGGAATTGCACTCTTTTTTGTGGGAACCGTGCTGGTGTCTGCGGCACCATGGACGCACATGGATGTAAGGGTGGCTGACGGTCGTACCCATGTATGGATGCAGCTACTGTCCTATGCTGCAGCCGGTGTGTTTGCCGTGATTCTTGTCTCGGTGAGCAGCTATGCGTTTTCCGGTGTGGCAAAGCAGATTCCGAAAAAGTCACCGAAGTTTTATGCGTTTCAGAGACAGGTGGAAGAACGTGTGAAAAACCTGACGTTTTCGGGGATAACTTTGCAGGGATCGCGGGAACATGTGGATAATACAACACCGGACTATACCGGAAAAACCGTATTTTCGATAGAAGCATCGAAAGCCCCGGCGGGCAAACTGTATCTGAAATCATTTGCCAGTGGCACATATCAGAACGGTACATGGGTAAATGAAGGGAAAACGTTTGCGCACGAAGTGGATAAGGCGGGATACCATCGCAGTGATGTTGCAATGTTAATGCAGCAGAATGCCGGTGAACTTGTAAAATACATCCGTTCGAGTGAGCTGGCAGAGGATGAAACACAGACGGTTTCGTATCAGATTTCCTATCGGGCACTGGGGTTAAAAAACGCGTATATGCCTTATTTTTCAGATTTGCAGACAGCCGGTGGGAAGGTCTGGCTCAGGGATGATACGGTGGTACGTAAAAAGAGGGCAACGGGAAAGGTTTCTTTTGAGGGACTGGATGAAAATACGGATCTGCGCGATGTTTTTGACAGGTTTTGTATGGTCCACGAAGAAACAGATACGGATCTGCAGCAATGGTATGATGCCTATGCTGACAGCAGATACCGTAAATTTGCCACGGATGTTCCGGCAGTGGGAGATTTTATTACACGAAGGCTGGCTCTGGAAAGTATCGGATATGGCGTGTATGAGGAAAACGGCACCTATGTGGCGGATCAGATGGAAACAGGCGGGTTATACGATGAGGATTGGCTGGCAGATACGGATGGAAACAATTCCGGACGGGCAGAAAGACAGATAACTACCAACAACATCCGGCAGAATCTTGCGACACAGGTTGCCAACTGGCTGGGTAACGAAAATACCTATAACTTATATCTGAATCACATCCCACAGGGGAAAGATACCATTGCTTATTTTCTGGAAACCGGACATGAGGGATATTGTATGCATTTTGCCAGCGCGGGTGCGCTGATTTTACAAAGTCTGGGAGTTCCGGCGCGTTATGCATCGGGGTATGTGGTGGAACCATCGGCATTTCATAAAGAAAAGAAAGGCTATCAGGCAGATGTGCCGGACTACAATGCGCATGCATGGGTGGAAATTTATCTGGAAAATATCGGATGGGTGCCGGTGGAAATGACTCCGGGCTATACGAATGACAGTGCAAAGCTGCCGACGACTCCGGAATTGCGCGATACGTGGAAACAGCGGCATGAAGAGCACAAAGATGCGGCGGAGCAGAATCCGCAGACGCAAATGCAGACGAAAAACGAATCGCCGTCAGAAACACAGATGGAAACACAGCAGCAGACAGAAAGTCAGATGACGGAGAAGGAGACAAAGCGGCCGGTAAAAAATAATGGGAAAAAGAACCACACGCGAGATCTGCAAGTGTTTTTTGCGGTGTGTCTGACATTGGCTGCCGCGGTTCTGGTGCTGGTACTTGTGGCAAAATGGATGCGTATTTATCGGGAACAATTGCTTATGGAGTTGCGCAACCGGCAGAATCGTCATGCGGTATACCGGATCAACCGGCGGATTTACCGGGGATTACATCAGCGAAGTTTTGGCATGAAGACCGATGCGGACTATCTGGAAAAGCTGATGACAACCTATCCGTCCGTTCCGGCGGAGGATTGGAAGAAGTATCTGTGCATTGTGCAGAAAGCGGTCTTTTCCGAAGAAGAGATTTCACAGGAAGAAGCACGGTTTTGTTATCGGCTGTACCGGAAGTACAGAAACCGGCGGATTTTGGGAAAGTAGGATAACGGAAAAACCGCCTCCTTAGCGGGAGGCGATCAGTTTACATATCGGGTTACCCTTAGAAGAAAATTTTTCTTCGTATTCGGTCATGATATTTCCTTCATTCATGGATGGATCATGGTGCAGGTCACGGGTGGAGGCATTAAGATGCCAGCGGTCGGAAGTTTCGATTTCCTCGAGAGAAAACGTAAACAGGTCCTGATTGTCTGTTTTAAATTCCAGCCGTCCGTCGGCTGCAAGAAACTGGTCATAGCGGTCTAAAAATTCATGGGAAGTCAGTCGGCGTCTGGCATGGCGGTCCTTTGGCCACGGGTCGGAAAAATTCAGATAGATCCGGTCAACTTCTTCCGGTGCAAAAATTTCCGGAAGTTTTGCGGCGTCTTCACACAGAAAATGAACATTTGGAAGCTGCAGGGTATCCATTTTCTGGACTGCGCGCAGCAGTACACTGGTGTAACGTTCGATGCCGATATAATTGATTTCGGGATGTAACGCAGCAAGATCCATCAGAAATCTGCCTTTTCCCATGCCGATTTCGATATGGATCGGATGGTCATTTTCAAAAAAGGCATGCCATTGTCCGCGGTGTTCTGCCGCATTCTGTATACAATATGGGCTGGCTGCCACAGCTTCATTGGCACCCGGTATATTTCTTAGTCTCATAGTAATTTCTCCTTGGAAAAGATACTGTCTCTTATACACATCTCCGAGCCCACGAGACATGCGCAGATC
>OWKP01001777.1_pt1 | contig 12611 bp, 9 predicted proteins | sample 1732991 | NCBI WGS metagenome assembly OWKP01 (sample SAMN05065777, study PRJEB22554) | human gut metagenome | biome: ENVO:2100002; feature: ENVO:00000062; material: ENVO:00002003 | host: Homo sapiens | place: USA
GCTCGGAGATGTGTATAAGAGACAGGCAAAGACCCGTTTGCTTCTCGCGCTGTGGGAAATCGTGAGGATTTCGTCCTCGCCCGCAAACATCACCTCGTGTTCGCCGACGATCGTTCCGCCGCGAACGGCGTGGATTCCGATTTCCGTTTTTTCGCGCGCCCCGACGATCCCGCTTCGTCCTTCGACGTAACGCTTTTCGCCGCCGAACGCTTCGTTGATGGTGTCTGCAAGCATCAGCGCCGTACCGGAAGGGGCGTCCTTTTTCAGATTGTGATGCCGCTCGACGATTTCCACGTCGAAGCTCTCGCCCAAAACTTCCGCCGCCGCCCGACAAAGAGCCTGCATCAGATTGACGCCGAGCGAAAGATTTGCAGTCTTGAAGATGGCAACCTCCGCCGCATACTCGTCGATGAGCTTCAGATCCCTTTCGGTAAATCCCGTAGAGGCCAGCACAATGCCGATTTTTCTTTCTTTGACAAATTTTAACCGCTCCTTGAGATTTTCCGCCGAGGAAAAGTCCACGACGACGTCTATTTCCTCCTTTACCTGCGCAAAGGTCGAATAAACGGGGATCTCCATTTCTTTTGGAAAGCGATCCACCCCGCATACGGCTTTCGCTTCGCAGTCGCCGTCTAAAAGGGAAAGCACGTTGCCGCCCATTTTTCCCGCGGCGCCGCAGATTAATATTTTCGTCATTCTTTTATCTCCAATCCATATTCGCGCATAGCGGCGCAAAGCTTCGCTTTGTTTGCGTCCTCGATCTCCGTCAGAGGGGCGCGGGGCGTTCCCGCGTTCAAGCCCAAAAGGTTTAAAGCCGCCTTCGCGGGAATGGGATTTACTTCCACGAAGCAGGCCTGTGCCAAGGGCTGAAGCTTATCCTGCAACGCAAACGCCTCTTCCGTATTCCCTGTCTTAATCAGCGTGCAGAGCTTTTTGACGTCGGCGGGTACGATGTTGGAAAGCACGGAAATCACGCCGCTGCCGCCCACCGCGAGAATGGGGAAATTGAGCGCGTCCTCGCCCGAATAGAGATCGCATTTGCCGCGGATCAGCCGCAAGGTTTCCATGGTCTGGCTCATGTTTCCGCCCGCGTCTTTAAGCCCCGCCATATTGGGCAGCTCCGCGATGCGCGCCATAGTGGCGGGCAGGATATTCACGCCCGTGCGGGAGGGGACGTTGTAGGCGATCACGGGGATACGCACCGCCTTGCAGATGCTTTCGTAATAGGCGTACAGTCCGTTTTGGGTGCATTTGTTGTAGTACGGCGTGACGGCGAGCAACCCGTCGGCGCCGAGCTCTTCGGCCTGTTTTGCCGAACGGACGGCGTGCTGAGTGGAGTTGCTTCCGCAGCCGAATACCAGCTTCACCCGTCCTTTCGCCTGTTTGACGGCGTATTTCATGACGGAAGTTTTTTCTTCCTCCGTCATCGTCGCAGGCTCGCCCGTAGTGCCGAGAATTACCAGCATATCCGTTCCGCCCGCAATCTGCCGTTCGATCATTTCTCCGAATGCGTTAAAATTAATTCCGCCTTCCCCGAACGGGGTAATCATCGCAGTGGCGGTGCCGCTCAAAAATCCTGTCATAATATCACTATATTCTCCCTTTTGACAATTTGAGATACCGATTTGATGCAATTCAGCCGAAATACCCCTTTGCCGCGAGAAGTTCCGCCAAAAGCACGGCGCCGCCCGCCGCTCCGCGCAGGGTATTGTGCGAAAGGCCGACAAATTTGTAATCGAATACGTTATCTTCTCTCAACCGTCCCGCCGATACGGTCATGCCGTTTCCCTCCATGCGGTCGAGCTTGGTCTGCGGCCGATTGTCTTCCTCGAAATAACGGATAAAATTTTCGGGCGCGGAGGGGAGCTTCAATTCCTGCGGCTCGCCTCTGTATTCCGTCCAGGCCTTTATAATTTCTTCTTTCGAGGGCTTCTTCTTAAAGGAGACGAATACTGCCGCCATATGTCCGTCGGAAACGGGCACGCGCAGACACTGCGCCGTGATGTCGGGCGATTCGGCCGAAACGATTTTTCCGTTTTCCACCCGTCCCCAGATTTTAAGGGGCTCCTTTTCGCTCTTTTCTTCCTCGCCGCCGATATAAGGGATGACGTTATCGACGATCTCGGGCATGGTCGCAAACGTCTTTCCCGCGCCGGAAATCGCCTGATAGGTGCAGACTGCGGCCCGTTCGATCCCGAATTTTTTCAAGGGGTGCAGCAAGGGGACGTAGGATTGCAGCGAGCAGTTGGATTTCACCGCGATAAAGCCTCGGGCGGTGCCCAATCGCTTTTTCTGCGCGGCGATCGCTTCGAGATGATCGGCGTTGATTTCGGGAATGACCATCGGCACGTCGGGGGTAAAGCGGTGCGCGGAATTATTGGACACCACGGGGATTTCGCGCTTGGCATACGTTTCCTCCAGAGCTTTGATTTTTTCCTTATCCATATTCACCGCGCAAAAGACGAAATCGACGGTTTCCGCAATTTTATCGACGTCGTTTTCGGCGTCGAGTACCGTCAGTCCCGCGTATTTTTCGGGAACGGGGCAGCCGAAAGCCCATTTGCCCGCCACGGCCTCCGCATAGGTCTTTCCCGCGGAGCGGCCGGACGCCGCAAGCGCCGCGACTTCGAACAGGGGGTGATTTTGCAGGATGAGCAAAAAACGTTGGCCTACCATTCCCGTGGCGCCGATGACGCCGACATTGTAACGTTTCATAAAAATTCTCCTCATACGATAGATTTGATCGATAATGTGCCGTATTTAAGATTGAGCTTTTTGAGATTTGTCGTCCCGACGCTTTGAAAAAAGGCGCGGGCAACAAAAAAAGACGGCGGTGCCGTCTCGCGTTCGCTTATAATTCTCCCGAAGTATGGGTTCGGTAAATAGCGCTTCACGGACGGTGACAGTCATGCGGGTATTCTCCCGTATGCCCAGCGCGGGGGAAGAAACCGCACTTCGGCGGAGATACCCTTTCCCGTACGCCGCCGGCCTTTCGGCCGCAAAATCTTCCTCATTTTGCTTTTGCGGCGGGGTACTCTTGCTCGCCCGCTCCTCTATTTAACATCCTTATTCTATCATATGCGCGGACAAATGTCAAAGATTTTTATAAGGTTGAAAATTTAATTTGAAATTTTTCCTCATTTTCCTTGAAATAATCATAAATTTGTAGTAAAATAGAAAGCGTAAGATTTATGCACGGGAGCAGTACGCCCTTTTTCGGGCCGGACGGCGGAAGGGCGGGATTCGTTTCCCGATAAAAATTTTTGGAGTTTTCACATGGCACAAGAAAAGAAAGGGCTGATCGCCCGCATGCTCGAGGGCAAGGAAAAAAGCGAGGAATACGCGAGAAGTACTTTGCCCACCAACCGTTGGCAGCTCTTTTGGGATATCTTCAAGGGCAACTTCGGAAAAATCTTCAAAGTCAATCTTTTGATCTTGATTTTCTTCCTCCCCATTATCGCGATCTTTATTTTCCGCGTATTTTTCGACCAGAGCAACGGCATGACCTATCCGTTCGGTGCCAATCTCGCCGTCGGATATCCCGGGATTCCCAATACGGTAGGGCTTTCCGAATCCCTTTTGATTACGTCCGACCTCATGATGTACGGCGCGATCGCCGTCGCCTCGTTTATCGCCGCGATCGGGCTTGCGGGCGGCATGTATGTCATCCGCAACATGGTATGGACGGAGGGCATTTTCGTCGCCAACGACTTCTGGCGGGGCGTTAAGCTCAATTTCTGGAACGCTTTACAGGCGGCGTTATTCTTTTCCGTAATTATGCTGTTGTGTAAGTTTTTAATCAACACCACGGAGTTTTCCTTTGCGCTGGGTACCTTGAGCAAGGGACAAAGAGTATGGTTCAGGATCTCGGAGGCGTTCAGCGGCGTGATGATCGCGCTGGCCGCCATGATGTCGCTGTGGATGATTGCGCTCGGCGTCAATTATAAGCAGGGCGTTTGGACGCTTATTAAAAACTCTTTCCTGATGACCATCGGCATGCTGCCCCAGTCCCTCTTTTTCGGCGTGCTCGCGCTCCTTCCGTTCGGGCTGTTCCTGATCGGGGGCGGATTGTTCTCGGTTATCGGGGGAATGCTGCTCATTCTTTTCGACTTCGCGTATGCGCTGCTCGTGTGGCTGGACTTTACGCAGTGGGCGTTCGATAAATTTATCAATCCCAAAATCGAAGGCGCGAAGGTCGGCCGCGGCATTTACAATAAGGACGGGTCAAGCTCCCTCGCGGGCGGCGACAGTGAAGCCGCGCTCGCCTATCAGCGCGCTATTCTCGCCGCAGGCAAATCGCAGCTCGTCGCTCGTCCCATCAAGCCCATAGACGACTCGCTTCAGGTTTACGAGCTGCCCCAGGCGTTTACCCGCGAGGACCTGCAACGGCTGAAGGAAAGCAAGCAGAACATCGCGGAAGACACCGACGCCTACGAGCAGGAACACAAAAACGACAAGAAGTACGTGGACTATAACAAGCAGTTTGAGGAGCGCGAAAAGGCGCTTCAGGAAGAGACGGATAAGAAGGGCAGAAAAAAGAAGCGCAAACCGCCCAAGATGTTGGGCGAATGATCGTTATGCGCCGCGGCCGGATAAGAGACGTCGGATAAACCGAGCTTATCCGGCCGTATCTTAAAATTAAGGAGAGCGACATGGAAAAAAAAGCGGCATATGAGGGTCTTGCCGAATGGTTCGAATATCTCAACGATGACTGCGGCTATGAAAAGTGGTCGCAGTATTTAATTTCAAAGCTGAAATGCTTTCCCCTGACGACGGGGCTGGACGTCGGCTGCGGCAGCGGCTGGTTCACGCGGGCGTTCCGCCGCGCGGGATACGATATGGCGGGGCTGGATCTTTCCCCCGCCATGTTGAGCAGGGCGGAGGCTTTGACGTTTGAGGAGGGACTTAAAATCCGCTATCTGCAGGGCGACGTCGCGCGTTTCCGCGCCCTCGAAAAGTACGATTTCATCACCGCCATCAACGACTGTATCAATTATATTTCCAAAGAAAAATTGCTTTCGGCGTTTGAAAACGTTCGTTCTGCGTTAAATAAAAACGGAATATTTCTTTTTGATATCAGTTCTGCGCGCAAGTTCCGCGAAAAGATTGCAAATACTGTTTGCGCGGACGATAGGGAGGACGTCACCTATCTCAGCTTCAACTCGCTGGAAGGAGAGAAGGCGGTGATGGACGTCACGCTGTTCGTCAGGAGGCGGGACGGCGCGTTCGAACGTCGGGACGAAAGGCATATACAATATATTTACGAAGAGGCGGAGATCGTTGCCGCTTTAGAAAAAGCGGGCTTCTCTCTTCTGGAGACGGAAGGTCATCTGGGAGAGGAAAAGTCGGAAAGCGACAGACTTATCTTTCTCGCCCGAAGGAAATAAAAGGGAATAGATCATGGAAAACGTTTTGAGAACTTTGATCTGGGACGAACAGGTTTCTCTGACTCTCGTCGATGCGACGGAGATCGTCAACGAGGCGATTCGCCTGCACGGACTTTCCCGCCCCGCGGCGCTGGTGCTGGGAAAGACGTTGTCCGTCATGACGTTTATGAGCGCCTGCCTGAAAGAGGAAACGGGGGAAGTATCCGTTTCGCTCAAGGGAAACGGCCGCGGCGGAAAGCTTTCCGTATCGGGGAATTACGCACTGCGGATACGCGGTTATATCGACTGCCCGCAGGCTGTGACGGAAGGTGGCGATGAGGAAGCGGAATGTCTGGGAAGCGAGGGTTCGTTGACGATTATCCGGGACGACGGGTACAGCCGTCCGTTTGTAGGTGCCTGCGCGTTGAATTCCTCGGGAAGCGTCGAACGGGCATTTGAGGAGTATTATCGCATCAGCGAGCAACTGCCGACGCATATCGCCGCGTCGATCGGGTTCACGCCCGAGGGGACGTGCGCGTATGCGGGGACGGTGGTTTTGCAGCCTTTACCCTTTGCGGACGAGGAGACGCTGAAAAAGCTTCCCGCGCGAAAGCGTCTGGAGGAGATTGCGGCTTCTGTCAAGGCTTTGGGGTTGGAAAAAGCCGCGGAAATTTATTTTTCGGCAAAATCGGCGGGATTGAATTTAAGAAAAGCCGAATATAAATGTAATTGTTCGAAAGAATATCTTTCGGGGGTATTGTTCTCCCTCGGAAAAGACCAGCTCAAGGACATTCTCCGCGAGGACGGGGAAATAAAAGTCCATTGCCATTACTGCAATAAAGATTATCGCTTTACGGAAGAGGACGTGGAAAAGATGTTTCCGTAAAAAGGCGCAAGGCGTCGGCCGTGCGGCTATGGGGAGAATAAGAAGTGCAAACGAGACAACGGAAGGTCATGAAAATTGATTTCAGCAAAAGCCGTTTCAGGGAAAGGGCGGTGAAATATTACGACGAGGGGAATTATCTCTCCGCCCTCCGTTTCGCGTACAAAGAAATCAATCTCTACGGCGGGGACGGGGACGCGTATATGATGATCTCGGATATTTACGAAAATATGGAGCTCTATTCGTCCGCGGTCAATTGCTGGTTCCGTTTCATGGACAACTGCATGGGAGAGGATTTGCCCGATATCTACGAGGGACTGGCGATCAATTATCTCAATATGGGAAACGAGGCGCAGTCTGCGTTCTACTATAATAAACTGATGGATACGGACAACACGCTGACGCCCGAAAATAAGGCCGACATCGCGGAAACGTTCGCACACGATAAACGGAGCCGATTCCGTTTCGTGTATCCGCCCCGCTTCGCGGATTATTCGGGGGAAACGGAAGCGGGCGCCCGCGCTCTGAAAAACGGAGACTGTAAAAAGGCAATCTCCATTTTGTCGAAAGTGGAAAAAGGTTCGCCCGACTACGCCGCCGCACGGGAGATGCAGGCCATTGCCTACATGCTTTCCGAAAATTCCAAACAGGCGGAAAGGATATGTCTCGAACTCGTCGAGGAAGGCCCGTCCAACGTTCAGGCGTTGGCTACGCTTGCGGCGGTTTATACCGAACAGGGGCGCAGAGACGAAAGCCGCGAAATTGCAATAAGGCTGTGCGGATTGAAAAATCTGACGCCCGAGGAAGTGTATAAAGTGGCGACGGTATGCTGTGAAAACAATTTGCACGAGCGCGCATTGGAGAAATTCAAGGAATTGGAAAAAGATATTCCCTATGACGGCAATATGCTCTATTTCAAAAGCGTCGCCGCCTATAACAGCGGCAAAATCGAGATGGCGCTCGACGCTTTGGAAACACTTTGCACCATATATCCCGACGCGGCCGTGGCGGAATATTACCTCAAGGCCATCCGCCGCTATCAGGCGCATCCCGATCGGGAGCCGAAACCCCAGCTCACTTATTTTTACCGTATCCCGCAGGAGGAGAGGGCCGTCCGCTGCCGCGCGCTGCTGCGGATCGGAAAATACCCGCGGGCGGATGCGGAGCTGTTCGGCTCGCTGGCTTTGCGCGAGGGGTATTTCCGCTGGTGTTTCGATGAAATGGACGGCATGGAGCGCGACCTGCAATATCTCGCGGCGGTGACCGCGGAACATGCCCGCGCGGACGGTTTTCTGCGCGAAGTCCTGCTGGACTGCGAAGTGTCGGACGTCTTGAAAATAGAGATTCTGCGCCTGTTGTATGCGCGCAACGAGGATAATTCGTTCGGTGTGGTCATCTGTAATATTTACCGCGACCTGCATCTCGAACGCGTGAAGATCGGCCCCAAGCGGCATAAAAAGTTTGTCGAGGCGTACGCGAAGGTGGCGTCAAAATTTACGATCATCAACGACGATTACGGGGATAAGATAAAGGCCATGACGGAATTTGTCTATCGCGTGTTTTTGAGAAAGGAATGTTGGGAGCTGGCAAACAATTCGGACGATCTCGCCTGTGCGATCTATCTGTTGTGCGGACTGAAAGAAGTGGGACGGAATTCGAAAACGGCTTCGCCCGCTTTCGACGCAACTCCGGGCGCCGTCGATCGGATTATGGCGGCCGTATTATCCAAATAAGGAGAAAAAACAAATGAAACTAATGGATTTCGACGGCCTTTTCGATGAGAAGCTGTCGCAGTACATGGAAGAAAACAAAGGCAAATATACGGAAAAGCAGTGGGAAAATATAATTCCCAGGCTCTACCAAAAATTCGGCGACACTTATGTGGCAAAAGTGAAGTGTACGCCAAAGGAATACTATGCGAGGATGACGGACGAGGAATTGACGGCGACTCTTTCCGTCCATCTGAAGGAACAGATTCCCGTGCCCGATTTTCTCTGCTGCGAAATCGAGGGAAGAAACTGCACCGAGGCATTGCTGTCTCTGCTCAAGAGCGATGACGGGGAGACCGTTTCCTACGCCATAAATCTCGTCGGTGCGGACGAACGGGCCTTTCCCGATTATTTTTCGATGATCACGGAAAACAAATTTGACGAGGATATCCGCGACGCCGCCGTGGAAAAACTTAAAGAAAACGCCGATAAAGCGACGGAAGCTGCGCTGAAATTTTATAAGGAAGGAACCGCGAAGGAATATATGCTGGAAATTCTCTCCCGCGCCAAGAAAAGGGACGAGGGGATTTTTCGTATTCTGCTCGACGAATTTTTGTCCGATGTCGGGCGGGTACCCATGCATGCGGGGTACCTCGCGGCATACGGCGACGAAAGGGCGCTGCCGTATCTGATGAAGAAGATCGAGGATCGAAGCATCGGCTTTGTGGAGTTTCAGGAACTAAAATACGCGATCGAGGCGCTCGGCGGCGAATATAACGAGCCGAGGGATTTTTCCGCGGATAAAGATTTCCGTACGATCGAGGACGCTTCCGTCAGGGAGGGCTTCGGTTACGACGGCCTGCCCAAAAGCTGAAAGGGCCTCGAAAGAAAATTCGTAAAAACGCAACGGAATTGCTTCATAAAAGGAACCGACCCCGCATATATTAAACCGTAACGTTTGACTGCGGGGCTTTTTGCGAAAAAAACGCAGGGCAACGCAGAAACCACGGTTGGAGGTCGGTATGGAAAATTACAGCGTTTACGAAGATATTGCAAGCCGTACAAACGGCGATATTTACATCGGCGTGGTGGGGCCGGTACGCACGGGTAAATCCACTTTTATCAAGCGGTTCATGGAACAGCTGGTCATTCCCTCCGCCGACGAATCCCGCCGCGCGGTGATGACCGACGAACTGCCTCAGTCCGCCGCCGGCCGCACGGTGATGACGACCGAGCCGAAATTTGTCCCCGCTCAGGCGGCCAAAATTTCTATCCGCGAGGGTGCGGAGGCTTCCGTTCGTCTCGTGGACTGCGTAGGCTTTGCCGTCGAAGGCGCGGGCGGTTTCGAGGAGGACGGGGCGCCTCGTCTCATCAAGACGCCCTGGAGCGAGCAGGCCATGCCCTTTGAAAAAGCGGCGAAGCTGGGGACGGAAAAGGTCATTCGGGAGCATTCTACCATAGGCATACTCATGACTACGGACGGAAGCATCACGGAGCTTCCGCGCTCCGCTTACGTCGCCGCGGAGGAACACGCCGCCGCGGAACTGAAAGAGATCGGAAAACCTTTCGTCATTCTGCTCAACTGCCGTCAGCCCGCCGCTCAGGAGCCGCTCCGCGCCTCGCTCGAGGAAAAGTACGGCGTGCCCGTTTTGGCCGTCAATGCAGAGGAGCTCACCGAGGACGAAATTCTCGAAATCATGCAGAAGGTGCTGTTCGAATTTCCCGTCGTCGGCATAGACGTGCGTATTCCCAAATGGATGCAGTCTCTGCCCGAAAGCAGCAAGGTCGTCTCCGCCGTTTTGACAAAGCTGAAAAAGCTGGCGCCGTCCCTCGTCAAGATGAAGGATTGCCTCATGCTCGAAAATCTGTTCGGGGAAGAGGATAAATTCTTAAATCCCGACAATATCGCCATGGAATTGGGCAAGGGAAAGGCGGAAATCCGCGTCGAAGCCAAGGAAGGGCTTTTTTACGAGGTGCTCAGCGAGGAATGCGGCGAAACGATCGCCGACGATTTCTGCCTGATGCGTTACGTAAAGGCTCTGGCCGAAGCCAAACGCAATTACGACAAGGTCAAGGAAGCGTTTGCCGAAGCGGAAGAAAACGGTTACGGCATGGTCGCGCCCAGCTATGACGACATGACGCTCGATCAGCCCAAACTTATCAAAAAAGGGTCGGGGTACGGGGTCAATTTCAAGGCCAACGCGCCGAGCTATCATATTTTGAAAGTAGAGGTGACGGGAGAAGTCAGCCCCATCATCGGCACGCAGCAGCAGGGCGAAGATTTCCTCAAGGATATGCTGGATAATTACGAGGAACACACCGACAAGGTGTGGGAGACGAATATTTTCGGCAAGACCCTGCGCGAGCTGGTTTCGGAAGGTCTCGCGGGCAAGATGGGGGCTATGCCGCCCGATATCCGCAAAAAGATGCGCCGCACAATCACGCGCATCGTCAACGAGGGCAGAGGCGGAGTGATCTGCATACTCCTCTGAAAAAGGCAGGGAAAGAATAACGAATAAAAAGTGAAAAACGGGGCATACTTCTTCTAAATTCTTTTTTGGGAGACCCTGTTATCATGAGTAAATCTTCAAAAAGCAGAAAAGAAAGAGTACCTAAAATGACCGAAGAACAGTATGCGGAATACGTCATGGCCATGAAAGACGAAACGCCCGTAAAGGGATATAGGGAAATATCCTCGGGCCGTCACGACACGCCTCATCTCGATGCCGAAGGGCATAAAAGATAAGGAGTAAAAATTCCTCGTCGGGAAGAGAAAGCGCAGCTTAAACGGGAAACCGCGGCTGCGCTTTTTCCGCGCAGTTTTCACGGAAAACATAAATTGCGGCGAGAAAGGAATTATCTGTAACTTTTTGGCAAATTTTTATACTTTGAGAGGAGATTTTTTCTCAAAACCCTTGACCGCGCGGCAGAGATGTGCTATAATGAAAAGCGTAATGAAAAAGTGTCGGTTTCCCGTCGTTCGATACATGGCGCATTTGTTCCTTTCTTAAACGAGGGGATTTTCGCGGCGGAAAAGATAAACAGGGGAAAAAGGTATTCGTCGCATATTTTCATAAAAATGCAGTATGGACGGAGCGCGGCGACAGGAAAAGGCCGATTGAGATTTTTTACGAAAAAATCGATAAAATCCGAAAATTTTTTCGTCGGGAGTATTTACTTTTTGACGGAAATGGTGTAAAATTAAATTGATGTAAGCTTATCCGATTTTTATATTCGCAAGCGAACAAGAAAAATTGAGGTGTAATATGACGGATTACGGTAATAACAATCAGAAGCAGGCTCCTTACACTTATGCCAACGTACCGCCTCGGGGGAACGAAACGGCTCTGATGATAGAGGGGCTCTATAACGGCATCGCATACGATCTGCAGAAGATGAAAAAAGAGCTGATGAACGAGCTGAAGTACTCGGCTATGCAGTCGAGCTCCGTCTATCAGTCTATCCAGAAAGAGACTTCTTCCGCCGTGGAAACCAACGCGCAGACCGCACAGTCGGTCGTGCGGGAGCTCAAGTACGGGTATCAGCAGAATCAGATGATCTTCGAATCGCTCTCCTCGATCCTGAAAGAGGACGTGCTTGAAAAGCTGGAGACGATGGAGGGCAAGGCCGAGCTTCTGGAGCAGATCGACAAAGCTCTTGCGGAGATCGGCGGAAAGCTGGAGGAGCTGGCTTCCCGTCCCCAGCCCGATTATGAGGAGATCGCCGAAACGGTGAAGGAAAAGGTCGTAGAGGCCATTCCTGCCGCGGAAGAGATCGATTACGATAAAATTACCGAATCCGTCTCCGAAAAGACGGAGACCAGCCTTTCTCAGCGCAACAAGGAAATTCTCGACGCCGTTGCGGCCATTCCCGTTGCGGAAAACGTGGACTATGCTCGCATCGTCGAGGAAGTGAGCGACAAAGTCCTCGAGAAGCTGCACGAGTGTCAGCCGCGCGAAGCGACGGCAGAAGCCGAAACGGCCGTCGCCGCGTCCGCAGCGGAAATCGATTACGATAAGATTGTTTACGGGGCGGCCGAAAAGGTTGTGGAATCCTTGCCTTATCCCGACAAAGTGGATTACCGCCGCATAGAGGACGCTTTTGTCAAGGCTTCGGAAAACGTCAAGGCGCCCGCGCTCGACGAGGAAGTACTCGCCGCCAACATCGCGGCGGCCGTTGCAAAAGCCATTTCCGAAATGGATATGGAGGCTTTGGCCGAAGCAGTCGCGGCTAAAATCGTCGTTCCTGCCGCAGAGGAGATCGATTACGACCGCCTTTCGGATATGGTCGTTGCAAAGCTTCCCGCTCCTGCGGAACCCGAAGCGATCGATTACGACCTGCTGGCGGAGACGATCGTTTCCAAAATGCCCGTTCCCGAAGCCGTCGATTATGATACGCTTGCGGATACGGTTGTCGCAAAAATGCCCGATCCCGTCGATTACGAAAAGATATCCGAAACGGTGGCGGAAAAAGTTCCCGCCGCAGAGGTTATCGATTATGCCGTCATCGCCCAGAGCATCGTCGAGAGACTGCCCGAAGGTGAACGGATCGACTATGACAGAGTTTATCAGGCGGCCAAGGCCGCGGAAGTTTTGCCCGATCCCGTCGATTACGACAGGATTGCGGAAGCTGTCTCTTATACACATCTCCGAG
>OWKP01001783.1_pt1 | contig 12572 bp, 10 predicted proteins | sample 1732991 | NCBI WGS metagenome assembly OWKP01 (sample SAMN05065777, study PRJEB22554) | human gut metagenome | biome: ENVO:2100002; feature: ENVO:00000062; material: ENVO:00002003 | host: Homo sapiens | place: USA
ACACCCTAGAGGTCGTCGGCAGCGTCAGATGTGTATAAGAGACAGCCCCTGTGGTTAAAATTGCGGCGCGCGGCGCCGCTCCACTTCTATTATCTTTTATCTCTTATCTTTTATTTTTTCCGGAGACCACCATGAGAATCTTAATGATCAGCAACCACCTCGGCGTGCAGAGCGGCGTACAGCGGTATGTCCAGAACCTGCTGCTGCACCTCGATACCGCCAAATACCGCGTCACCCTTTTCGTCGGTCAGTGCCCGCCGGACCAGGCCAGCACGGCCCCGGCGCTCGAGGCGCACGGCGTCGAGATCCTCGCCGTGCCGGACAACAAAAAGGACCGCATCCGCGCCCTGGCTGCCCACCTGCGCACCCATAAGGACTACGACATCATCCACTACCACACGGCCAGCAAGATCGGTGCCCCGGTCTGCGGCATGATGCGCGTGCTCTGCCCCCGGGCTAAAATCGTGGTGCACAGCCACATCGTCTACCCGCCCATGACGCTGACCTGGCGCGCCGCCCATCTGGTGTACCAGCTGTTTGCAGATTACTTTCTGGGCTGCGGCGTGGCTGCGGGCCGGTTTGTGTTTGGTGACCATATCGACCGCAGGCCGAACTTTTCCGTTGCCTGCAATGCGGTGGACCAAACCCGATTTTACCCCAACGCCGCGGCGCGCACGGCAATCCGCGCCCAGTACGGCATTACCGGAACCGAGCGTCTGGCCGGGTTTGTAGGGCGGCTCAACCACCAGAAAAACCCGCTCTACCTCATCCGGGTGTTTGCGGCTATGGTTCAGCAGGACCCCCGCTGGAAGCTGCTGTTGGTGGGCGGCGGCGAGCAGGAACAGCCCATGCGGGAACTTGCCGCCCAGCTTGGCGTGGCGGACCGGGTGCTGTTTGCCGGGGTGCAGAACAATGTGCCCGACTATATGAATGCCTTTGACCTGTTTTTGCTGCCCAGTAACTTTGAAGGCAGCCCCGTTACCTTGGTGGAAGCCCAGGGCTGCGGCGTGCCCTGCCTGGCCTCCACCAATGTGCCGGGGGATGGCTCGGTGACCGAGCTGGTGCATTTCCTGCCGCTCAGTGCCCCGTTTGAAGAGTGGGCCAAAACGGCGGATTCCATTGCTCCCGGCGGGCCGCACGCGGACTATTGGCCCACGCTGGCCGCTGCCGGTTATGAGCTGAAAACCGCTGCACACCGCATGGAGCAGGTGTATGATAAAGTGGCAGGGGAGGGCGCACGATGATTTACGCCGAACTTTCCGGCGGGCTGGGCAACCAGATGTTTGTGTATGCCTTTGCCCGCGCCATGGGCCTGTGCTGCCAGGAGCCTGTCACTTTGATTGACCGGCAGGACTGGAAAACCGGCTCCCCGGCCCACACTGCATTGGCATTGCAGGCACTGCATATCAGCTCAGAGGTGCAGTTCATCACAGATGCAGGCTTTGCCAAGCAGCATCTGCCGGTGCAGAACGCCGCCAAGGCCCTGATGATCCGCCACGAACAGCGTGTGGGCCTGATGAACCGGGACTGGCACCCCTTTGAAGCCCGCATGGCCCCTATGCTGAACGCCATCGGCCTGCATTTTGCGACTGAAGGCTTTACCCCTGCCAAGCGCGGTCACGCCAAAAACTTTCTGGCCTGGGGGTACTTCCAGGGGGCAGATTATTTTAAGGACCAGGCTGAAACTATCCGGGCGGAGCTGCTGCCCATTGAGAACCCGGAACACGGCTTTACCGCTGCGGCCGCCGCCTTTGCGCGGGAAATTGAGGCAAGCCCGTTCCCCGTCTGCCTGCATTGGCGCTGCGGGGACTATCTGCTGCCGCAGAACGCGGCCCTGCAGGTCTGCACGCCGGAGTATTACGCCGCCGCCTGCCGCACGGTGTGCCAAAGCCTGCCCCAGGCGGAACTGTTTGTCTTTTCAGACGACCCCGCCTATGTGCGGCAGCATCTGGACGCTGCGGGCCTGCCGGTGCATTACAGCACCGGGGCAAAAAGTGCCGCGGCGGACCTTGCCCTGATGCGCCGCTGCCGGGCGTTTGTGCTGAGCAACTCCACCTTCAGCTGGTGGGGGCAGTGGCTGGCCGGTGTGCCGGGCCGCTGTGTGATCGCGCCGGACCGCTGGTACGCTAACGGCAAAAAGACCGCCCTGTATGACCACGACTGGACATTGATCCCGACAAAGTAAAGGAAACAACTGCGATGAAACGCACAGGAAACATCACATTTTCGGTCATTGTGCCGGTGTATAATGTGCAGGCTTATCTTTCTGCCTGCGTCAAAAGCGTGGTGGAGCAGGCCGGCCCGGCGGACTGGGAGTGCATCCTGGTGGACGATGGCTCCACGGATGCTTGCCCCGCCATGTGTGATGCTTTTGCTCAGCTTTGCCCCGGCGTTACGGTCATCCACCGTTCTAACGGCGGGCTGGCCGCCGCGCGCAATACCGGCATCAAGGCCGCCAAGGGCAAGTGGCTGCTGTTTTTGGACAGCGACGATTACTGGCCGCCCCATATGCTGGAAAAGCTGCGCGCCGCCCTGGCCGCCGCACCAGGTTACCGCTGGTACGTCTGCCGCTATCTGGAGCAGGACGAAAGCCAGGGGATGGATGCCAAGCCTTATCCCGGCCCGGTGGAGCGGTTCACCCCCGGCCCGGATGCCGACCCCGATTACGCCGCCCGCGTGGCGCGGCTGTATGCCGCGGGCCACTGGGCGGTCTGGCGCTTTTGTATTGACCGGGAATTTCTGGTTAAGTATAACCTGCTTTTCTGGAATGAGGTCCGCTGGGCGGAGGATTATCCCTTTGACCTGGTGCTGGCCGGTGCCTGCCCCAAGCTGTATTACCTGGATGTGGAGCTGGTGGTCTACCGCGCCAACCGGGCGGGCAGCCTGTTGAACGCGGGCCTTGCCAAACATTTTGCGGGCATCGCGGCGGTCATCCACCGGTTTGAAAAAATGTTCGCCGCGCCGGAATGCCCCTGGACCCCGGCGGAGCAAGCCGAAATCTGGCGGCGCACCGCCAATGTGTTCTGGCCGCAGGCCCGCGGCGCTGCCTGCCGTGATGCCGAGGTACGCGCCGCCTGTGCCCCCGGCCTGATCGCCTGCAAAGCACTCTGGAAACTGGGGGACGAGAACACCCGCCCGGACTGGAAGCTGTTTGCCTTCCTCCTCAACCACTTCGGCCCCCGCTTTGCCCTTTGGGCGGCCGGGCTGCTGAAACGGAAATAAAGCTCTGCACCCATTGTAGGGGGCGGCGTCCCCGATGCCCCATGAACCTCTGCCGTAAATGCCGGTTTCGGCTCCATGCCCCGTAGGGTGGGGTCACTCGACCCCGCCGCCTTTCCGCGCCTTGACCTTATCAAAACACCTAGGAGAACACCTGATTGCGTACACAAAAAACAATTTTGAACCTGGTCTATGCGCTGGGGTCCAGCCTGCTGCTGATGTTGCTGGGCTTTGCCACGCGGCGGCTGCTGGTATTTAACTTTGGCAACGATATCACCGCCGCATCCCAGGTGGTGGATAAGCTGTTCAACTTTTTCTCCATCGCGGAATTCGGTGTTGGCAGCGTCATCAGCTACCGCTTGTATGAACAGATCGCCGCCAAGGATACCGAGAAGATCAGCAAATATATGTCCATGTATAAATGGGCATACCGCGCCGTGGGTGTGGTTATCTGCGTGCTGGCGGGCATCGGGGCGCTGGCCCTGCCGTGGATCATGCCCGGCGTGGCCAGCATCCAGACGGCCTATACCGTTTACCTGCTCAACACCATCTCCACGCTGTCGGGCTATTTCCTTGTCACCCGGCGGCTGATGTACACCTGCACCCAGCAGGGGTACCTGTGTACCCGCATCGACTTCTGCTTTAATGTTGCCAACTATCTGGCCCGCATTGCCATTGCGCTGTGGCTGCCAAACTATATTTTGTATTTCGGCGTCAGCATCCTGTTCAACACCGGTGCCAACCTGGTGGTGGCAGCGCGGTATAAAAAGGACTTCCCCGAACTGCACGAGGTCAAGGTTACTTTGCGGGATTTCAAGGATCTTGGCATCTTCCATGACCTCAAGTATTACCTGGTTCACCGCCTGTCCAACACCATTTACGGCTCGTCCGATACCATCGTCACCAGCCGTATGGCGGGCAGCGCTATGACGGCTAACCTTGGCAACTATACCACCGTGTCGGACAGCGCCACCAACATCGGCAATAAAATCATGGACAGCTTTGCCGCAGCCATCGGCAATATCGTGTACGATAAATCCGCCACGGCCAACGCCCATGATAAACAGGTGTTCTGGGGGCTGGATCTGTTCAGCTATTTTTTCGGCAGCTTTGTGGCAACGGCATATCTCTGCCTGTTCCAGCCGTTTATCAGCCTGTGGATGGGCAGTGACCGCCTGCTGCCGCTGGGCTTTGTTATTGTGTTCAGCCTGAACGAATATGTGGGCTGGAACCACCGGATGCTTGGCTCCTACCGCGCCGTGCTGGGCCACTTTGAGCAGGACCAGTGGTTCATGGTCGCCTCTGCTGCCACAAACCTGATTCTAAGCTTTGCACTCTTCCCGGCGTTTGGCATTACCGGCATTGTGGCGGCTACCGTTGTGGCCCACTGCATCATGTGGGTGGGGCGCGGCATTGTGGTTTGCCGCCAGTATATGCGCGGCAGCGGCTGGCGCTACCTGCGGGTGCAGGCGGTGCATCTTGTCACCCTTGTGGTACTTATGGCAGGCAGCTACCGTGTGTGCGCCCTGCTACCCGGCGGTATTCTGGGGCTGCTGGGGCGGGCTGTTGTGGTCTGCATCCTGCCCAACCTGCTGAACCTTGCGTTTTATATCTGGACCAGCGATGCCGCCTATCTGCGCACCCAGGCTGGCCGTCTTTGGCAAAAAATTACCCATCGTTAAGGGGGAAACACAACATGGCAACCATTGGCATGCTGTATATCTGCACCGGCAAATACACCGTGTTCTGGCCGGAATTTTATGAAACTTTCAGCCGGAACTTTTTACCCGGCTGCAAAAAAGAATACTTTATCTTTACCGATGCACCGTCCATCGCTCACGAGGATGACCCCGCTGTGCACCGCATTGCCCAGCCCGCCTATGACTGGCCGCTGAGCACCATGAAGCGCTTTGCGATTTTCCTAACCCAGGAAAAGGCGTTGGAACAGCTGGATTATCTCTTCTTTTTCAACGCCAACCTGACCTGCCGGGAGGTCATTACCCCGGAAGAATTTTTGCCCCGTCCGCAGCAGGGGGAACAGTTGCTGCTGGTCCAGCAGCCGGGGTTCTGGAACAAAAAGCCGATGTTTTACAGCTATGACCGCAACCCCAGATGCACGGCCTATATCCCGTACAACTGCGGGCGGGACTATGTTTCCGGCGGGCTGAACGGCGGTACCTCCGCGGCATTCCTGGCCATGTGCAAAGAGCTGGACCGCCGCACAGAGCAGGATATCCGCAACGGCGTGGTGCCCCTGTGGCATGACGAAAGCCAGCTGAACCGCTATGCCGCCGAACACCCCGGCAGCTACCGCCTGCTGACCCCTGCTTACTGGTACCCGGAAGGCTGGCAGATGCCCTTTGAGCAAAAAATCATTGTGCGCAATAAATCCCGCTACTTTGATGTGGCGGCGGTCAAACACCATTCTCAGCACACCCGCAGCTGGCTGCAATGCAAATGGGAGGCCTTTTGCGAAAACTACCTGCCGTATTTGCTGTGCGCAAGGGACAAACTGCTGCAAAAACACCTGTAACCTAATGAGCAATTAGAAATTGCAGAACTCCCGTAGGGGCGCACATTGTGCGCCCGTCGCTTTGCCTTACATGAAATCAAACAATAGAGGAGGGGCGGCCTATGCCGCAAAAAAATGCACAGGACCGCCTGTGGAAAATTTTAACCCCGGTGCTGCTGGTTCTGGCGGTTCTCACCATGGCCAAAACGCTGTTTGTGGGGCTGGAAATTGATGAAGAATATGCGTTCTCCCTGGGCTTCCGCCTGGTAAAGGGGGACCGGCTGTTTTATACCATGTGGGAGCCGCACCAGCTTTCGGCCTTACCGGCAGCGCTGGTGCTGGCTCTGTATACCGCCATTGCAGGCACAACCACCGGGGCGCTGCTGTTTGTGCGCGCTGTGGTGCTGGTCTGCAAAGCGGCCATGAGCGCGGTATTTTACCGCGATTTCAAGCAGACCATTGGCCGCCATGGGGCGCTGCTGAGCGCGGTGGTGCTGTTTGTCTACACCCCCAAGTGGTTCCTGGGGCCGGATTATATCAGCCAGCAGTTCCACTTCACCGTGGCGGCATTTTTGTGCTTTTACCATTATTACACCCATGGTTTCCGCCGCCCATGGCTGGTAGTGCTGGGGGCGGTGTGCGCCTGCTTCAGCTTTCTGGCGTTCCCGCAAAGCGCACTGGCGGCGGCGGTGATTTTTATCGGCATGGTGTTGCTGGGCCGCTGCGGCAAGGAGCCGACGATCTGTAAGATCCCCCGCGGCGCGGTGCTGTTTGTGCTGGGCTGTATGGCCTGTGCGGCAGCGTTTCTGGCGTATGTGCTGCCCGGCATGGGGCTTACCGTGTTTTTGCAGCGCGTCAGCCTGATCCTGAGCGACCCGCAGTATGATTTTACCACAAGCCAGCGGCTGGCCCTGTTGGCAAGCCAGGCACTGAACACCGCCAAATTCCTGGCAAAGCCGCTGGCCGCCAGCGTGGTGCTCTGTCTGCTGTGGTGGGCCAAAACCCGCCAAAAACGGGATTGGATCGGCCTTGCCCTGAACCTTTGGGCCATTCTGGCGGCCCTGCTCTGCGCGGTGCGCGCTGTGGCGGACTCCAGCTCCGATGAGCGCTATTTTATGCCGGCGCTGGTGCTGGCGGCGGCCTGGGCGTTCCGCAAGGGGCGCGGCACAGCGCGGGAGCCGCTGTTCTGGCTGGGCTTTCTGCCGGGCATGGCGGCGTATGCGTTCATTCTGCGCTCTACGCTGCTGGGCTTTTCGGCTACCTTTATGTATCTGACCTGGCCCGCGCTCTGCGGCTGCTTTGCCATGTTGGCGTGCAGACAGGAGAATCCGGAACAGGAAAAGCTACCCCAGGGCCAGTGTGTGCTGGCGGCGCTGCTGGTATTTTTGCTGGTGTGCCGGTTCTGGTGCGTTCTGGTAACGGGTTGGAAGCCTGCCAATGTGGCAACAGCCAACCTGAAGCAGATCACCGCAGGCCCCGCCGCAGGGACCTGGGCGGACGAAAAAGCCGCCGATATGCAGATGGCCCTGTACGAAGCGCTGGAACCCTTTGCGGGCAAGCAGGTGCTGCAGGCTATTGGCGAGCAGCACGGCCTTGGCTTTATGATGGCGGGAGGAACCTTGACCATCGGTCAGGCGTCCGTCATCTCCGGTACCGACAGCGACCCGCGGTTCATCCAGTATTATGAGGAACTGCCCGAGAAGCGTCCCGATGTGATCTTGTACGATGAAGCCGAAGTGCGCGATATGGCCGCGTTCCATGCCTGGATCGAAGAAAACTTTACCATCACCGCCCGCTACCCCGTCACCCACGGCACCGCCCACCTGCAAGTGCTGGTAATTGATTGAGCTTTCCACAAGCACAGGAAAAAATGTGGAAAGTTTGCGGGCATTTGCAAGGGAAACGACCCCACTATTATTTTTGAGCCGCGCGCCGCGCGGCGGTCCACCAACATTATTCTTTATTCTCTATTCATTATTCATTCAAATCGCATGATTCGCCTGGCAATCATGCGATTTCGTTTGACCCCCCGCCCCAAATATAGTATTCTATAATCAATCAAAATATCTTGTTCAGGAGGCTTGCCCTATGCCGGAACGCTTTCTTGTTTTTATCCCTGCCTATAACTGTGAAAAACAGGTGCCCCGTGTGCTGAACCAGCTGCTGGACGGTCAGGTGGCCGCTATGGTCACCGAGTGCATCGTGGTCAATAACCGCTCCACCGACGGCACAGAAGCCGCCGTGCAAAGCTGGATGCAGGCCCACCCGCAGGCCCCGGTCCGCCTGCTGCGCAACGACCAGAACTATGGCCTGGGCGGCAGCCATAAAGTGGCATTCCAGTACGCCGTTCAGCATAACTTCGACTACCTGATTGTGCTGCATGGCGACGACCAGGGCGATATCCGCGATGTGCTGCCCCTGGTACACAGCGGCCGCCACCGTAAGTATGATTGCTGCCTTGGCTCCCGTTTTATGCCGGAAAGCCGCATCAAGGGCTACAGCACTCTGCGTGTGGTGGGCAACTATGGCTTTAACTGGCTGTTCAGCCTGGTGGCCGGGCACAAGATCACCGACCTGGGCAGCGGCCTGAACCTGTACGCAGTGCCACCGCTGGCAAACGGTTATTATAAAAAATTTCCGGATACGTTGTATTTTAATGACTGCATGATCCTGGCCCTCTGCCACCTCAAGCAGAAAGTCCTTTTCTTCCCCATCAGCTGGCGGGAGGAAGACCAGGTATCCAACAACAAACTGACCAGCTTTGGCGTCAGCCTGCTCAAACTGTGCGGGCGCTACCTGAAAAACAAAAACGAGTTTGTGACCCGCGAATGGCGGGAAAAACCAATCGAAGAATATACAAGCACCATCATTGCTTCCAATCTGTAAAGGGGGATGTTGATTATGAAGGTTCTGGTAACGGGTGCTGCCGGGTTTATCGGCGGCCAGCTTATGCATGCATTGTGGAAAAACGGCCATACCGCCATTGGTGTGGATAACTACAGCTATGGCAGCGCCGATAACCTGCATTTTGACGACCATGATTTTTCCGCCGATGTCATCAAGATGGATATCCGCGATAAAGAGGGCATGAAAGCCCTGTTTGAGCAGGAAAAGTTTGATATCGTCTATAACATTGCGGGCATTGCCCCCCTGCCGGACTGCCAGAGCGACCCGGTGGAGGCCGTCAGCGTCAACACGCTGGGCCTTGTCAACGTGCTGGAAAACGCCCGCCGCACCGGCGTTAAGCATGTCATTCAGGCATCCACTAACGCGATGTACGAGAATGAAACCGAGTTCCCGACCGTGGAATCCAAGTTCAACCCGCCCACACTGATCTATCCCAACACCAAATACTGCGGCGAGCGGTTCTGCCAGAGCTTTGCCGACACCTACGGCATGAACATCACCTGCCTGCGCTTTGCCAACGTTTACGGCCCGCACATTGACTGCCTGCGCAAGCAGCCGCCGTTTGTGGGCTATATGATCCGCGAGCTGTACTATGACCGCGTGCCGGAGTTCCACTCTGACGGCAACCAGCGCCGCGATTATATCTATGTGGATGACCTTATCGACCTGGCCATGCGCGTGTGGGATCAGCCGGGCTTTGATGCCGTCAACGTTTCCAGCAACAAGAACTACTCCGTCCGCGAGCTGTACGCCACGGCCTGCGAGCTGATGGGCAAGCAGATCGAAGCCAAATACTGCCCGTCCAGCCATTACTGGGCCAAGTACCCGGAGCTGTACGGCGGCGCTTACGGCATCAAGCCGGAAATTCTGGACCACGAGGTCAACAAGTATTCCCTGTGCGATAACACCCACGCCAAAGAGTGCTACGGTTGGGAACCGAAGATCGACATCCGCGAGGGCCTGCGCCGCGTGATCGAGAACGAGTGCGCCATGCTGGCTGCCCGCGATGCGAAAGGGGAATAACATGGCAAAGCTGCACCTTGTAATGCCGATGGCCGGGCGCGGCAGCCGCTTTTTTGAAAACGGCTTTGTGATGCCCAAGCCCCTGATCGAGATCAACGACCGCCCGTTTTTCTATTGGGCAACCCAGAGCATTGCCAAATTTGTGGACTGTGCCGATATCACCTTTGTGGTACTGGAGGAGCATATCCGCGACCATGCCATTGACCGGGAAATCAAAACCTATTACCCCGATGCCAAAATCGTGGCCCTGCCCGAAGTGACGGAGGGCGCCGCCATCACCGCCCTGCGCGGGACGGAAAGCCTGCCGGACGATGAGCCGCTGCTCTTTAATGACTGCGACCACCTGTTCCTCTGCAAGCCGTTCAATGAGTTTTGCAAGGCGGGCGATTTTGCCAACGGCCCGGACGGCGCACTGCTGACCTTTGCCAGCGACTCCCCGGCCTACAGCTACCTGCAATATGGGGCCGACGGCAGGGTGTGCCACACGGTGGAAAAGCAGGTCGTCAGCCATGATGCCATCTGCGGGGCGTATTACTTCAAAAATAAGCAGCTCTATGCTTCCGCCTGTGCAGAGTACCTGCACCACTGCGATTATAAAGAATTTTTTGTTTCCGGCATTTACAACGTGCTGGCCGCCCGCGGGGCGAACCTGCGCGGATTTGCAACTGATTTGCACCTGCCCTTTGGCACCCCGGCGGAGTATGCCCAGGCGGAACAGGAAGCCAACAAGGCCGCGTTTGAAATGCTGATGTAAAATCCCCCAATAAACTAACTGATTCAGGTGACCGCCGATGCAACCTTTCGGAACCATTTTATTATTGCTGCTTTCCTCCGCGGCATTGGTGCTGCTGGGGCATGTGTTCCGCCTGCTCCGGTGGGAACAGTTTATCCGCATTTATGAATACCCCCAGCGCCGCAGCCTGCTGCGCGCCATGGCCGGGGGCTACGCCGTCAACTTTCTGCTGCCATTCCATGTGGGCGATTTTCTGCGCGCCGCTCTGGCTGGCCGCAAAATGAAAACCGGAACAGGCTTTGCTTTTGCCACTGTCATCATGGATCGCTTTCTGGATGTGTGGGTGGTGGCGCTGCTGTTCGGCGGGTTCCGGCTGGCCGGGCTGGGCGGCGCTGCGGTTTTGGGCGCAGCGCGGTATTATCTGGTTTTTGCGCTGCTGCTGGCCGCCGCCCTGGTGCTGGTGGTGCTGCTGCGGGATCTGCTCAAGCGGTGCTGCCTGGCCGTGTGCAGCATTTTCAATGATACCATCAAGCTGGACGGCCTTGTGTTCTGCTGGAGTCTCATCAATACCTTCAAGGATCTGCGCCGCGTCAACCTGTGGCGGCTGCTGCTCAATACAGTTCTCATGTGGGGGGCCTACCTTGCTTCTTACGCGGTGCTGGGGCAGGCAATCATTGCCTGCGGCGGCGCTGGCGGCAGCTTTGGCTTGGTGGAAGTGTTCAACATGCTGTTCGGCGTCAAGAGCGTGGATGTGACCAGCCTTGGCGTGGCGGGCTCCCTCGGTTTGAGCGATGCCGCCCGTGGGCTGGTGATCGCCTGGTTCCTGCTGCCGCTGGCGGTTATGTTTGCGGCACCTCTTTTGCCGGAACATCTGCGCGCCGCCCTGAACGGTGCAGCGGAGCCGATCGCCAACCGGGAAGCCGGGCAGGAAAACTACCTGAACCTGCTGCCCCAGGTGGACCCGCGGGACCGCGGCGCATTCCTCAACCAGTATTTCAGCCTGCAGAACAAAGCCTATGTGGCCAAGTTCATTGAGATCAACCAGAACATTACCATTTTGCAGGATTATTCCGCCGGTTCCAACGCAACTACCATGCTGTGTACCGATGGTGCCGCGACCTTTTACCGCAAATACGCCTTTGGCGCGGACGGTGCCAAACTGGCCGAACAGCTGGCCTGGCTGCGCCGCAATGCCGCCCGCCTGCCGCTGTGCGAAATTCTGCGCGAGGGCACCGGCGAAGGCTACTGCTGGTATGATATGACCTATTCCGGCAGCGCGGTGGGGCTGTTCCGCTATATCCATTCCAACCCGCCGGGAAAAAGCGCAGCCATCCTGCGCAGTGTGCTGCGGGCACTGGATGAACAGCTCTACCGCCCCACAGCCCGCCCGGCGGATCCCGAAAAAATAGAGGAATACCTGAACAAAAAGATGGATGCCAATCTGGAAAAGATCCGGGACGCCCGCATCCTGAAAGAACTGTGGAACTATGACCGCATCTGGATCAATGGCCGCAGCTACCGCAACCTGAAAGAGCTGGGCCGCCTGTTTGACCACAATGCGCTGCGTACCCTGTTTGCCGCAGACCCCGTGGCGGATATCCACGGCGATCTGACGGTGGAAAACATCATCTGCCGCACCGATGTGGAGAACCCCGATAAAGCGTGGTACATCATTGACCCCAACACCGGCAACCTGCACGACAGCCCCTACCTGGATTACGGCAAACTGCTGCAAAGCCTGCACGGCGGCTATGAGTTCATGATGATGACCCCGCGCTGCACTGTGCAGGAAAACCACATTGACTTCCAGCTGACCCGCTCCGCCGCCTATGATACGCTGTTTGAAGCGGTCTGCGATGACCTGCGTGCCCGCTGCGGCGCGGCAGGGCTGCACAGTATCCTGGCGCACGAGCTCATCCACTGGCTGCGCCTGATGCCCTACAAGCTCAACAAAGATAAAAAGCGTGCCCCCATGTTCTATGCTGGGCTTGTCATGGTGGCCAACGACCTGAACACATGGGAAAACGAGGGAAAGTTTGATGAAAAAGCAAGGACTGATCGCCGTTGATCTGGACGGCACATTGATTGATACGGTTGCCGTCAACGCTGAAAGCTACCGCCGTGCGCTGGAGTCGCTGTCTCTTATACACATCTCCGAGCCCACGAGACATGCGCAGA
>OWKP01001800.1_pt1 | contig 12478 bp, 4 predicted proteins | sample 1732991 | NCBI WGS metagenome assembly OWKP01 (sample SAMN05065777, study PRJEB22554) | human gut metagenome | biome: ENVO:2100002; feature: ENVO:00000062; material: ENVO:00002003 | host: Homo sapiens | place: USA
CCGAAAGCACTCCGTTTGTCTGCAATGAATTTCAAGCCGTTTTCTGCCATTTTCATATAGTAAGCGTTCGGCTTTTCGTCGCGGAATTGCCCCGACGATTTGAATAAGCGAAGTAGCTGCTCTTTGTCGTTTCCGCAGAATAATGCAAGGCGCAACATCAACGCATATTCGCTCTTTTCCTCGCTTCCCAACACGGTTTTCCCATTGTAGAGATCGGAAAACTTTGCGTCCGTTCCGAAATGTTTTTCTGCTCGTTCAAGCGTTTCTCTGTCGCTCATCCGCGTAAGGCTCGCCTTGCCCCTGCCGTCCATACTGACGGGCAATGCTCGCGCCGCGACTTCCGTCGCTACAAGTTCGGAAGGTCGTATGTACTCCGACGACTTTTCTTGCTCCACCTTGCCCGCCGCGCCTTTTTCTTTGAGTTCTTCGATACTCACTTCTTCAAACGTCTTGTCTTTCCAAAGGTCGAGTTCTTTAAGTTTGTCCAACTCTTTTTCGAGCGCGTCACGGTCGGCAAAACCGTAATTGATAAGCGGCTTCACTCTGCCTTCTTCGTCGCAGATACAGCATTTATATACCTGCTCGGAATAAGCGTTCGTTTCCTCAACAATCGCGTAAAACTGAATATCTTTGGTCTGACGATATTCTTGTTCTTTCCCTGAAACGTACTTTGCGATTTTATCCGCGTCGGTAATTGCCGTAAACAGCGCGTTCGGGTTTTCTTTGATTTCCTCTTTCCAAGACTGTATATACGCCGCGTTGTTCTGCAATCGTCCCTCGCTCGGCTCTATTTCCAAGTCCTGCTCCATAAAGATAGAAGCAATCTCGGCTCGCAATTCTTCCATTGCATAGTCCTCGCTACCGAATCTGCCCGATAAATCTCGGTTAAGACGGCTTTCGTGTCCCGTGCTGTGTCCGATTTCGTGCAATGCGGTCGAGTAAAATTCCTGCATACTCTTAAAGTCCGCGCGTTCGGGCAAATGCACTTCGTCCGTATCCGTCCGATAAAAAGCCCGACTGCCGCCGTAGATGATTTTCGCTTCGTTTTTATCCCAATAATCAAGGATAGCTTCGGCTCTGCCGTTACGGTCGTTGACGTCGATTTGCGGTTTCTCCTTTACGGGTACGCCGTCCATCAGCGAACAGTTGAATACACGGTAGAATTTGCGCAGCCAATACACGTTTTTATCCATATACTCTTGCTGTTCGCTCGCCGTCATTCCGTCGAGAACGCTTCTATCGAAACGCCTTTTCGTTTCTTTATCTCGCATTTCGTAATACTCAATGCTTGCGCCCTTACCCTTTGCAAGGCTGTTTCCTTCCTCGTCTTTCTTGAAAGTCCAACCCTTTTCTTCCATCTGCTTGAACGTTGCCCAACGGTTATCCCCGTAGCTCTCGCTCATTGCAATAAGCGACAGAAAAAGATTGTTGATTCCACGATATTTTTTACCCGTAATTGCCGACTCCGGCGCGCCCGACGATACCCAACCTTGCGTCCAAAAGAGATTGCCTTTTTCAAGGTTTTCCATTACCTTATCAACGAGTTGTTTTCTCTGCGGCGTAAGTTTCTCATACGCCGTATTCTTTTCTTCACTATTCAAAGACAACTTTCACCTCCTCTACCATTGCCGGCTCGCCGTTCTCGTAACCCTCGTCATCGAAGTCCATCAGGTCGTCTATCGTGTATCCTTTCGGAATTACGATGACGGGAGTATCTCGTATGTTGTTTTTCTTCATTTTTCGTGTTTTTCTCCTTACAAATTTTATTTTTCTTGTATTTTTGTCGGTTCTAAAACAGACAAAAGTATTGACTTTTACATTTTTGTCTGCTATAATAAAAGCACATCATAGTAAATGAGGTGATTTTATGATTATTCGAGAAGCATATATCAGCCAAATCGTTCCGCTGATAGATAAGAATCTGATTAAAGTATTAACAGGCGTTCGCCGTTCCGGGAAAACTGTTTTACTTTCACAAATTCAGGACTATCTTTTGAAGAACGGAAGATCTAAATCGCAAATCATCAATATCAGTCTTGAATCCAAAAAGAACAAGAAATTCAAAGACGGTGACGTCTTGTACGAATATCTCATTTCTGCTTGTGAAAAGTTGAACGCAAAAGCGTACATTTTCCTTGATGAAATACAGGTCGTTTCAGGCTGGGAAGAAGTTGTTTCTTCTCTTCTCGTTGACATCGATTGCGACATCTATATCACCGGCTCGAATTCAAAACTCCTTTCAGGCGAACTTGCAACGCTGATTGCGGGACGTTATATTCAAATCCACGTCTATCCTTTTACGCTATCGGAAGCCAAGCAAATGCTCGAACAAAACAGCAAATTCAAGTCCGACGAAGTATTGTTTCAAGACTATCTCAAATACGGCGGTTTACCAATGCGTTTTTCGCTCGAAGAAATTTCGCTTGAAGCATACCTTTCGGACACTTACGACGCCATCGTTGTCAAAGACATTATTCAAAGGAACAACATTAAAGATACGAATCTTTTGAATATGATTCTCGCCTTTTTGATGGACAATATTGCCAATCCGTTTTCCGCACGTTCCATTGTTGCCGCGTTAAAGCAAGAAGGCATCAACACAACGGTAGAAACGGTAATCGCCTATATCGACTACATTAAAAAAGCGATGGTCGTGTATAGCGCACAGCGTTACGATATTAAGGGCAAGAAACTTCTTACCACGAACGAAAAGTATTACACCGTCGATCTGGGACTCAGAAACTGCGTAAAAGCGAGCGGCGAAATCGACTATAATAAGTTGTACGAGAATATCGTATATCTTGAACTTTTGTACCGTGGTTACGACGTAAAAGTCGGTAAAACCGACGATTACGAAATCGACTTTGTTGCATACAAAGGTTCGGATACTCTTTACGTTCAAGTCTGTTATCTCCTCGCTTCTACCGAAACAGTCGAACGCGAATTCGGAAACCTTGAAAGAATCAAAGACAACTATCCGAAATACGTCATATCGGGCGATCTACCCGACTTTTCGCGTAACGGTATCAAGCATTACAACATTATCAAGTTTTTGCTTAACGAATAATTTCTCGGCTACGGCTAATTGCCGTAGCCTTTTTCTGTTCGTTCTTTTGCCGTCTGAAAGTAGTAATCGTCCGCTTCGATACCTATAAACTGTCTGCCCGTGTTTTTGCAGGCAATGCCCGCGCTTCCCGAACCCATACAGTTATCCATTACCACCTCACTCTCTTTCGTATAGGTTTTAATCAGATATTCGAGAAGCGCGACAGGTTTCTGCGTCGGATGAACGGCGTTTCTATCTCTTGAAAATTTCAATATATCCGTCGGATAGTTCGCATAATGCGTAACGTATTCCGTATCCGAATTGAGTTTGTTATTGCCTCCGTATCCTTTTCCGCTTCGCCACGTCGAGTTCGGTCTGTTTCGTTTTACTTGCTCTTTCTGAATAAGTCCTTGCGGGTAATACCGTATCGGCAGTTTGCTCTTACTGCCCACCGTCCCTTTGCTGAAAACAACAATATCTTCAAACAGGGACAGCGCTTGTAATTAGAATTCAAAAACCCCGTCGGACTTTCCTTTTCCCATACCATTTTGTAACGAAACATATCCGTATTGCTCTGAATCAGTTTGCTCGTAAAAGGCTCGTTTCCGAATAAGCAGACGATACCGTCCGGTTTCAAAACTCGCTTATATCCTTTCCAAAGTTCCGTCAGATCGATTTCTCTATCCCACTTATGTTTTGTCTTGCCGCAACCATACGGAAGATCGCATAGAATAAGGTCAACGCTTTGCTCCGGTAGTTCTTTCATCACTGTCAGACAGTCGCCGTGATAAAGTCGTATCATCGCTTGCCGTTACCGCCTGTATTTTTAGGAACAGTCGGCGTATAGGTCGATTTAACGGGCATTGAGCGCAAGGCTTTGATTGCCGTTCCCTCGTAATAGTCCGGCAATTTATTCGGTCTGAATAATCCGCTCGTTGCAAAGATGCGGAGCATTTGCTCTTTATCTCCGTTACACCAATAGGCAAGTAAATTCATCAGCGACATATCCGAGTTCGAGTGATTGTTCTGCAAATCTTCCCCCGCATAAAGTCTTTTGAATTTATCCCCGTTCTTTGCGTTCGACGCTTTTTCCACGACGTCACGGTCGGTCATTGTTGACAGTCCGTTCACGCCCTTGCATACGCCTTTCCACTCTTCGCGTTTCTCGCATTTACGGGACAAAAGTTCTTTCATTTCGAACGTATCGAAACTTTCAAGGCGGGAATAGCCTGCGCCGTCGCCCGTCATTGCGATGAAATGTTCTTTCTGATAAAATTCCAAATCGCCGTCTTTCGAGAATGTACGAATATCCATACCGCTCGTTTTACCGAAAATATGCAATCCGTTTCCGCTTACCGACTTTTCAACGTAGGTCTTGCCGCACTTTGAAAGAACTTCTTTTGCAAGCGCGGACGGCTGTCCGTTTTCGTCGTAGCAATGGTCAAGGTCGATACAGGAAATATTGTCCTTTCCGTCAAGAGCATAGGCGACCGTTGTACCGCCTTTTTCTTTCAGGTACTTTAAGGCGTTATCAAAGGTTGTCCACGTTTCGGGATTGTCGCTTTCGGCATACTCACCTTTGTCGCTGTTGCAGTTGACGGGGCGTTTATTGTATTTCCCTTTTTCCGCGTTCCACCACGTTTTAACCACAACCCAATTCGGTCGCGCTTTCATTTCGTCGGGAACGGCGGTGCGTAACGCTTTTTCTTTTTCGTCGAAAGAAGTATTTGCCTCAACGCTCGGTCGTTTGTATTCCGTGCCGTATGCGCCTGCGTCTTTTCCTCTGACTTCCTCGCAAAAATCTTTTGCCGAAAGCTCCGCCGTTTTCTTTTCTTCGCCGCTGTTGTCACTTAAACGAACGGTGTAGTCGTTATGTAAGCTCAATCTGATCGTGCCTTTTTCGGCGTTCTCTTTAACACACTTGTTCGGAACGTAATAGGTATAATCCTGATACTTGCCGTCGGGCATTCTGAATAAGGTGCTGTCGTCGAAACTCGCAATTCTTGCCTTTTCGGGAACGGAAACGTAATTCCAATCGCTCGGCGTTTCGCTTCCCGGTACGCTTTCCGCTTGCGCCTGTTTATAATCTTCTGCCGTAGTGTTATTGCAAAGTTGGTTGAAATCATACGCCGTAAGCGTTGCTTCTCTCGTTTCGTCACGACTCTGCGCCTTGATAACGAAATCTTCGGGCAACCGGATCAGAATACGTCCGTCGTCGCTGCTCTTATCTTCCCCGACAAAAGCCGACGGGATAAAGAACGACATACCGCCGAAGTCCTGTTTATTCGGCAAAACGAACAACATACTCTTCGGGTATTCTTTACGGAACGCTTCTTGCGGTACGCTCGTATTCAGCCATTTCGTATCCGTATTTTCCTGCGTTTCGTAGTCTTTGTTAGTCGTTCCGCCTACCGCTTCCTTAAACTCTTCTGCCGTAAGCACGACAATTTGCTCGTTATCTCCGTAGCCTTTGCGAAGTTCGATTTCTCTGTCATCGCGGACGGAAAGTTCGTAGCACAGCTCTCTGCTGTCGCTTTGTAAGTCCACAAGTTGGCGCGACGGTCTGATTTTGTCATTAAACATATAGTAAGTGAACCCTGCATATTCGCCGTTTGTCGGCATTTTGAATACGCTCCCTACACCCGACTTTTTGATAAACGCGTCGTTTGCAACGTTGATTTTTGTGTGCTCGATTTTCGGTTTTTCCGATCCGTATTCGTTCTTTCTCCAATTCTCTGCTTTTTCCTGCGACTCGAAACCGTATCTGCCTTGCTCCCAATCGCCCGTGGCGGTATGATAGCCGATTGCCACAACGTAGTCTTTGTTTGACGTTGCCGTGCGGTCTATAATCGCTATATCTCTGCCGCCCGTGTCTTTTTCGATATTGACTACCTTATCTCCCCTTGCGGTGATTTTCGTGTAGTCACGCGTGTTTTCGCTCATTTGTTCTTTGTTTTCCTCCTTGTCTAATTGTTCTTTGAACTCTTTAACGTGTTTGCGGTAAGCCGTAATGAAACCGTCGAGAACTGCCGGATGGGAATTAACGTAAAACGTTCGTCTGTCATCTTCGGCGTTATTGATATTGATTTCCTTTGCCCACGCTTTATTATCGGGGCTGTATCTGCCGTCGCTGTCCGACATCTGCACGGTGTTTGCAAGAACGTAATTCATACGCTCTTCACCGTATAACGCATACAGATTTGCGATAAAATCGGTATTTAAGTGCATTCCGTCGAAATGGGTTGCAATACCCCTTTCTATATCCTCTTTACAATTACGGCTGATACCCGTTGCTTCGAGCGGATACTTTTTGTTATACGCCGCTCTCATTGCAAACTTTGCTATCTCGTCGTTTATTTTTAGTTCGGTTTCGTCCACGTCCCTGTCCACTTTCAAAAAAGTAATATTCTTATCTTCCAAAGATTCCTGCGACATATACAAGACAGGCGCGGCAATGATATATTCGTCGGCTTGTTCCTTGATACGATTCAGATTATCAACGCTTAAACTGTCTTTGAAAGAGTAGTAAGCCGTATTCTCTTCATCCGTTCCGAAATACGCAAAATTCTCTTCGCCGATAAACTCTTTCATAACGTCCGAATAATAATGCTCGCAATACCCACGAATGAAATATACCGTGTCCTCTCCTGTATTTACACTTGCATATTCAGAGCCAATGAAGTCCTCGTACATATTGTTCAAAACCCCACCGTTTTCTATATCTTCATACATTGCTCTGAAATATTCATCGTCGAAATCGTAGGAATTGATTGTGTCGCATAGTTCGGTTTTAACGTGTATCTCAAAATTTTTGTAAAACACATCTTCCGTAGATTTACCGATAAGCTCTTGCTTAAAACTATCAAATTCCTTTTCAACGCTTTCTCTTACAAGTTCTTTGTAATTCGGCGATTCCACTAAAACAGGCTCGTTTATCGACTTATAGCCCGACTTTTTTAATTTTTCTTCGAGATACGGTATAATCTTTTCTTCGGTAAAATCATCGTACCATTCGTCATACGGATAAGTATCGTCGCTCTTGTTAAAATACGAATCTTCAAACGACGGTTTCAAATCGCATATAATGTCGTCAAAACGTCCTTCGTCCTCGCCGTCGATCATATTAAGCCAATTTATTTCGTCGAGTTGCTCGTCTATAAACTCGTTAAGGTTTATTTCATACACAACGTCTATGGCATAATCTTTCAATTCCACGTTCGGAATATTTCTCGCCAACGCCGAATAAACACTGTCGTTATCCCACCCGTAAGACGAAAGCAAAATATCCAACGGGAAACGCTTATGATACCTTTCGAGAAGCGGCTTTATAAACGGTTTCGCTTCTTCGCTCGGCGCATACTCTCCGTTAAGCACACGGTCTATCGCTGTCCGTTCTTCATAAAATCCGTCCGAAATCGAATCTGCGTACATTCCGTCAAGATAACTCATTTTTTCGTTCACGACTTCACTCGCGCTTTCGACAACGTTGTGCCAAGCGGTCAGATACGCTTTACCCCTTTCGGAAGAAATAAACGCTTGCCATGCGGGCTTTTCAACACCGTATAAACTCTCGGTATCTTCAAAATCCCCGTTTTCGACTTTCCCTTCGGTATCGTCTTTGCCGAGCCTATAAAGTTCCACGCCTGTGCCGTAAAGCACTCTTGCCGTTCTGATTCTTACAGGCAGCATTCCGTCCCAAGTGTAACCGTACTCGTGCATTTGCTCCTGCGATACGGTGTAATCGGGAAGAACGTCCACCTGCATTGCGGCAACCCTGTCACTCTCGTCGATAAACGATTTTTCTTCTTCCGGTTCGTCAAACAATGCGATTTTTAAGCCCGCGCTTACAAATGCGCTCGCAAATTCCTTGAACAGCGTTTCGTCTATCGTCAGAGTTTTTACTTCCTTTTCGCCCACTTTGAAATACGAAGGAGATAAACTCGACAACGCCGTGAGTTCTTCGGTCGTATCGTCGAAACAAGTGTAATCTACGTTCTTCACGGCAAACACCATCGCGCCGGGATTCTGCTCTTCTGTTTGCTTGTAGGTTTTATATAATTTTTCTGTCAACATAGTTTTTTTCTTATTCGTCCTTGCTTTTATTTCGGTTCGTTTCGGCGGCAACGCCATATAGTTATCTTCCGTTTCGGCAGTAACAGGTTCTTCTCCACTTTCCTCGTCGTCGATAACCACTTCTTCACGCTTGTTTAGGTCAAGTTCGGCATTGAGTTCGGAAAGTTCTGTGTTCAGCTCCATAATCTTGTCTTTATGCTCGAACGGCACTTTAACCTGTTCTTTCGCCACTTCAAAGTCTGCTTTTGTGGATTCCAAACGCTTTACCGCACGTTCTTCGCGGGCGGCAAATTCCTTTATGAAATTTTCCAAACGGGTAAGGTTTCCGCTTGCGCTCTCGCCTATATCCATTTTGTATTGTCCTGCGCCCGAAAGCGTAATGCTTCGTTCGTTTGATAGCAGTTCAATGGGATTCAACGAGATTTTGAAACCGCAATACTCGGCTACTGCCGTTCCCGTTTTGTTATGGAACAACGCGTCCATAAGGGCAAGTCCGCCGTTTTTCTTTCCGTCCTCTACGCTGTCCGAATAGACCGTTCCGTTTACGCTTATTTCAAAGCGTTCGGGGTTGTACTTTTCCTTTACGAGTTCGACGTCTTTCCTTACCCTTTCAAGATAAAGTTCCTGACGTTGAATCTGTTCGGGAAATTCTTTTCGCACCTTGTCCTGTAAAGCAAACAGTTCCTTTTTGTAACGGCTCTCCAAATCACGAAGCCGAGCCATTTCCATATCGAGTTCCATTTTTCGCTTGATTTTCGGGTTGGCTGACGTGATTGCTTTGATTTCCGCATAAGACAGCGTTGCTTCATCGATGTCATCGGCTTCGCGCACGGTCATATCGCCTTTTTCCACCTGCGAGATAAACCGCTGTTTGTTTTCAAGTATCTGATAAGAATAACTATCAAACGTTCTCTCGGTCGCGTAGGTGTAAATACGGATATTCTTGTTCATATTGCCTTGCCGAATACCACGTCCGTTTCTCTGAATCAGGTCGCGCGGGCGATACGGCGCGTCCAAATGATGTAACGCAACAAGTCGTTTCTGCACGTTCGTTCCCGCGCCGCATTTCTCGGTCGAACCGATTAACACTCTTATCGTTCCCGCCGTAACCTTATCGAACAGGTCTTGCTTTGCCTTGTCCGTATTTGCGTCGTGGATAAAAGCAATCTCGTTTTCGGGAATACCGCGCTCAATCAACTTATGTTTCAAATCGTTGTATGCGTCGAAATTCTTGCCGTACTCGTATTCCGAATACGGTTTCTTCGGCGTAGACAAGTCACAGAACACAAGTTGCGTTCCTTTAATGTCCGTCGAGTTCTTCCATTCTTCGTAAACGTTGTCCGCACAAAAATTGAGTTTGCTTCCGCTTTCATCGGAAAGCAACGGATCTATACATCTCGGATCGAGCGCGAGTTTCTTTCCGTCGCCCGTAACCTTTAACATATTGTCAATATGCGGATCAACGCCGCCTGCGTATATCGCGTCTGCCCTTTTCGCTATCTCTTCGGTCAGGTCGATTACAGTATCGCTCGGCTTTAAGGTAACAACCTTTCGTTCCGCTTCCGGCACGTCGAGTTTTACGTCAGTCTTTACGTCGGCAAACGAGTGATACAGCGTTAAAAGTTCGGGCAGGTTCGTGAACTTTGCAAATCTCGTTCTTGCCCTATACCCTTTACCGGACGGCGCAAGTTCGAGTGCCGTTACCGTTTCTCCGAAGTCTGCCGCCCACGCGTCGAAGTAGTCGATACCGAGCTTTTCAAGCGTTCGTTTTTGTAAGTAGGTTTGCATCGTGTACATTTCCGTCATCGAGTTGCTGATAGGCGTACCTGTCGCAAACACAACGCCTTTATCCCCGCCGTGCAGTTCGTTGATGTACTCAATCTTTAACTGCAAGTCGCTCGCTCTTGCGCTCGCCGCGTTTGAAATTCCCGCAACGTTGTTCATTTTCGTGTAAAGGAACAAGTTTTTGTATGCGTCCGCTTCGTCCACGAAAAGGTAGTCAACGCCGAGTTTCTCAAAGATAAGCACGTTGTCCTTCTTCGACTCGTCAAGCAGTTTTTTGAGTTGCGCCTCTCTGCCTTTCTTGATACGCTCCAAGTTTTTAACCGAACCGGACGGCGAGTTGCTGTCCTCCCATTGCATTTCAATACTGCGTTCGATAGCGGCTATTTCTTCCTGTATCTTCGCTATCTGTCGTTCGGGCGAAATGTTGATTTTCGCAAAACTCGACTGCGCTATGATAACGGAATCCCAATCACCCATTGCGACTTTCGATACGAACTGTTCTCTGTGGTCTTTGTCCAAATCGTCTTTGGTTGCGATCAAAAGTTTTGCCGTCGGATAGAGTTCACGGAACGAATTAGCCCATTGTTGTACCAAGTGATTCGGCACGGCAATCATCGGCTTTTTCGCCAAACCGTACTGACGAAGTTTCATCGCCGCCGCGCATATCGTAAACGTTTTGCCGCTACCAACAATGTGGTGAAGTAACGTATTTCCGCTTGTAATAATTCGGTGTACCGCGTCCTTTTGGTGAGGGCGAAGTTCGATTGCGGGATTCATTTCGGGGAAACGCAAGTAACTTCCGTCGTATTTCGGCAAGCGAATCTGATTGAACAGTCTGTTGTAGATTGTTTCGAGTTCATCTCGCCTTTGCGGATCTTTGAATATCCAATCCTTGAACGCCTCGACGATTTTATTCTGCTTTTCCCTTGCCGCCACAGTTTCGGAATTGTTCAGCACTCGTTTTTCTCTGCCGTCTGCGTCCAAAACCGTATCGTAAATCTGTGTAGAACGTTGATTCAGACAATCCTCAAACAGTCGGTATGCGTTCGCTCGGCTTGTTCCGTAAACTTTATCTACGTTTATAGAATCATAACCACGCGCATATCTTGTCCTGTCGATACGCCAACTCCCGTCGTGCTTGTTGTAGTAAAGTTCCACGCCGTCGCGGTAGTAGTACGGCATTCCGATAAGCTCACAGAAGAACTCTTTATACAGTTCCTTATCTATCCAACTCGTTCCAACTCTGACTGCAATATCCGAAGCCTTGACGGGCGAAGGTTGCACTTCCCGTAAAGCCGAAATATTCTTGTCGTAGTCAATTAAATCGGGGGTGCTTTGCTTCATTCTTTCGGCGGCTTGCAGTTTATCTACCACTCTGCCCGACAGATATTCTTCTGCCGTTTCAAAGCCCGAATATTTATCTTCCGGGTTGACCGCTACGGGGTTGCGAAATACTGCGTTTCCGAGTTCAGCAAGCACGGTTTCATAGTCTTTCTTTGTGAGTTCCTCGATATACGAAATATCCACGCACCCGCGCTCGTTCTTGCTTATCTGCAACGCCTCGAAACAATCGTCGGTGCTTGTCACAGCCGTGTACGGTCTTATAGTCCTTTTTGTAAATACATCTGCTTTCGTTACCGTTTCTTCATCATCAGAAACGTTCTCGCAAGCAAACAAAAGCGCACTATCGCCGTCAGGCTTAAAAAGTCGCAGATTGTTCTTGCTGTTGATATACCCGAAACGCTTGACGAACATATCGTATCTTGCGCCGAGTTGCCATTGCTCACGAGTCAAAAAGTCGTCCGAACAGCCCTCTACCTGCAAATCCAAAACCTTACGCAGTTGCTTGCGGATAGCAATCATTTCGACGATTCTCTGATATGCGTCTTTCGGGAACGACGGCACGGGTTGTTCCACCATACTATCGCCCACGCGCATATACAGTTTGCCGTTTACCGCTTTCAGGTTCATCGGTTTGACGTCGTAGTCTACTTCGACTTCTTCTCGGCTTTCCGTTTCTTCCGTATATTCGGGATTGACGTAGAAATCCTGCGGTAATCGACTTATAGCCGCGTTTATTGCTTCCGATAGCTCTCTGCCGTCAGGTTTTACTGTTATATCTTCTGCGCCGTAAAGTCCCGTTTCTTTGGCAAGCGTGCCGAGTAGCATTTCAGGGTGAGCGATATAATAGTTATTTATCTCGTACCCTTCTTCGGTCTTACCCGTTGCAAGCCATTCGGTATTTTCGATAGTTGCGTTTATTTTTTCTTCCCGCTTACGGAAAAATAGAATATCCGTTACAACTTCGGTGTTTGCCGTCTGCTTAAACGCCGTATTCGGTAGTCTTACCGCGCCCACAAGTTCGGCTCTGTCCGCGATATACTTGCGGATAGACGGATTTTGCTTATCCATCGTGCCTTTGCTCGTGATAACCGCCATTAAGCCGTTCGGCTTGATTTTGTCGATACCTTTGGCAATAAAGTAGTCGTGAATATAAAAGTTATACTTGTTGTAGTCGGGATCGAAAACGGTATAACCGCCGAACGGAACGTTTGTAACCATAAGGTCGAACGA
>OWKP01001838.1_pt1 | contig 12300 bp, 10 predicted proteins | sample 1732991 | NCBI WGS metagenome assembly OWKP01 (sample SAMN05065777, study PRJEB22554) | human gut metagenome | biome: ENVO:2100002; feature: ENVO:00000062; material: ENVO:00002003 | host: Homo sapiens | place: USA
ATTACACAATAAAAGCGCTTAAAAAATAGGAAAACTTACTTTTGATAAGAAAATAAGAGATGGGTATATTTCGTAATCACAATAAAAGATTCAAGTTTTACAAATATTTATTCAATAGGACTGTAATAACCTTATCCAATTCTATAAGGTCATTCTTTATAGTAGTAAATACTATCTGCTCGTCTACATTACTATATTCATGCGAAATAAGATTGCGCATATCATAAATAGCCAACCAAGGAATTTCCTTATATTCAGAAAGCGGTGATGGTTGTAAAAACAACAACTTTCCTACCTGTTCACCTATTACTTGAAGGCGCATAACACATGCATTGAACACCATCACTTTATCCATGGAGGCTAAAAAATCATCAGCACAATTTATTTCTTTACTCCATTGCTGTATATAGTAAATGGATTCTTTTATCTGGGTTAACCTGTCGCAAATGGTTAGTCGTCCTCCTTTATACATAAATGGCTTCTTTTTCAATATTCTGTTTCAAAAATGGAGGCAGTGAGGAACGGAAACGCACTAAATCAATTTCACAATGAAACATTTCCGTCAAAACAGTCTTCAAAGTGTACATAGTGGATAAAGTAGGATTATCAATATCTACAACAATATCCAAATCACTATCTTCCCTGTTCTCTTGACGTGCAACCGAACCGAAGATACCAATTGATTTAATTCCAAACTCATGCCCAAAACATTGTTTGAAACTAACTAACTTTGCCTTACATTCATCTAAGCATAACATACTTTTCACCAACTTTAGGTACTGGAACAAAGATAAACCTTTTATTTGAACGATACAAGTTCTTACCTCGGTTTCTTCATTTCACACTCCATCGGAGTTCTCTCCTTGCATCAGAACGTCATCATCACCATAAACCGCACGCCCCATTTGTTCGCATCGGGATGATCCAGATAATTCAGACGGCGGACATAGTCTATGTGCAATATCTTGAAAATATTGTGAATACCCACAGAGCATTCCATGTACGGGGTCTTCGGGTCCATCACAAAGCTGGTAGGACGTCCGTCACGGGTCGGGAACAGGAAGAGCTCGCTGTCACCCGGATGCTTCATCGGATTGTTCTTGTCGGTTAAATGACCATACAGCATCTTGAAGCCGATAGCCTCACGCCACTTCAGTTTTTTCAGCAAAGGAATACGGTTGAAAATCTTACCGTTCAAATCCCACGATACATCCAGAGAGGCGTAACGGTCGTTCAGGAACTCCATATTATTAATCAAGTTGAAAGTCTCGCGCTGCAGGATATAGGACAAGTTGGCCGCCGGCATGATCAGCAACGGGAACGGAACTTTGTTCCACTGCGCACCGCCTTTCACGAACATGTCGATCTTACCCCATGACGAGAACCAGAAACGCTTGTACAGCCCGATCTCTGTCAAGTTATAGTTATACTCTCCGCCCAGCACGCCCTTGAAACCGGCCGTGTGCGACAGCGTAAATACCGGAGCGTCAAAAGAAACCGGAATACGGCGTTGCTTGGTATTGACAAATGTCTCACCCGGAGCGTAACGGAAGGCCAGGGAGGCTTCCATGGTCTGAATCTCAGGAACCAACGTTTTCTGGTCATCATTGGTTATATAGGCCAGACCGCCGGTAGGCTCGTCTGTGCTGTGTTTCACTTCCACCGTGGTCTTCAGGCCAAACTGTGTCTCGTTCTCGTACTTCAAGGCGATATTCCGCACGTAGGACATCTGGTCTACCGTAGAAGTCTTGAAAGATACGAACACGTTGTCTTTATCTGTCTTCAGGAACTTATCCGTGGGAGACATCACATCATACTGATAGCTGAACGTGATGGAGTTCTTCGGGAACTCGCGCGGCAGGTATTCCTTCTTGTTGAAAGAGTATTCCACCTCACCCATATACTTGGAACGATGATCCTTGAATCCGTAAGCGTAATATCCCTTGAAGAACAGATGCGGATTCAGGTTGGCCGTGGTCTGCGCGCTCATACGCAGACGCAATCCGTCGATATAGTTATTGGAGATCATGGTGTTTACCGGACCGATATCTACCTTGCTGGGATGCTCCTTGGTCCCGGTTTCCACAAAGTTCTCGATAAACGCCTTCAATACAAAAATCACATATTTGAATCCCGGCATCTGCTCCAGACGCTTTACCAGCATATCCATAGAACTCTCGGTCTGCGTAAGCGGAACCGGCCGGTATTGATTCCAGAAATCGTCTCCGCGCATCATGGCGTCCGCCTCTTTGATCTCGGCCCCCTTACGCTTGAAAAGTTGCTGCGGAAGCTCATCGAAGGCATAATCAGAGTAACGGGTAGTCCTTCGTATCTGGAATCCTTGCATGATCTTCATCAAGGTCATCTCCACAATCATGTCATCGGTTTTCAACACCCACTCCCCATTGGGCAATTGCTCGAACTCCTGAATAATATCCATATTGTCTACAAAGTTCACCCCCGATTTCTTGGGCAGGTTCATTGTACATTTCTTCACCGTATAAGACGAGTCGGCCAATACGTAAAGATGCCCCGTAAAACCGAAGTCCTGCGAGTTATTGGGAACGAAGGTGAGATGGAAACACTTGTCCTTGTCCACGAATGTGGTGTCCATAATGTAAAACTTATAAAAAGAGATGGCATCACTGGACGAAATAGGGCTGATGAAAGGATACTGCAACAGACGGATATCATTGTCGTAAATATTCACATCCGTAAATACATCCTTCAGCACCGTGCTCAGCATATCTCCCGTTGCAAACAGCTCGTTCACCCCCGTAGAGCTCATTCCTTTGATAATGGTCTTCTCACTCTTGGGATGTTTACGGTAAATTTTCTGCGAAGCGGTCTCGTCCACCGAAATAGGAAGGATGAATTTATTGGTTTCCTCGCAAAGTTCGATCTGGTCTTTCAGGAAAGGCATCTTTTTATACATGCCTTTTTCCAGCATCTCGGGAGTCACATCATTCAGTGACATCGTGATCTTCTGATACTTATTGTACTGATAGTAATCGTTCTCGCTCAGCTTATTATTCTTTTTATGAGCGATCACCTTCTTCATCAGTTCCACTGCCGGATTATTCTTACGGGAGTATTTCTCTCGTTTGGGCTTCACCACCACTTCGTCCAGCATGATATCATCCGGTCTCATCCTCACATTCAGGTTCTTGGTGACGCCGGGAATTATATTCACCACTTTTGTTACATATCCCACCGCCGAAAAGGTGAGTTTATTCCAGCCTTTACGGGTTTCGACCTTATAATTTCCATCATTATCGGTAATACTTCCTACGCCTTTTCCTTCATAAAAGACTGACAAGTAGGGTATGGGTTCATTCGTCAATGAGTCTGTTACAACGCCTTGTATATTTTGAGCTGACACCGAAATGCAGCATCCTAATAACAAAAATAGTAGAAACGACTTGATATATTTTGTCTTCATTCTTTTCACCGCTATTTTTATGAGGGAACAAAGTTAAGCATTAACTTAAAAGAAAGTTGCTAATATAAGCTAATAAATACAGAAATCTTACATATTGACCAATAAATAGGTGAAATTTAACACCGGAAGAACCATTATGCAGCAAATAAAAAAGGGGTCTTTTCACAAAGCCCCCTTTTTAAGTTTTCAATAGGTATTAGTTTTTTTTTAAGGTAAAAAGATTGTTTTCAGGATAACGATGCAAATATCGAGCCTTTTTTTAAACCAGCCAAATAAAAAACTATGCCATACAACATGTTTTTAGATTTTTCTGTCTTTTTTGGCAGATTATTATTCAAAATGATCTTTATCGGCCTCATTATATATACAAAGGTAGCAAAAATATAGACTAAAACAGCATTTTAATGAGTTTTTTCTTTTCCCAAGAAATGTCCATCTACCTTATCGCGATGTTTCAGCACCTTTGCATCGATGAAGAAAACAATTTCTTCGGCGATATTGGTTATATGGTCTCCGGCACGTTCCAGCTTACGGATAACGGTGCCGAGTTCCAGGCAAGTCAGGAAATTATCGGGGTGTGTTTCCAGATATTTTGTAAGGACGGCAGGGGCAGCCGCATTGATTTCGTCCAGCAAATTATCTTTACTGAATACATTGAGGGCTAATTCCAGATTTTCTTCATTCAACGCGTTCTTGGTCATTTCGAGCATACCGAGCACTTGTCTCAGCATCTCTTCTATACGCAGGCTGTGGAGCAGTTCACTATCCAGCACGGTTTCCTCGCTTCTCACCACAAAACGGGCTATGCCTTCGGCAAAATCTCCCAAACGCTCCAAATCACTGTTTATCTTGAACATGGCCAGCACAAAACGCAGGTCAATGGCTACCGGATTGTATAGAGCGATAGTGTCCTCTACATCACTGTCTATTTTCAACTCGAACGCATTCACCCTTTTCTCACGGACAATGACTTGCTGTGCCTGGTCACGGTTAAAGGTCAGCACAGCCTCTCCTACCCTGTCCAGCTGATTGTAAACCAATGTCCACATCTCGTTCACTTCCTTCTTCAGTGATACAAGTTCTGATTCTATAAATTTCACCATATTCTTAATTCTTGTTTTGTTTATCATTATTTCTTTCACCGCAGATTGCGCAGATTCACACTGATTTTAATTTTCCGGACAGAAGAATAAAAAGACAAATCCGTACCATTAGATCTGAAAAGCAAGCAAGCCCGCATCGGGTTGTGGCACATCAGTTCCAGCTTTATCTTATCTCCCATCTGTGCAACGCTGTGATGAATGCTTTACCCGAAACGCCCTGTAATATAATTCTGGGTCGCTTCCTTGCCCGGATTCGTAAATATTTTCTTCGTATCATCATATTCCACCATATTGCCCATATAGAAGAAGGCTGTCTTGTCACTGACACGCGCGGCCTGCTGCATGTTGTGGGTGACAATAACGATGGTATATTCTTTCTTCAGTTCATGAATCAACTCTTCTACCTTGGCTGTAGAGATAGGGTCCAGTGCCGAAGCCGGTTCATCCATAAGCAGAACCGAAGGAGATACGGCCATGGCACGGGCTATGCACAACCGCTGCTGCTGACCACCGGACAGGGCAAACGCAGACTCTTTCAACTTATTCTTCACCTCATCCCACAATGCGGCTCCTTTCAAGGTTTCCTCCACCCTGTGGCGGATAAACTCATTATCTTTCACCCCATTTACCCGAAGCCCGTAGGCCACATTCTCGAAAATGCTTTTCGGAAACGGGTTGGGACGCTGAAAGACCATCCCTACGCTCTTGCGCAACTCGTCCACCTGCACGGACTTGTCGTATATATTTCTCCCGTCAATCAAAATCTCCCCCTCCAGACGAGAGCCGGGAATGAGGTCGTTCATGCGGTTGAACAGACGGAGGAAGGTGGACTTACCACAACCGGACGGGCCTATGAAAGCCACCACCGATTTCTCTTCAATCGTCATGCTTATATCTTTCAGTGCCTGAAAATCACCATAGAAAAAATTTACATGTTTTGCATCTATCTTATTCATATTCTTAATGTTTTAATAATTTGCTGATTTGTCTATGTGCTAATGTACCAATGTCCGTGCGGTACACAGCGCAACCCATCGGCACACCGACAAATTATTAATTCGTTTTTACTTTGTTGGAAAAATACCGGCGGAGTGCATTTGCCAACAGGTTTATAATTAAAATAATAAGGATCAGTACCAACGCCGTACCGTATGCCAAAGGAAGCTGTGACTCCATATCCGTTCCGCTGGTAGAAATCACATAAAGGTGATAAGGCAATGCCATGCATTGGTCCAGAATGCTATGCGGCAGTTGCGGCAGGAAGTAAGCGGCACACGTAAACAAGATGGGCGCCGTTTCACCCGATACACGTCCCAAAGCCAGAATCAGTCCGGTAATGATGTTGGGCATCCCCATAGGCAGAATCACATGCCAGATGGTTTGCAGCTTGGTCGCGCCCAAAGCCAGACTCCCTTCACGGAAGCTGTCGGGAATCGCCTTCAAGGCTTCTTCGGTGGTGCGTATCACCAAAGGTACACAAAGCAATCCCAACGTCAAAGAACCGGCCAGGATGCTGTCGCCGAACCCCATGTATTTCACAAACAGTGCCATACCAAACAAACCGAACACAATGGACGGAATACCGCTCAGGTTATTGGTCATCATCCGGATAAAGCGGACCAGCTTGCCTTTCGGCGCATACTCGTTCATATAAATGCCACTCATCACTCCCACCGGAAAAGCGAACAGCGCACTGCCCGCCATCAGATAAAAAGTACCTACAATGGCCGGCCATATACCCCCACCCGTCATGCCGTCACTGGGCGCCGTGGTCAGAAACTCCCAGCTGATTACTCCTATACCTTTATATATAATAAAACCGAGAATGGCGAACAGAATGAGGACAATGCTATAACTCAACAGTTTGAAAACGCCGAAGGCCAGCCATTGCGAACGTCTTTTACGCGCCCCTTGCCGGGCAGGGAAAACATCTTGCTTCATATTTTAAATACTTAATTAATCATTTGTCAATCTATCCATATACCCATTGGTGCGCTGTGTGCCGCATGATCATTAGCACACCGGCAAATCAGTACATTATTTATTTGTTCTTGATGAAATATATTCTACACTAAAGTTGATAAGCATCGTGATGAAAAACAACACTACCCCCAACAGGAACAGGGCTTCATAGTGCGCGCCGCCGGCAGGAGCCTCTCCCAGTTCCGCTGCAATAGTCGCCGGAATGGTACGGAGCGGCTCCAGAATAGTGGTGGGTATCACGGCCGCATTTCCTGTAACCATCAGCACCGCCATCGTCTCGCCTATGGCACGTCCGATGCCCAAGACAACGCCCGAAGTGATTCCCGAAACAGAGAAAGGTATCACCACCTTATATATAGTCTGCCAACGGGTAGCACCCAATGCCAGACTGGCTTCGCGCATGGCACGGGGGCAATTCCGCATCGCATCCTCGCTTACGGTAATGATAGTGGGGAGTGCCATGATAGCCAAAACAATACTTCCGGCCAATCCGGTCTCGCCCACAGGCAGATTAAAGACTTTCTGAATAAGCGGTACGATGACTATCAACCCAAAGAAACCGTAGACCACGGACGGAATACCACTGAGCAGCTCAATAACCGGCTTCAGAAAACTACGGGTCCGATGGTCGGCCACCTCGGACATATACACCGCCACCGACAAGCCGAAAGGCAAAGCGAACAGGATGGCAAAGAAACTCACCCAAAGCGTACCCGTAATCAAAGGAAGAAATCCGAACTGAGGGGCGGGAGTAGCCGTAGGGAACCATTCCTTTCCGACAAAAACCTCGTCAAAAGAAATAGACTCGTCTTTCAGCAGGTGGCCCGGAAAATCCTTCTCTATAAACTTGGAGGGAACAAAGGCGATGATGCCTGGATTACCGGCAACGATCTCGCCGATGCACCGGGGGGCTTTCTCGTACCCGGCTCCCAACTCTTCCTCCGAGAAATAGGAGGTGATATCCTCCAACCGGAAAACTTTAACCTCCGCGTCCGGTCCTCCCAGCTCTTTCCAGTTGGTAATCTCTTCGTCAAAAACGTCTTTTATTTGTGCCGCACTCAGTTCCTGCACCGGATTGGCTTTATTCACCGCCAGCACATATCCCTCTTCTATGACTTTTTTATTAAAAAGTCCCAAAGCTTCCGCAAACAAGAATACGACAATCAGCAAAATAGTAATGCTCGTTACAAAACCGCTGCAAGTCAATATTCCTTCTACAATCTTTTCCCAAACTCGTTTCATACAGTTTTAGTTTTCTATTTTAATAACCGATGCAAAAAAAGCCTCTTTATATTAAGGTGATATGAAAGAAGCTTGAAGTATTTGCTACAATTATATTACAAATTTGTTACAAGCAAAGACAATCCTGATCTTATTGCCATTTTCCCGCAAGGACGGATTCAATCCACCCTTGCCGGCGAATATTGCCCGTAACAGAATCGTAACACACCAGTAAAACAAATGACACAAGAAAACGTTTCTTTTGCACACGAATTAATATAAGAACTTATGAATCAATTAAAAGCTCTATTTCTTTTTATTCTATTGGCTTGTAGTCTGAATATTACCGCACAACGCATAAAAGGCAGTGACACGGTGTTGCCTGTATCACAGGAAACAGCCGAGATTTTCATGAAAGATGATCCCGACCGGCGGGTAACCGTCACCGGCGGGGGAACCGGAGTGGGGATTTCCGCCCTGATGGACAACACGACAGATATCGCTATGGCTTCCCGTCCCATCAAATTCAGCGAAAAGATGAAACTGAAAGCCGCCAAACAGGAAGTGGAGGAGGTAATCATAGCGTATGATGCCCTGGCCGTCATTGTAAACCCGTCCAACCCTGTCAGCCAACTGACACGCCAGCAACTGGAAGCCATATTCCGCGGCAAGATAACCAATTGGAAACAGCTGGGAGGACCCGATATGAAAATTATTGTCTATTCCCGCGAAACCTCTTCGGGAACTTACGAATTTTTCAAAGAAAGCGCCCTGAAGAACAAGAACTACATGAGCAGCAGCTTGTCCATGCCCGCCACCGGAGCCGTGATCCAGTCTGTAAGCCAGACCAAAGGTGCTATCGGCTATGTGGGACTGGCCTACTTGTCTCCCCGGGTGAAAGCCATTGCCGTTTCCTATGATGACGGCAAGCATTATGTACTGCCCAGCCTTGAAAACGGAAAGAAGAAACTTTACCCCGTAGTACGCCCTCTTTATTACTATTACAATGTAGCCAATAAGGAAAAAGTGACCCCGTTCATCGACTATATCCTGTCGCCCCAGGGGCAAAATATTATAAAAAACGGTGGATATATTCCTGTGAAATAAAGGATATCCCAAAAAGAATGCGTACTTTTGCAGCAAAAGTGTAAAATTGATATCACAATGACTGAAATGAACGCTACAGAAGCTACAGAGAAGAAAAGTCTGAACTTCATTGAACAGGCAGTTGAGAACGACCTGAGAGAAGGTAAAAACGGAGGGAAAGTACAAACCCGCTTTCCGCCTGAGCCGAACGGCTACCTGCACATCGGTCATGCCAAAGCCATCTGTCTGGATTTCGGGATAGCTGCACGCTATGGTGGCGTATGTAACCTGCGTTTTGACGACACCAACCCGACCAAAGAAGATATGGAATACGTGGAAGCCATCAAGGAGGACATCCAATGGCTCGGATTCCAGTGGGGAAACGAATATTATGCATCCGACTACTTCCAGCAATTATGGGATTTCGCCGTCAATCTGATAAAGGAAGGAAAGGCTTATATAGACGAACAGAACTCCGAACAAATCGCGGCACAAAAAGGCACTCCCACCCAACCCGGAACCGAGAGCCCTTACCGCAACCGTCCCATCGAGGAAAGCCTGGAACTGTTCAACAAAATGAACAGCGGTGATATAGAAGAAGGCAAAATGGTGCTCCGTGCCAAAATAGACATGGCAAGCCCCAACATGCACTTCCGCGACCCTATTATTTATCGTGTGGTAAAGACTCCGCACCACCGTACAGGCGAAACCTGGAAAGCATACCCCATGTATGACTTCGCACACGGACAGAGCGACTACTTTGAAGGAGTGACCCATTCGCTGTGTACCCTGGAGTTCGTACCCCACCGTCCGTTGTACGACCTGTTCGTGGACTGGGTAAAAGAGGGTAAAGATCTGGACGACAACCGTCCTCATCAGTATGAGTTCAACAAACTGAACCTGAACTACACCTTGATGAGCAAGCGTAACCTGCTGATTCTGGTAAAAGAACATCTGGTAAACGGTTGGGACGACCCCCGTATGCCGACTCTCTGCGGTTTCCGCCGTCGCGGCTACTCGCCCGAGTCCATCCGCAAATTTGTAGACAAGATAGGTTATACCACTTACGATGCCCTGAATGACTTCGCCCTGCTGGAAAGCGCTGTCCGCGAAGACTTGAACAGCCGTGCCACCCGTGTATCGGCAGTCATCAATCCGGTGAAGCTGATCATTACCAACTATCCCGAAGGACAGGTGGAGGAAATGGAAGCTGTCAACAACCCGGAAGATCCGTCGGCAGGCACACACACCATCGAATTCAGCCGCGAACTGTGGATAGAACGCGACGACTTCATGGAAGACGCCCCGAAGAAATATTTCCGTATGACTCCGGGACAGGAAGTGCGTCTGAAAAGCGGATACATCGTGAAATGCACAGGCTGCAAGAAAGACGACAACGGCAACGTGGTGGAGGTATACTGCGAATACGATCCCGACAGCAAAACAGGTATGCCGGGCAGCAACCGCAAAATCAAAGGTACCATCCACTGGGTAAGCTGCGCACACTGTCTGCCTGCCGAAGTACGCCTGTACGACCGCCTGTGGAAAGTGGAGAACCCGCGTGATGAGATGGCCGCCATCCGCGAAGCAAAGAACTGCGACGCACTGGAAGCCATGAAAGAAATGATCAACCCCGATTCGTTGAATGTATTAACCAACTGCTATGTAGAGAAATATCTGGCCGATGCCAAACCGCTGGATTACTTGCAGTTCCAGCGCATCGGTTATTTCAATGTAGACAAAGACTCTACACCGGAACATCTGGTGTTCAACCGCACCGTATCTTTAAAAGATACCTGGAGCAAAATCAATAAATAAAAACAAGCTTATGAACTACGACATGTCTTCTTACTTTGAAGACCCGGAATTTAAAGAAGCATTGGCAAAATACGAGGGTATGGTGGAAAGCCATACCCCCGCTTATTTTGAAGCTGATGAATTGATCGATATCGCCGAATACTACACTTTAAAAGGAAGACATAAAGATGCAGACAAGGCCATAGACCTCACTCTCCAATTACATCCCGAAAACACAGACGCCCTGGTTTTCCGGATACGCTCCCTGATGCTGCAAAACAAAAAGGAAGAAGCCAAAGTGGTAGCGCAACTCATCGCCAACAGCACCGACCGTGAATGCAGGTTCCTGCAAGCTGACATGCTGATGGAGGAGAACCGCATAGAAGAGGCCGAGGAGATATTCAAACAACTGGCCATGGACGAGGAGTACGAAGTGGATACGCTGCTGGATATCATCCAGGACTATACCAACGCCAATCAGGAAGAATATGCCGGACAATGGGTAGACTGCCTGTTTGCTCATTCCGACATGCAAACCCTGCCCAAAACCAACCAACGCCTCCGCGATGTGCTGTGCGATTATTACAGCACGTTCAACAAGCCCGACTTGGCCATCCCCTACCTGAACATGACCCTGAACGAGTATCCCTATTCCATCGAGCATTGGAACGAACTGGGGAAATGCCATCTGCAACAATGCCAATACGAAGAGGCGAACGAAGCCTTGGATTTCGCATTAGCCATTGATGATGAAAATACAGATTCATTGACTTTGAAAGCATTTGGTTACCACCAGGCAGGCAATTTAAAGGAATCCTGCGACTACTATCTCCGTCTGGCCAATGTGAGCAAGAACAAGACGAAAGCCTATCTGGCACTGGCACAAATCTATCTGGAGATGCGGGACCATGCTTCGGCCATCAGCTATATAGAAAAGCTGATAAACCGGAAATCGGGCCTGACCGACTACGAATTGGCCGAGTTATATTCTGACACGGCGCTCTGTCATGCCTATCTGGGGCATACCGAAAACGGATACAAATATATCAACCAAGCATTGGAGCTGAACGAACATGATGCCGAAATACGTATCGCAGCCGGACGCTTCTTTACAATAGAAGCTCAAAAAAGCGATATCAGCGAAGAGGAACAAGAAAACAACCTCCGCAATGCGGAACATCAATTCACACGTGCATTGGAGTTTACTCCGAAGGAGGAACGGTTTGATGTGCTGTTCAAAATCGGCTCTCTATATTTTGACGAACATAATTTTGAATATGCCAACCAGTACTTCGAACTAATAAACAAAGAATTTCCGGAGGATGCCGATGCCACTTACTTTTTTCTGGCTTACGGTTATTACCACCAGCAGGAATCCGCTTCGTTCATGCACTATCTGGCTAAAATCAGAAAAGAAATTCCGGATATGTACGCCACCATGGGAACCGGCGATACCATACTGATGACCGACACCTACTTCAATGAAGCGCTGCGTGCCATTAAAGAAGATGTCAGCACAGGCAAGATTAACTTAAACAAATATTTATAATAATTTTATGGAATCAGTTGCATTTATCCAGTGGTGTCTGGACCACTTGAATTATTGGACAATAACGTTATTAATGGCCATCGAAAGCTCTTTTATCCCTTTCCCCTCGGAAGTGGTAG
>OWKP01001846.1_pt1 | contig 12241 bp, 10 predicted proteins | sample 1732991 | NCBI WGS metagenome assembly OWKP01 (sample SAMN05065777, study PRJEB22554) | human gut metagenome | biome: ENVO:2100002; feature: ENVO:00000062; material: ENVO:00002003 | host: Homo sapiens | place: USA
ACACCCTAGAGTTCGTCGGCAGCGTCAGATGTGTATAAGAGACAGGAATTTTATTATTCGGCTGCTTTTTCTCTACTATTTTTAACATAAAGGCTTATGACTTTGAGCATGAGAAGATTTATTATAAAATTACATCTGAGTCTGAGGCGACCGTTGGTGTAGATAGGGGAACGACTGAGTATATTGGGAAAATTGTTATCCCCGAAGAAGTTCAAGGTGGAGATGGAATTTTTGTTGTTGGACCGGGTGGAGAGATTATTGGGCCACCTGTGGTTGATTATTCAAAGACGTATAGAGTGACATCGATTGAAGAAAATGCTTTCGGAGGCTGTTTGGGGGTGGAAACTGTGACTTTACCTGAAAGTATCGTTTCAGTTAATAAATGTGCTTTCCAAAATTGTTTGTTTTTGGTGCAAATCTATTGTTTGGGACAGGTTCCACCTGTTTGTGATTCTAGTAGCTTTGATAATGTAAATAAGAAGGATTGTGTACTATATGTTCCGAAAGGACGATTGGCTGCTTATAGGAATGCTCATGTTTGGAAAGATTTTCCTATGATTGTAGAATCTGATTTTTCAGGGATTGTAGAAATTCAAAATTCTGTGAGAATTTCGGGAAAAGAAGACCGAATAATAATAGATGGTATAACCGAAGGGTATGTTTGGATTTATGATATAAACGGAGTATTGGTAAAAACTTTGCCGGCAACTGGCGAGCGTATGGAGATTCGGTTACAAGAAAGAGGTATTTATCTTGTTAAATATGCAGGTAGAACGGTTAAGGTAAAGATATGATTATATTCAATCCTGTCTTGTAATTTTATTTTTGAAAATGTAAATGGTAAACAGTAGGGAGAGATTTACAAGAAATCTCTCCCTACTGTTATATTGTGTCAAATAGGATTATTCCGAGGGGCGCATATCTTTGATAAATAACTGTATCGAACCATTGTTGTGGGTGTTCTCCTCTATGGTGTAACAAATATCGAATGGTTTGCCGGCTTTGATATGTTCGAAATGCTGACTCATATTAAATGCGATTCCATTCATGATATTTTTCGATTTGCTATCTACCAGTTCCAATTTCACGTGTTCGTTCTTTTTTCCAACAAGGCGGCTTGTTCCGTAATCGGTTACACGCCGGGTGCAGAAAATAGGTTTTTGGTTTCCCGGGCCGAACGGATTAAATTGTTTCAACATAGTAAAGAAATCGGGTGTGATTTCATTGAAATTGATTTCTGTATCTATGTCGATTTGCGGTTCCATCTGGTCTGGTAAGATGTGCCGGGCGACGTGTTCCTCGAATCGAGCCGTAAATTCCTTGATGTGTTCTTCTTTCATCGATAATCCCACGGCATAGGTATGTCCTCCGAAATTTTCGAGTAAGTCTCGACAAGATTCTACGGCTTTATAAATATCGAATCCTTGTACCGACCGAGCCGACCCTGTGGCCAGTCCGTCGGATAGGGTGAGAACGACGGCCGGGCGATAATATAGTTCCGTCAGGCGTGAGGCCACGATACCTATAATTCCTTTGTGCCAGTCTTTATTGTAAATGACAATCGATTTTCTTCGATTTATGTCGATATGCTCTTCCAATATTCTGCTCGCCTCTTCGGTGATACGTTTATCGAGCTCTTTACGATCCTCATTGTACTGGTCGATATTTTGACTTTTTTCCAAAGCCCCTGCCATGTCTTTGGCAACCAGCAGGTCTACTGCTTCTTTTCCCGATTGCATACGTCCCGAAGCATTGATGCGAGGCCCTATTTTGAATACGATGTCGCTGATTGTAATATTTTTGTTATTCAATCCGCATACTTTCAATATACCTCTTAAACCCATGCTGGGATTGGAGTTGAGTCGTTTAAGACCGTGATAGGCGAGGATTCGGTTTTCCCCGGTTATGGGTACGATGTCTGACGCTATGCTCACGGCGACGAGATCGAGCAGCGGTTCCAGGTCGGAAGTTATGTCGATACCGTTGTTGATGGCAAATCCTTGCATGAATTTGTAGCCGACGCCACACCCCGACAAATGTTTATAGGGATAGGTTTCTCCTTCTAATTTGGGATTGAGTATAGCTACGGCATCAGGCAATTGGTCATCAGGCATGTGATGGTCGCAGATGATAAAATCGATCCCTTTGCTTTTGGCGTAAGCTATTTTTTCTACGGCTTTGATGCCACAGTCGAGAGCGATGAACAGCGTGATACCGTTTTCGGCGGCATAGTCGATACTTTTGTCGGAAATACCGTATCCCTCTTCATAACGGTCGGGGATATAGTAGTCGAGTCCCGAATAATAGTTTTGTAAAAACTTATATACCAGAGATACGGCAGTCGTCCCGTCTACGTCGTAGTCTCCGTAAATCATAATTTTTTCTTTACTCCCTAATGCACGATTAAGCCTAACTACAGCTTTTTCCATATCTCTCATTAAGAACGGGTCATGGAGATCGGACAGCTGGGGCTTGAAAAACTTCTCCGCTTCGGCGGCAGAAGTAACCCCTCGTTGAGCGAGTAGCTTACAGAGTGCAGGGACCTTTGGATATCGGTCCCCTAATGTCCGGGCTATTTGTTGTTCGTTTGATGTAAGGGGTAAGTAATTCCATTTACTTATCATTTATATGTTTTTTATTTTTTATCTGTCTTAATGCCCCATTATATAATCGAGAAAGATATTTTCGACGATATAACCGGGAAAGTGTACGAGGTAGGATTACCTTAAATTCCTTACCTTCATGAGACTATCGCAGTGAGAAGGAGATGTATTTTTTACAGACAATCCTTTTTCACCTTATTATTGCCGTAAAGTTATAAAAAGACATTCAATGTTGAGCCGTTTTTAGGAATTAAAATTATAAATCTTCAAATTTTTAACCTCCTTCAAACAATGAGTGTAAATAGTGCTATGGCGTTAGTAATAATTCATAGTCCACGACATCTAACCATCGGTCGAATTTTAGTCCCACTTTTTTGAAATGGGATACTTGTTTGAATCCGAGTCCGATGTGGAGTGACTTGCTGGCTATATTGTCGTCTGTTATGCAAGCTATCAATGCTCGATAATTTTTGTTACGGCACTCTTCGATTAATTTTTGCATGAGCAGAGTTCCTATGCCTCTGCCTGTGTATGCGGGAGATAAATAAACGGTTGTTTCTGCTGTATATCGGTAAGCAGCTCTTTCTTTCCATGCATGGGCATAACAGTATCCGACCACTATGCAGTCTGTTTCATAGACAAGATAGGGGTATTTCGACGATATTTGCACGATACGTGACAGCATATCTTCTTCGGTTAAAGGTTCGGTTTCGAATGAAATTATGCTGTTTGTGATATATTCGTTATAAATTTTCGTGATTGCTGTGGCATCTTGTGGCTTTACGTCTCTTATCATTGTTTCTCTGTTTTACGATACGGGTATATAAAGAATCGGTAAACTGTTATATACGAGGGTTTGTGTTTTATAAGAAAACGAGAAAGGGGCAAAAATTTATTCGCCCCTTTCTCGTTCGATACGATGATTATTGATTGTCTTGTATCATGTGTACATCTACTTGCGGATAAGGGAAATGCAGCCCGTATTTGTCAAACTGTTTGTAGACTTGTTCGTTAAAGTCGAAGAATACTCCCCAGTAATTCTCGGAAGCTGTCCATACTCGTACGGTTATTTCGATCGCACTATCGGCTAGACTGCTTAGGACTACAAACGGAGCCGGGTCATCGAATACTCGTTTGTCTGCTGCAAGCAGTTCGAGAATGGCTTTGCGAGCCGTATCGAAATCGTCGCCGTATGCGATGCCTATTTTCCAGTCGACACGTCGGCGTCCCTCTTTGGAATAGTTGTTCAGGCTGCCTGTCGATAATCCGCCGTTGGGTATGATAATCGTTTTGTTATCCGGTGTATTGAGTATGGTATTGAATATCTGTATTTCCTTTACGGTTCCCGAATAACCTTGCGCTTCGATAAAATCTCCGACTTTATAGGGTTTGAACAGAAGTATCATGACCCCTCCTGCGAAGTTTTGAAGCGTACCGCTCAAAGCCATACCGATGGCAAGTCCGGCAGAGGCGAATATGGCTAAAAACGAACTGGTGTTGATACCGAGTATTCCTATCACGATAACGATGAGAATAAGCATCAAGATGATGCGTATCAAGCTGAGTAGAAAGGTCCGCAGGGACAGTTCGACGTTACGGCGTATGAATGCTTTGGAGATAAAATGATAGATACGGTTGATGATCCACTTTCCGATAAAAAATACAGCCAGTGCGATAGCTATTTTTACTGCTCCGTGTAATATGGCACTGATGGCTTGTTCCATGAATTGCTGGAACGATAGAGACGAAAGTGCCGATAATTTTTGTTGCCACGTTTGGGCGATCTCTTCCGGAGCCGGAACTTCTGGCGTTTGAGCCAGTAAGGATTGTAAAGAATTGAAAATTGACATTATGAATAGAATTAAGAGTTTAATTATTGTCGGGATAGACTCGTTTGTACCAATCAAGGGTCGTATAATATCGGTCGAGGGTCGTGTTTCCTGTTCCTAAAATGTAGCAGCTCAGGCCGCAATGTTTGTAAATGGAGACATCTCCCATGACCGAAGGGGTTGCCGCATGGTAGAGTATGGCTTGGGAGAGGGCTTGCTCCAACCCTGTATTTTCATCGGGAGTAGCGATTTGCGATAGAAAATCTTGTAAGTCAAAACAAATATATGGCGGTTGACGATCGAAATGTTGGATATTGGAAATATCGGGCATGGCATCGTTTCGATGAGCCTCGAAAATTTCATGGATACTATCGGCTAATGCTTCCAATCTATGGCAGTCCACCAATCCCACGGTAGATGTGCGATATGCTCCGCTTTGAGCATTGTAATAAGTATAGATTGTATTGCAAACATCTTTGAGATCGAGATGATAATCGAATAGTTTTGGAATGGTCAACGAGTAGGGCATTCCGGCTCCTAGAACTTCGGCTGCCGATCCTATATAATAATCGGTCTTGTTTCGTAATTGATAGGCACATTCTATTCCACCCATGAAACAAACGTCCGTGAGAATGAAGTGGAATTGTTTATCGGGTATAGCTTCTGCTAGTTCGTCTATTTCCATATAATTTTTTCCGTCTTGCCCGAAAGAGCGTGTGGGCAATTCGTACCGTCGAGCCGGTGAAAGAGCTAACGAGGAGTTTCCCGGAGCCCAGCCGGTGCTGTGAGACCAAAGTATCAATCCGTATTCTTTCGCTGGAAATAGTTCTTTCGTTTCGTCGATTACCGAACGCATGACTTCCGTGGTAGCCGAGTTACGGTCCGGGTATTCCTTTATAATCGCTTTTTCAGCCGAACCAGATTCGTTTTTCCTAATCTGTATAAGCTGAGGATTTGTATCGTATCCGTCGCGGTAAATAATGAGATTTCCTCCATTTAGACCTCCCGATGCAGCGACTTGTAACATGTCGTTGATATTTTGCGTATCGAAACGGTATGTCGATCCTAAGTTGTTGTTCGACAACATATAAATCAGTACCGTACGGTTTACAGGTCCTTGTTCCGGTTCATCTTCGTTGGCGCATCCCGAAAACAGAATGACAATTCCTAAGAAGAGGATAATCCGATGGCTGAATAAAATACTATATATAAATTTATGATTACTCATCATTTGCAAAATTAACAGAAAAATTTAGAATGTCTGTTGCTTTTGATTCGTTTTTGCATATCTAATATGTGAATGTAACGTCTAAACCCGTACCTTTGTTATATAAAATATGGGATATGAAAAATTTTTTGGTTCTCGTTTGTGTGGTAGGGTTACCCTTTTATGTATTGTCACAGTCCTATTATCAATGGGTAGAGAGGGCCGATAGTTGCATCAAGGCGAAAGATTGGGCGGGAGCAGAGTCGGCATTGGTAAGTGCGTTGCGAACCGAGCCCGCGAATGGGCAAAATTCGTTGCTTATGTCCAATTTGGGTACGGTACAACGTTATGCAGGTAATTATGAAGCTGCACTTCGGAGTTATACGAATGGATTGTTGATGACACCTCATTCGGTCACTTTGTTGCGGAATCGGGCGGCTCTTTTTTCCGAAATAGACAGTATAGATCGTGCCTATCAGGATTATAGCCAGATACTGTTAATCGACGATACCGACGAAGATGCGCTGTATCACAGGGGACTGATTGCATTGGAGCGGGGAGATACGATTTCGAGCCGTGCCGATTTTGAACGAATCTTGAAATTGAATCCGGCGAGTGCCAACGGTCGCATAGGTTTTGCTTCGTTGTTGAAAGTGATGGGTTATTATCCCGAAGCCATAGAGGTCTATTCGCAGGTAATTCGGGTAAATCCCGAAAAGGAGATACTCTATGTAGGGCGGGCGGAAGCCTATTTGTTCGCCGGACAATATGCCAAAGCCGATAAAGACATAGAAAAGGCTATCGAGTTGGCTCCCGATGACCCGGTAGTATATGTATTGAGGGCGTTGGGCAAATTGGCGAGGTATGAAAGAGAATCGGCGAAGGCCGATTTGAAACGAGCCGTGGAACTTGGTTATGATTCCAAAGAGGCCGAGCGTTTATTGGAAGAGGAATAGAATCCTTTTTATATTTTTCAGGGACAAGAATAAAGAGAGATTTTTATTCGTTTTGTTGTACCGGCAAAAGAAAATATATACCTTTGTTGTATGATTGGATTGGTACGCCATATTGAGTATTTATTGTTGCATAACGATGATGTTTTTATACCCGGTTTGGGCCGTTTTACAGTTCTCTGTGACGAAGCGAAGATACAATCGGGCGGTACATCGTTTCTCCCACCTGTGAGAAAAGTCGCATTTGAATCCGTTGCGACGGGAGATTCCGGGTTATTGGTTCGTTCGGTTATGCGTGCCGGTTTTATTTCTTGGAACGAGGCGGTTGAGGCTATTGCCGAAGAGGTCGAATCTGTTTATAAACACTTGGAGCAAGGTGGCGATTATGGTTTCGGGCGGTTGGGACGATTGGTCTTAGTCGATGGTAACGTGTGTTTTCAGCCACAGGAAAATAATTCTATCGAGAATCCCCGCTTCGGTTTCTCCCTATTGGAAATAACTCCTCGTGAGGAAGATGCGGAAGATAGGGAGATACCGACGGTTGAAGCCGAAAAAGTTCGTGACCGTGTATATATATCGTTTCATCGTCGTACGGTGCGTGCGGCAGCAGTAGCAGCGGCAATAATTGTGTTTTTATTAATGCTTTCTAAGCCAATCAATACACCCGATACCACTGCCAATTATGCCGGATTATTGTCTGCCGAGTTATTCGGTCAGGCGGATACTACGACCGACGAAGCTGTCGTTAATGATTTTGAATCCGTTTTGGGAATCGATGAAATGCCCGATACGATTGCCGCGGGGGAAGAAAATGTTTTGGAAACCGCTATACACGATATCGAAACAGCGAGAAATACCTACTATATTATAGTGGCTTCGCTTCCGTCAAAACAGATGGCTGAGAAGCAAATCGAGTGTTTTCACCGACAGGGCGTTTCTGCCGATTTACAGATTTATGAGACGGCACGTAAATCACGACTCTATGTAGCATCGTTCGATGATTTTGATGAAGCTCGTCGATACCATTCTCGTTTGGTACAGGAGCAGCCTCTTTTTGCGAATGCATGGATTATGAGGGCGGGAAACTAAGAGAGCCTTTGGGTTACCTCGGGAGAAAAATCTTGTTTTAGTTTCGAATTACCGGATAAGAATGCTTAGTAAAAATCAAATTAAACGCATACAATCGTTAGCTCGAAAGAAAGGACGGAGAGAGGAGGGCTGTTTTATTGCCGAAGGTAATAAACTCGTGGAAGACACACTGTCGGTTTTCGAGTGTGATTTGATATTGGCTACTCCGTCTTGGATTGTTTCGCACGCTCACGAATCGTTGTCTAAGATACAGGAAGTCGACGAACAAGAGATGTCGAAAGTTTCTCAGCTCGTTACGCCGCCCGATGTTTTGGCTGTATATCGCATACCCGAATATCATTTAAATATCGAGACTCTGAAAAAGGAGTTGGTGTTGGCTTTGGATACGGTGCAAGATCCCGGCAATTTGGGAACTATCGTTCGCTTGGCCGATTGGTTCGGTATTCGCCATATCGTTTGTTCCCCCGATACCGCCGATCTTTATAACCCTAAGGTTGTGCAAGCCACTATGGGGGCATTGGCTCGGGTAAAAGTTTATTATAGGTCGTTACCCGATTTTCTCTCTCAGGTGGATTCGTCGGTCGTGTATGGTACATTTCTCGATGGGGAGGATATTTATCATACCTCTTTGACGAAATCGGGGGTAATTGTGATGGGGAACGAAGGAAATGGTATATCGGTCAAGTTGGAACCTTATATTGGGAAAAGGCTGTATATTCCTAATTATCCGGTCGGGCAGCCTACTTCCGAGTCGCTCAATGTGGCGGTTGCAGCAGCGATCACATGTGCTGAGTTTCGTAGGAGGCAAATAGTATAAATAGTATGGCAAAGACAAAATCGGTTTACTTTTGCAATAACTGTGGGGCAGAGTCGCCCAAGTGGATAGGACGTTGTCCCGTTTGTGGCGAGTGGAATACCTATGTGGAAGAGGTAGTGAGCACGAAATCCGCGGCCGGTGGTCGGGGCGAGTTCGGCACGATGGAACAGAGTAAAGTACGTCCTCAACGGATAGACGATATTCAGATCACGGAAGAGTCGCGAATCGATTTGGGAAACGGCGAATTAAACCGAGTATTGGGTGGTGGTCTTGTGCGGGGATCATTGGTGCTGATAGGCGGTGAGCCCGGTATCGGTAAATCGACGTTGATCCTACAAACTGTACTTGCTCTAAAAGGACAGAAGGTATTATATGTATCGGGGGAGGAAAGCGCAAGACAATTGAAATTGAGAGCCGAGCGAATAGGCGGGAACGCTCCCGACTGTTATATCGTGTGCGAGACATCGCTCGAAGATATATTCGTGCATATTCGTAATGTCGCTCCCGATATTGTCGTTATCGATTCCATACAGACGATTGCTACCAGTGCGATGGAGTCTTCACCGGGTAGTGTGGGACAGGTGAGGGAGTGCGCCGCCTCGTTGCTCAAATTTGCGAAACAGACCAATACGCCGGTTCTTCTCGTAGGCCACATTAACAAAGAAGGCAGCATTGCCGGGCCGAAAGTGTTGGAGCACATTGTCGATACAGTATTGCAGTTCGAGGGAGATCGACACTATTTATACCGTATTCTTCGCTCGATAAAAAATCGGTTCGGAAGCACTTCTGAATTGGGTATTTACGAGATGAGGCAAAGCGGGTTACGTGAGGTGAGCAACCCGTCGGAAATGTTATTGACTCAAAATCACGAAGGTTTGAGCGGTGTTGCCATTGCTGTTACGATAGAGGGTATACGCCCTTTCCTTATCGAGACACAGGCGTTGGTCAGTACGGCTGCTTACGGTACGCCGCAACGGTCGGCGACAGGATTCGACCTGCGGCGAATGAATATGTTACTTGCCGTTTTGGAAAAGAGGGTCGGGTTCAAATTGGCACAAAAAGACGTTTTTCTCAATATTGCCGGAGGCATAAAAGTTAATGACCCCGCGATGGATTTGGCCGTAATCAGCGCGATACTTTCTTCCAATATGGATATGGCGATTGAGGCAGGAACTTGTATGACCGGCGAAGTTGGGCTTTCGGGAGAGATACGCCCGGTCAATCGGATAGAACAACGCATTCTTGAAGCCGAAAAATTAGGTTTTAAACGTATGCTTATACCTCAAAATAATCTGAAAGGCTTTGATACTTCCCGATTGGCGATAGAATTAGTTGCTGTCCGTAAGGTCGAGGAGGCCTTCCGGCAACTGTTCGGATAAATAGGATATAGAGAATATGATTCGAGAATTGCAGTTAAGAATTCTGCCCGAACAAGCAGCTTCGGAACAAAGCATAGCAGCATATGTGGCTCGGGAGCAGAGTATGGATATACGATCGATAAAGTCTGTGAGGGTATTGAAACGCTCGATAGATGCCCGTCAGCGCACGGTCATGGTGAATTTGAAAGTGCGGGTATACATCGACGAATTCCCGCAAGACGACGAGTTCCCCCGTATCGAGTATGGCGATGTTTCGGGTAAGCCTCGGGCGATTGTCGTGGGGGCTGGGCCGGCGGGGCTTTTCGCGGCATTGCGTCTGATTGAGTTAGGTATTTGTCCGGTCGTTGTCGAACGAGGGAAAAACGTGCATGACCGTCGCAAGGATATAGCTCTTATCAGTCGGGAACAGAGAGTCGACCCGGAGTCGAATTATAGTTTTGGAGAGGGGGGAGCCGGAGCGTTTTCCGACGGTAAACTCTATACTCGCAGCAAGAAGCGGGGAAGTGTCGAGCGTATTCTTCAAATTTTTTGTCAGCACGGGGCATCGGTTTCAATCCTTTCTGATGCTCACCCTCACATCGGGACCGACAAGTTGCCGAGGGTAATCGAGCGCATGCGGAATCGTATTATCGAATCGGGTGGTGCGGTACATTTCGAGACCCGAATGGAGCGTTTGATTATCGATGGCGATGAGGTGTGTGGAATCGTTACAGCCGATGGTCGTGAATTTACCGGCCCTGTTATTTTGGCAACGGGGCATTCGGCTCGCGATGTTTATTATATGTTGCACGAGAACGGGGTGGAGTTGGAATCCAAAGGTATTGCCGTAGGTGTGAGATTGGAACACCCGCAACAGTTGATAGATTCCATTCAATACCACAATCCCGAAGGTCGGGGGAAATATCTTCCGGCTGCCAAATATAGCTTTGTCACGCAGGTGAAAGGGCGAGGCGTCTATTCGTTCTGCATGTGCCCCGGCGGATTTGTAGTCCCGGCAGCCAGTGGTCCCGAACAAATTGTTGTAAACGGTATGTCCCCGTCGAATAGGGGTTCGGTATGGGCCAACTCGGGTATGGTTGTGGAGTTGCAGCCGGAGGATTTCGGAGCCCGGTTTTCTATGTTTGGAGTTTTGGCGGGGATAAAATTTCAGGAGGATCTCGAACGGCAGTGCTATTTGAACGGGAACTGCAAACAGACGGCTCCTGCCCAGCGCATGACCGATTTTGTCAATCGTCGCAATTCGTTCGATTTGCCTCGCTCCTCTTATTCACCGGGACTCATCGCTTCGCCGTTGCATTTCTGGTTACCCGATTTTATCGCCGCCCGGTTGCAGGAAGGATTCAAATATTTTGGGAAAGTATCTCATGGATTCCTCACCCGGGAAGCCGTGATGATAGGGGTGGAAACTCGCACCTCTTCTCCTGTACGAATACCACGTGATAGAGAGTCGATGACTCATATTCGTTTGCGGGGATTTTACCCATGCGGCGAGGGAGCTGGTTATGCGGGAGGAATTGTTTCGGCTGCTATCGATGGGGAACGTTGTGCCGAAGCTCTGGCTATGCAAATTAAACAATCGTCGTCTTTCGATCGTTCTGTTTAAAACGAATATATGAGGCTGATTTATCTTTTTCATAGCGGGTTTTTGATCGAAGCCGAGGATTTTTCAATCATATTCGATTATTATCGAGGAGGTGAAAATATCATAGAGAAGGCTTTGCGTAGGCGGCAGCCTATGTATGTTTTGGTATCCCACGAACATCGCGACCATTATAATCCCGAAATACTGACTTGGAAAAATTTGAAAACCAATATACATTATATTTTCCCTTGCGAAATGTCCTCGTTGGACGAGCTTTCGGGGTTGCCGAATATCGTGTATCTCGATCGGGGAGAAAGTTATGAAGATGACCGATTACGGGTGAATGCATTCGGCTCCACCGATATGGGGGTGTCCTATTTGGTAACAGCCGAGGGTAAAACAATTTTTCATGCTGGGGATTTAAACAATTGGCATTGGCGTGACGAATCTACCGAAGAAGAGGTGCGGGAAGCTGAAACTGCTTATTTATCGGAATTGTATTATATGAAGCGGGCTATTAAGTCTATCGATGTGGCGATGTTTCCGGTCGATGCCCGATTGGGAAAGGATTATATGAGAGGTGCAGAGCAGTTTGTCGGGGAATTTAATGTAGGTATGTTTGTCCCTATGCACTTTTATCCGGCAGTGCGTAAAGCCGAATCCTTTGCTCCGATAGCGAAGCGATACGGTACAGAATTTGTTTTATTAAGTAGTACGAGAGATTCAGTAATTATATCTGTCTCTTATACACATCTCCGAGCCCACGAGACATGCGCAGATCT
>OWKP01001863.1_pt1 | contig 12155 bp, 10 predicted proteins | sample 1732991 | NCBI WGS metagenome assembly OWKP01 (sample SAMN05065777, study PRJEB22554) | human gut metagenome | biome: ENVO:2100002; feature: ENVO:00000062; material: ENVO:00002003 | host: Homo sapiens | place: USA
CACATCCGTAAGGCAGCAGAGCTGCCAACGGCTGTGCAATGCGCAGCGCGTGCAGTTCTTCAAGATAAAAACTGCCAATGTGCGGGGTCAAGGGGCAAGGCCCCTTGCGTTCTCTTGGGGGATCTAAAGGGGGCCATTCTCTCACGCGAGAGAATGGCCCCCTTTGCCGCACCCCTGCGGGTACGCAGGGAAAAGCACGCATCGCTGTCGCGCTGCATCACGCGCAGCGGAACGCTTCCACAGCCGCCCCATCCGCGCAGCGATACAGCCGCCCGCCCTTGGCGTAAAACGTCTCATTCCCCTCGTCGCATTCGACGTTCCAGCGCAGACGCCACACTGTCTCGGCTCCGTTTTCGTCATAGCCCTGCCAGCCGAAGCAGCTGACCTCGTTCAGCGCTTTCACGTTCCTCCCAAGCCGCAGTGTCACCGTGCAGTCGACGATCTTCGCGTTCGGATAGTCCTTTTCCGCGTCCGCCGCAACTTTCTCGTCACCGAAGGCGACCTGGATATTCCATATCTCCGGCGCGTTCAGCGCAAACGCCGTCGGCACACCGCGGCCGATATACCCGCCGAGCGCCGTCACCTTGTAGCCGTGCACTTCATCGGGAATGACGATCACCGCGCCGTCGCTCCCGTCCCAGTCAACGTCCGCCGCAAAGGCTTGATGCGTCACCAGGTTGCGGTAGTAGCGCTGCCCGCCTGTGTCTGTCCAGTCCGCCGCGCGGTATCCCTGCGCACCGGTCAGCATCCATAAGAGGACTCCGACCGCCGCGGCGATCAGCGCGACCGGCAGCGCGATCACGCCCATCTTTCCGGAATGTTTCTTCTGCATGACAATACTCCTTTCTTCTTCCTTGCAAAGGGTCTTTTCATTTCCATCCAAGTTGATTATAATAGACAGACACCGCATTTGTAAAGGAGGTCCACCGCATGGCGACGCTCAACACCGATATCCGCTATATCAAAGGCGTGGGCGAAGCGCGCGCCAAGTCGCTCGCCAAACTCGGCATCACCGACCTGCGCTCCCTCCTTTCCTACTTTCCCCGCACCTACGACGACCGCCGCGCGTACAAGAAGATCGCCGACCTCATCCCCGGCGAGAATGCCTGTGTCTGCGCCGTCATCGCGGGCGAGCCCAGGCTCTCGCGCATCCGCAAGGGGCTCGACCTCGTCAAGCTCCGCGCCGTCGACGAGACCGGCGCGCTTGAACTCACCTATTTCAACCAGTCCTACCTCAAAAACACCTTCCACACCGGCGACGCCTACGTCTTCTTCGGCCGTGCCGAGGGTACGCCGAGCCGCCCGCAGATGACCAATCCCCTCTTTGAGCGCGAGGGCGCGCACCAGATCACCGGCCGCATCATGCCCATCTACCCGCTCACCGCGGGCGTCAGCCAGTCGATGCTCTGCAAGGCCGTCGAACAGAGCCTCGCCGCCTGCGTCGACGAACTTCCTGACATCCTGCCTGAGGACGTCCGCCTCGTCTACCAGCTCTGCCACACCCGCTTTGCCTACGAAAACATCCACTTCCCCACAGACGACGAAGCCCTCTCCGCCGCGCGCCGCCGCCTTGCGTTCGAAGAGCTTTTCCTGCTCGCGCTCGGCCTCAAGCTCCTGCGCGAGCGCCGCACGTTCGTCGCGGGAAAACAGTGCAAAAAAGTCGACCTTTCGCCCTTTTTCACCTCTCTCCCCTTTTCCCTCACCGGCGCACAGCGCCGCGCCATCGGCGATATCGCGCGCGACCTGACAGGTCAGCGCCCGATGAACCGCCTCGTGCAGGGCGACGTCGGCTCGGGCAAAACAATGGTCGCCGCCGCCGCCATCTACATGGCCGCGAAAAATGGTCTTCAATGCGCCCTCATGGCCCCGACAGAAATCCTTGCCGAGCAGCACTATCGCTCGCTCGCCCCGCTTTTGGAGCCTCTCGGCATCCCCTGCGCGCTGCTCACCGCCTCGACCAAGGCCAGGGAGCGCCGTGCACTGAATGAACGTCTCCGGTCCGGTGAACTCTCCCTTGTCATCGGCACGCACGCCCTGCTCTCGCCCGATGTACAGTATCAAAATCTTGGTCTCGTCGTCACCGACGAGCAGCACCGCTTCGGCGTCGACCAGCGCGCCGCGCTGTCCGCCAAGGGCGACGACCCGCACCTTCTCGTCATGTCCGCCACGCCCATCCCGCGCACGCTCGCGCTGATGATCTACGGCGATCTCGACGTCTCCATTCTAAATGAGCTCCCCCCCGGACGGCAGAAGATTGACACCTTTGCCGTCCCGTCGAGCTATCACGAGCGTATCTACGCTTTTTTGCGCAAGCTCGTCGCCGAGGGCCGTCAGGCCTATATCGTCTGCCCCATGGTCGCGGAAAACGACGAGCTCCCCGATGAGCGCAAGGCCGTCACCGCCTACGCAGAAATGCTGCAAAAAGAGGTCTTCCCCGACCTTCGCATCGCCCCCATCCACGGCAAGATGAAGCCTAAGGAAAAGGACGCCGTCATGCGCGCTTTCGCCGCGCATGAGATCGACGTGCTCGTCTCCACCACCGTCATCGAGGTCGGCGTCGACGTGCCGAACGCCGCGCTCATGCTGATTGAAAACGCCGAGTGCTTCGGCCTCTCCCAGCTCCACCAGCTGCGCGGCCGCGTCGGCCGCGGCCGGCACAAGTCCTACTGCGTCCTTGTCTCCGACAACAAGGGTGAGGAAAACAAGCAGCGTCTCAAGGTCATGTCCTCCACGAGCGACGGCTTCGCCATTGCGGAAGAAGACCTGAAGCTCCGCGGCCCGGGCGACTTTTTCGGCTCCCGCCAGCACGGCCTGCCGTCGCTGCGCGTCGCCGATCTCTCGTGCGACTTATCCCTTCTGCACGAGACGCAGTCCGCCGCCGAGCAGCTCCTCGCCGCCGACCCCGCGCTCAAAAATCATCCGCTGCTCAAAGCCCGCGTCGAGCTTCTCTTCGAGCTCAACGCCGATGCCATGAATTGAAATAAAAAAGTCAGGCCTGCTGGCTTGACTTTTTTACGCTTTGTAGTATGATTAGTATAATTAATCATACTTCAGGAGGTTGATTTTATGGAAGTACCTCAGGGCAAGCACGCCTGGATGGTCAAGATCGGCGAAAAGGGTCAGTTTGTCATCCCCAAGGAAGCGCGCGACATTTTCGGCTTTCACCCCGGCGACGAGCTGCTCGTCCTCGGCGACGACGAGCGCGGCATCGCCATCCTGCCCAAGGCCATGCAGCGGGAATATATGCTGCGCATCTTTTCCGAAATGGACAACGGGGGCGACAGCAAATGAGCAAGATCGTCTTTTTCTGCATTCCGGCCTACGGCCACACCAACCCGACGCTCGGCGTCGTGCGCGAGCTCACCGCGCGCGGTCACGAGGTCCGCTACTACTCCTACGAACCCATGCGCACGCTCATCGAAGCCGCAGGCGCGCAATTCGTCGCCTGCGACCCGTATGACTGCGAACAGCACCTCACGCCCGCCGACGGCGTGCGCGTCGGCAAGGACATCGCCTTTTCGACGCACATTCTGGTCGAGACCACCCTCGCCCTCGACGAAATGGTCTGCGCCGACATGCGCGCTTACGCGCCCGACTGTATCGTTGCCGACTCGATGGCTGTCTGGGGCAAGGCCGTCGCCAAAAAGCTCGGCATCCCGTTCATCTCCTCGACCACGGCCTTTGCCTTCAACCGCTATTCAGCCAAGGTCATGAAGCAGAGCGGCGGCCAGATGCTCAAAATGATGCTCGCCATGCCAAAGATCAACCACGATCTCCAGCGCCTGCGTGACCGCGGCTATCCCATCAAGAATATTCTCGACATCATCCAGAACGACGACCGGACCGACACCATCGTCTACACATCGCCCGAGTTCCAGCCCTGCGCCGACACGTTCTCAGACAAGTACGCCTTCGTCGGCCCGTCCATCCGCCTCGCGACAGAAACTGTCGAAAAGGTCCACGATGTACTCATCTACATTTCGATGGGCACAGTCAACAACGACCTCCTCCCCTTCTACCGCGCCTGTATCGCCGCGTTCGCGGACTCGCCCTATCAGGTCATCCTCTCCACCGGCGATCAAGTTAACCGTTCCGCCCTCGGCACACTTCCCGACAACATCACCGCCCTCCCCCACGTCGACCAGATCGCCGTGCTGCAAAAAGCCGACGTCTTCCTCTCCCACTGCGGCATGAACAGTGCGAGCGAGAGTCTCTACTTTGGCGTGCCGCTCGTTCTCTTCCCGCAGACGAACGAACAGGGCGGCGTCGCCGCCCGTGTCGCCGAACTTGGCGCGGGCCTCAAGCTCGAAAAAGCCGACGCCGCCTCCATCCGCACCGCGGTCGACGCCGTTCTGCAAACACCGTCGTACCGCGCGAATGCGCAGAATATTCGTGAAAGCTTCCTCCGCTGCGGCGGCGCGAAAAAGCAGCGGTGGATAGAATTCTTTCTGTCGCTGGCAGAAGATAACTTCCCTGCGACCGCGCAGGGAAACGATTAAGGGGGATATTCTCTTTCCTCGGAAAGAGAATATCCCCCTTTAAATCCCCCAAGAGAAAGATTTAGATTGGCAGTCTCAGGGTTGAATAACCTTTATGCCTTCGGAATGCAACTGCCTGCGTGGCGGCATTGCTTCGCTCGCCGCCATTGGTTTTGCTAGACGATTTGGTGTACTCCTATTATCCGCTGCCGCTCTGCGTATCTTGCGCAGGTGCAGCCTAATCACTATCTACCGATAGTGCCAACAAACGCGGCGAGCGCAGCAATGCTGCCTTGGCAGGCACCTGCAAGTCCGATAACATCCGAAGTAGACGGAAATTGCGTAAGGCCAACGAATCGCAGGCAAAGCGGCAGCGAAGATAGGAGCAAGTCAAATCGTCTAGATACAAAAAACAGCAGGCACTCGATTCCGCAGGCTGCGCAGCTCTTCAAGCGCCCGACTGCCAATGCGGGGGTCGAGGGGGACTCCCCTCGCCTTTCTCTGGGGGATCAAAAGGGGGTATTCTCTTCGGAAAGAGAATACCCCCTTTTATTCGCGCCCCTGCACGGTGCAGGGATTTACCACCCTGCATGGTGCAGGAGAAACCTTATTTCTCTTCCTGAGCCTTCAGCTTAGAAAGTTCTTCTTCCTCCAGCTGGCGATACGCCACCTTACCAACCAGAGTCTTGGGCATATCCTCCTTGAACTCGATGTCATACGGCATGGCGTACTTCGCCACATTCTTGCGGCAGTAGGCCATGAGCACCTGCTTGGTCTCCTCGGTCGCGGGCACGCCCTGCGCAAGCTTGACGAACGCCTTGACCTTCTGCATCTTGTAGGGATCGGGCACGCCGATCACGCAGCTCATCTGCACGTACTCGTGCGCGTCGAGGATATTTTCGATCTGGCCGGGATAGACATTGTAGCCGGACGAAATGATCATGCGCTTGGCACGGCCGCGGAAGTAGATAAAGCCCTGTTCATCCATCACGCCCAGGTCGCCCGTGTAGACCCACGTCAGGCCGTCGGCGTGCGTGCGAAGCGTCTGCGCCGTCTCCTCGGGATTGTTCATGTACTCCTTCATCACGGTTGGGCCCGCGAGCAGGATCTCGCCCTCCTGCCCGTAGGGAACCTCCCGGTCAGTGTCCGGCTCGACGATCTTGATGTAGGTATCCGGGAACGGCAGGCCGATGGAGCCCTCCTTGAACATGTGCGGCGGTGTCAGGCAGCAGGCCGTGACCGTCTCGGTCGTGCCGTAGCCCTCGCGCACCTGAATGGACGCCTTGTGGTCGTAGAGGAACTTGTCGAACTTCTTCTTCAGCTCGATCGACAGGCTGTCGCCGCCGGAGAATACGCCCTTGAGCGAGCTGAGGTTCGCCCCGTCCATGCTCGGCAGGCGCAGCAGCGCTTCGTAAAGCGTCGGCACGCCGGCGATGAAGTTGCACTTGTACTTCACGATCTGCTTGGCGTAGCTCTTGGCCGTAAAGCGCGGGATCAGGATGCAGCGTCCGCCCTGCGAGAGCATCGTGTGCACGCACACGCCCAGGCCGAAGCCGTGGAACAGCGGCATCGCCGCCAGCATGCGGTCGCCGGGGCGGAACATCGGGTTCGCCGCGATGACCTGCTGGCCGAGGGCGTTGAAATTCTTGTTCGTCAGCACGATGCCCTTTGTTGTGCCGGTCGTACCGCCGGAATAGAGGATCACAGCGGGGTCCGCGCCCTCGCGCTTGACCTTATAGGTCTTATAGTAGCAGGAGTGGGAGAGCTTCATGAAGTCCTTCCACATGATGACCGGCGCGTCCTCGGGAATCTTCTCGATCTTGCGTCCCTCGGTGAGCATATAACCCGCCTTGATCGTCGGGGACAGCGCGTCGCGCACGCTTGCGATGATCATGTTCACGACCTTCGTGCGCTCGCGCACCTTTTCAAACTTGTTGTAGAACTGGTCGAGCGTCACCGCCGCCACGCTTTCCGAGGCGTTCAGGTAAAACTCGATCTCCTTCTCTGCCGACAGCGGATGGATCATGTTCGCAATGCCGCCGACGAGGTTGACGGCGTAGAACATATAGATGGCCTGCGGGCAGTTCGGCATGGCAATGGTCACCTTGTCACCCTCGCGCACGCCGATGGTCTTGAGCGCCTTGGCGCACTGCTCGATCTCGCGGATCATCTGGCGGTAGGTCGTCGACTTTCCCATGAACGTAAAAGCGATGTTGCCCGGATATTTCTTAGCGATCTGCTCCACGGCCTCGAACATCGAGCCGTCGAAATACTCAAGGTGCATCGGCACCTCGCCCATGTAATCCTTCCAGGGCGTTCTGACAATGGAATCACTCATATTCTACTTCCTCCGATAGCGGTCGTTCCAAAAGGGTGGGGTGTTCTAACAGATATTTGAAAAGGCGCACGCTCTTTGCGTAATAGTAGCCGTCGGCAATGCGCTCATCCACGGTGAGGCCGAGGTCGACCGTCTCCTGCATTTCGACAAGGCCGTGCTCGTCGTACAGCGGCGTCCACTTCTTTTCGCCGATGATGCAGAACAGCGAGCTCGTGCCCCAGTTCGTCAGGTGGTGGTAGCCGCTTTTGAGATGAATGGAACCGAGGTTGGAGATGAACACCGAACTGTAGTTTGGGTCCTTGCCGATCAGGAAATCGGGGCACCAGCCGTGCTTGTCGAGCCAGCGGATAAATCGCACCGCCGCCTTGGACAAAAAGCGCGGCAGGCTGTTGAGCACATTCATGCTGTTGTCGGTCGTGTTGACCTTCTTCTGCTCGCGGCAGGCCGCAACCTCCTGGTGGATCTCCTCGTGGATCGTTTCGATGGTGCTCTCAGGCTTTATCTCCAGCAGAGCCATGGCCTCTTCGCTGCCGTCGGCAAACTCCTTTTTGATGACAAAGCCCGCTGTCACCTTATTGCGCTGATAGTAGTTTTCATTCGCGTAAAAGCGGTTGAGCTTCGGCCGTAAAATGACCGTCTTAACGAGCGCCGTCAGGATCACGTGGAAAAACGTGTACTTGAACGGAATGCCCTCATAGTTTTTCGTCGCAATGTAGTCCTTGATGGGCTCTAAATTCACGCGCTCTGCGATATACGCCTCGTTGTCCGCGCGGTTGGGATAGATGATGCCCATGATAAAGTGCAGCGAATCCACATCCCGCAGCAGTGTTGCGTCGCGCCGGTCGCCCCAGCGTCTTTTCTGTTCTGCCATAAAACCTTCTTCCTTTTCTTTCGGTTTTGCTTCTTTTCCCCCACCCTTCCACAAGTGGGACCCCTCTTTAGGGAATAAACCGCTCAAAAATGGCGATCGCGCCCTCGCGCTCCGCCGTCTCCAAGTCTTCTTTCGACCGGATGGTCCAGTAAACGCCCTGCGCGCCGTAGAGCTTACGGCATAAACGCGGCGCCCAGTTTTTCTTATCTTCAAATTTGTAGGCGACAAAATCCGGCTGCGCCATGATGTTGCCCAGCAGATTCGTCGTCGCAAACGCCATCGGCAGGCTCAAATTGCCGCGGTCTTTCAAAAAGTCGCAGCTCAACTGCCCGCGGATGACCGCTGGCCGGTGCTTTTTCAGCCACGCCACGCACCGCGGGTCGAACGACTCCACGCAGTACTTGACGTCAAACTTGTCGAGTTCCGCCATCGTGCGCTCGGTCAGCTCGGCAAAGTTGTCGCGAAAGCTCTTGACCTCCACAATGAGCGGCAGGCCCGTCCCCGCAAACAGCGCGAGCACATCCTTGAACTGCGGGATGGTCTCCTTCGTCCCGTCCAGCGCATAGTCCTTGAGTTCGTCCGCGCTCAGGTCTTCGAGGTATCCCTCGCGGCCCGTCATGCGCTTCACATCGCTGTCGTGGAACACGGCAAGCGTCCCGTCGCGCAGCAGGTGCACGTCGAGCTCCGCACCGAAGCCCCGCGCGATCGCGCGCGAGAATGCCGGCAGCGAATTTTCGGGAATGCCCGCCTCCTTATCGTAGAGCCCGCGGTGCGCATAGCGGAATTTCCGCAGCGCCGCCATCGACTCCGTCCCGCGCCGCGCGCGCAGTAAAACCGCCCACGCGACCGCCAGAATCAGGCAAATTCCGACAACGATCTGTAAAATTTTCACTTTAGATCACTTCTTGTATTCGATTTAGTCCGCATCCATGTCCTCGAACGCCGCAAGCCCGGCCTTGGCCTCCACCTTGCAGTCGCCATGGCGCACAAAGCACATCGTCACAAAGCTGCACGCCACGAAGAACGCCGCATACGGGAACAGCATGCTGTAGCTGATGTGCTTCAAAAGCGTGCCCGCCAAAATCGGCGTCACGACCTGCGCCGCCATCGAAAACGTGTAGTAGTAGCCCGTAAACTTGCCGATATCGCTGCCCTTGCACATCTCGACGACCATCGGCAGCGAGTTGACGTTGATTGCCGCCCACGCAAGGCCGACGAGCGCAAACACGACAAACATCACGGCGTTGATGCTCTGATAATGCGTCGTCAAAAAGTACGCCGACGCAAAGCACGCCGCAAGCAGGATGACGCCGCCCTGAATGGTCTTCTTGCGCCCGATCTTCGACGCCAGCTGCCCCACGGGGATGTACGACACGATGGCCCCGCCCGTTGCGACGAGCAAACACGTCGACGCGCCGCCGAGGCCCTGCCCCATCACGCGCCCGACATACGTCGTCCACCACGTCGTCACGCCGTTGTAGCCGATATACCACAGCGCGATCGAGTTCAGCAGCATCACAAGGCTGCGCTTCACCTCTTTGGGCAGCTCCTCGCTGCCGTCCGGCTCCTCCTCCACGAGCTGCTGCTCGGGATGCTCGGCCTCGTATTCCTTCTCCGCCGCCGCGAGCTTCGGCTCGTTTGTCGTGAAGTACAGCACGATGACCGAAACCGCCATCAGCACCGACACGACGACAAAAAGCGGTTGGTAGTTCACATGCGCGGCCCCCGCTGTCTTGCTGTTCGGATACAGCACCGCCGCCACGATCAGATACGAAATGCCGCCGACCGCGCCCATCAGGTTGATGATCGCGTTCGCGCGCGATCTTATGGGCTTGGGTGTCACGTCCGGCATCAGCGCCACCGCGGGCGAGCGGTAGGTCCCCATCGCCACGAGCAGCAGCCCCAGCGTGACGACGAACATCGCGAGCTTACCCGTGCTCGCGCCATTTGCGTAGCCGTTGTCAAAAAGCGGCAGCAGATTCATCAGGATCACCGCAGCCGCCGTGCCGCCGAGGATAAACGGCATCCGCCGCCCGATCTTCGTGCTCGTCCGATCACTCAGCGCGCCGAAGAACGGCAGCAAAAACAGCGCCAGCACATTGTCCGCCGCCATGATCGCGCCGGAAATGGTCTCGTCTAAGTGGAACGTGTTCGTCAAAATCAGCGGGATGATGTTGTCGTACATCTGCCAGAACGCGCAGATGGACAAAAACGCCAGCCCCACCAGCACCGTGCGCTTGTGGTCAAGCTTCATAGCCGTTCTCCTTGCAAAGAAAAGTCGATTTCCTTAGAATCACAGTAGAATATCATGTTTTCGCCGAAATAGCAAGCGCCCGTCGCCCGCCGCTCTGTCAAATCCCTGTAAAATGCCAATATTCCTTGCCTTTTCGTCCCGTTTTCGCTATAATGGAACAAAAATTGCGAAAAAGGAGCCCCCCATGCTGTTTTGGAAAAAGAAAACGCCCCCGCTCGTCCAGTCCTCCGCCTCCGCGTGGCGCGAGCAGTGGCGCGCGATCGTCCCGCCCGAGTGCCGCGATGTCCCCGTCACCGTCGGCGATAAGACCGTCACCGCCTACGTGCAGATCAACCATTTCGTGATGATGCTCCAGGACGGCTTACTCATGGAGGAGCACTTTTTCGACGTCTGCTCCCACTTCCAGCGCGCGGGCTACCATGTCATCTGGCTCATGCGCTGCACGCAGGACATCGAAAACGGCTATTTGAAGCTCAAAAAGCAGCGCGGCGACAAATGCCTCTGGAAGTGGCGCAAGCCCACGACGAACTTCGGCCGCTGGACGTCCGACAACCGCTACGTGACCATCCTCCTCCAATATAAGCCCGCGCCCGACGGCCCGCTCGAGCACTGCACCGAGCACATTTTGCAGCGCGTCCAGTGGGCGGAGAGCTCGGACAACGCGCAGATGGTCCCCTCGCGCACGGAATTCGCCACCGTCGGCGTCCCCGGCACTCCCGCCGAGCTCGCCAACTGGCTCCGCGGCGGCTTCATGTCGGCCGATTTGTAAAATTTATCTGCATATTTAGTCATAATTTGACTTGTGAAATCAGTCATGATCTCAGTTATTTAGGGTTATTTTGCTTCGTTGTACCATTTCGCCCTGCATCTTTTTTCATGTTTGCGAAACATGAAAGCACTGCTTCGGCAGTGCTTTTTTATTTCTATCATAACGGAGGATTTTGCATTGAAACGTACAACCAACTACGCTCTTCCCGACTGGCAAAAATCGGACTTCATCCAAATGTCCGACTTCAACGACCTGACGCACAAGCTCGACACCGCGCTCAAAAGCCACGACGACACACTGAACACCAAGGCAGACACCTCGGCCGTCACCGCCGTGCAGCAGGAGGTCGCGGCGGCGCGCGAGGCCAACTGCCTCTTAAAGCTCGCGGGCCCGCTCGTGACGACGGCGGCCAACGCCGCGATGGAATTCGACCTCTCGCAGGTCGACATGACCAAGGTTGCGGCGCTGTTCGTCGTGTTCAGTGCGGGCGGCAGCGGAGAAATTAAATTATCCGCTAACGATACAGTCGTATCGTCAATTTGCAGCAACAATTTTTATAATAGGTGTAATTTCCATTGCTGTCCTTATCCATAACAAGGAACATGGTATCAGTGTTGGCAACAACCGTGTTGGTGAAGCCAGCAATGGTAGCGGTCTTGCCCTTGGTAATGGTAACTGCGCCAGTGTTGTGGCTGTTCACATTCGTGGCGTCGCAATACTTAACAAGGTCACAAGAACCGTCAGCATTCACGGAGTAGGTGAAGATGCGGTTGTAGTAGGCATTGTTGTTGGTGTAGTCATCAGCAACCTCCGCAGTGAGAACTTCCACAACGCCGGAATTGTAGTTCGTGGTGACAGCATTATCGACTGAAGCAATCGTAGCACCAGCAACCTTGGTACCATCAGCAAGAACGAGGTCAGCAAGAGCCTTGCCGCCAGCAACAGTGCTGTTGTCGTGCTTCCAAGAAATCTTTTCGACCACAACGTAGTTAACAGAGGAAGCAACCATACCAATCAGGTTGGCATAAGAGTCAACGATGGAATCCCAAGCGGCAGCAGTGTAGGTGGTACCCTTGACGTTACCGACATAGAACTTGTCAGCATCGTTGTACTTGGTGTCAGCCAGAGTAGTGGTGGCAGCGGTGGTGCCGTATGCATAGCTCCAGTTCTTCAGCTGGCCCATCGGGGTGACAGCAGCAGCCTCAACAGTCTGAACGACCGGAGAAGCGATATCGACCGTCATAGTAACGAGGACATACTGACCAACGGTGAAGCCCTCAGCCTCGACGCCAGCCTTGTCAATGCCGGTATCATTGACCTGATAGACCTTCAGATCGACAGTGGCATCAGTAACGTGACCATTGCGGTCAGTGGAAGCAGCGGTGACCTTGGTGACCTTGGCAAGGAAGGTGTCGATCATCACGATGGTCTTGGCATCCTTGTAG
>OWKP01001872.1_pt1 | contig 12121 bp, 9 predicted proteins | sample 1732991 | NCBI WGS metagenome assembly OWKP01 (sample SAMN05065777, study PRJEB22554) | human gut metagenome | biome: ENVO:2100002; feature: ENVO:00000062; material: ENVO:00002003 | host: Homo sapiens | place: USA
CTACACCCTAGAGTTCGTCGGCAGCGTCAGATGTGTATAAGAGACAGCATCACCGGCTTTATGGCGAAGGAGAGCGTTGTTTCCACCCTGACCATCCTGTTCGGCTCCTCGGCAGCCTTTGCAGCTGCCCTTACCCCGGCCCAGGCGGCCCCGCTGCTGGTCTTCTGCCTGCTGTATACCCCCTGCATTGCTGCAGTGGCCTCTGTCAAGCGTGAGCTTGGCGGCAAGTGGGCGGCCATCATGGTGTTAAACCAGTGCGTCACCGCGTGGCTTTGCGCGCTGGTAATGCGGCTGATCCTGCTGGCGATTTAACGGCAAAATAGGAAAAAGGCTCTGTCGGGTTCCGGCAGAGCTTTTTTTCATCCTTGACAGAGAAAACGGCCTGTGTTATAATCACTTCAAATTTGAACAATCTAAAATTGAAAGAAGTGAAGCTGCATGAACCCCAGCCTGGAATTCTCACAGAAGTTTGTGGTGGGCTACAACGCCGCCTGCAAGCCACTGTGTCAAGAGCTCAAGCTGCCGCAGACGGCGCTGGATATCCTGCTGTTCCTCGTCAATAACCCCGAATACAAGACGGCCAGCGACATCGTGGAGGTGCGAAAGCTAAAAGCGAACCTTGTCTCGGTCAATGTGGACCGCCTCGTGCAGGAGGGCTACCTCCGGCGGGAGGCCGTGGCAGGTGACCGCCGCAAGACCCTGCTCATCGGGACGGAAAAGGCCCGCTCCGTGGTAGAGCGGGGCCGGGAGGGGCAGGACGGCCGAGAGGAATAATATCGTGATAAGCAATCGTTTCATGGACAGGGTTTTTAAGGATAAACGTTCGGTGGTTTTGAAATATTACGAAATCATTGAAAAATCAATCTCTTCTTGTCCCGAATACTTCCGCCTCAGCTCCCGCAGTCCGCGGTGTTCCGGGAGCGAGAGATCGCGGTCGGCGGTCAGGATGGCCGCCGCCGCTTCGCGCGAGACGGTGAGTATCTGCACGTCGAGCGTGGGATTGGCGATTTTCAGATCAAATGCCATGCCGCTCTGGAGCGTGCCGTTGATGTCTCCGGCGCCCCGCAGCTTGAGGTCGAGTTCCGCCAGCCGGAAGCCGTCGTTGGTCTCGCACATGGCCTGCAGGCGCGCCCGCGACTCCTTCGAGAGCTTTTCGCCCGACATGAGGATGCAGTAGGACTGTTCGCCGCCGCGGCCCACGCGCCCGCGCAGCTGGTGCAGCTGCGAGAGTCCGAACCGCTCGGCCGACTCGATGACCATCACCGTGGCGTTGGGCACGTCCACGCCGACCTCGATGACCGACGTGGCGACCATGATGTCGGCTTCGCCCGACTTGAACTGGCGCATCGACTCCTCCTTGTCGGCGGGCTTCATCTTGCCGTGGCAGATCGTCGTGACGTAATCGGGCAGCGGAAAATCGCGCGAGATGGCTTCGTAACCGTCCGTGAGGTCTTTGTAGTCCATCGCCTCGGACTCCTTGATGAGCGGATAGACCACGTACACCTGCCGTCCTTTGGCGATCTCCTGTTTCATGAATCCGAACAGGCGCAGGCGCGCCGCGTCGGTGTAATGCACGGTCTTGATCGGCCGGCGTCCGGGGGGCAGCTCGTCGATCACCGAGACGTCCAGATCGCCGTACAGGGTCATGGCCAGCGTGCGGGGAATCGGTGTGGCGGTCATCACGAGGATATGGGGCGGCTGTTCGTTCTTGGTCCAGAGCCGGGCGCGCTGCTCCACGCCGAAGCGGTGCTGTTCGTCGATCACCACGAATCCGAGGTTGGCGAACTGCACCCGGTCTTCGATCAGGGCGTGCGTGCCGATGAGGATGTCCACCTCGCCCGACGCGATCCCTTCGAGCGCCAGCCGGCGCTCCTTGGCCTTCGACGATCCGGTCAGGACCGCCGTCTTCACGTCCATGCCTTCGAGCATGCGCGTGATCGTCGCGAAGTGCTGGCGGGCGAGAATTTCGGTCGGGGCCATCATGCAGGCCTGAAAGCCGTTGTCCACGGCCAGCAGCATCGACATCAGCGCCACGAGGGTCTTGCCGCTGCCCACGTCGCCCTGCAGCAGCCGGTTCATCTGGAATCCCGTCACGGTGTCCTGACGGATCTCCTTGACGACGCGCTTCTGCGCGCCGGTGAGCGGGAAGGGGAGCTTTTTGTTGTAGAAGGTGTTGAAGACCCCGCCGACCTTCATGAACAGAAAGCCGTTGTTCTTCGACAGACGTTCCGTGCGGCGCGACTGGACGTTGAGCTGGATGCCCAGCAGTTCGTCGAACTTGAGCCGGTACTGCGCCTGCCTGAGCAGTTCGGCCGACTGCGGGAAGTGGATGTTGTAGTAGGCGTCGCGCAGCGGGATCAGTCCGTAGCGGGCGCGCACCGCTTCGGGCATGCAGTCCGTGATGTGGTCCTTGACCAGCGCCCATGTGTTGCAGATGATCTGGTACATGCCTTTGGCGCCGAGCACGTTCGAGAGTTTCTCGGTCGAGGGGTAGATGCCCTGCATGCCGCTTTCGGCCTTGCGCGAGAGGGCCTGCTCCATGGTCTCCAGTTCGGGATGCGCCATCGACAGAAGTCCGCGGTAGAACGACGGACGTCCGAAGATGAGGTACTCGCGTCCGACTTCGACGCGTTTTTCGATCCATTTGATGCCCTGAAACCACACCAGTTCGGCCGATCCCGTCGGGTCCTGCACGTAGGCCGTGAAGCGTTTTTTACGCCCCGTACCGGCATAGGCCACCCCCGTTATGCGGGCGCGGAACTGCAGGAGCGTGGGCGCGCCCTCGGTGATTTCGGCGATGCGGTAGACTTTCGTGCGGTCGATGTAGCGGAACGGATAATGGCTCAGCATGTCGCCCAGCGTGCGGATGCCCAGCTCCTTGTCCAGAAGCCGGGCGCGGGCTTCGCCGACACCGCCTACGTATTTTATATCGTTGTCCAGATACTCCACACGACAAATATAATGAAAGTCGGGCGACAAAACGAAAATTTATTTTCGGACAAGTCCGAAACACATCCGATATTCCGAAAATATGCGAAAAAACGGATAATCCCCGCAGGTTTTCCGTTATTCCTTCCGCCGATTGTCTGTTGAAGCTGCTTCGGAGAGCAGCGCTTGGGTGTGGCGGATCAGTTCCGGTCCGCCGGGGGTGCCGTGCCCCGGCACGACGATCCGCGCGTCGGGAAACCGCGCGAGCAGGCTGTCCAGCGTCGCGGGCCACGCTGCCGGAACGGCGTCCGAGAGGTTGCCTGCGTTCTGCGCCGCCATCTCCTTGACCATGCAGCCCGCGAAAAGCAGTTTTGCCGACGGAATCCAGACGGCGATGTTGTCTTCGCTGTGTCCGCCGCCGAAATAATAGCACCGAATCTCCGTGCCGTGCAGGTCGAGCCGCAGCGAGTCGCTGAAACCGATGTCGGGAACGGGCTTGCCCTCCCTTTGCGCGATGCTGCGGGTGAGGCGGTGGGCATAGGACTTCACGCCCAACGTTTTGAGATAGCCCAGCCCGCCCATGCAGTCGCTGTGCCAGTGGTTGGGCACGAACGTCGTGACGCGGGCGCGGAGCGTTTCGGCCGCCCAGTCGGTCAGCGCTTTGGTCTGCGCATCGCCGACGGGGGTGTCGAGCAGGACGGCTTCGCCCTCGCGCACGATCAGAACGCCGTTCGACGGCACGGGACCGTAGCCCTCGATCTCATCGACGGCCGTGTAGAGGTAGATGCCTTCGGCAAGGCGTTGGACGGTTATGTCGTTTCCGATGTCGATGCGTCGGGGCGTGCAGGCCGCTGCCGTCGCTGCGAGCAGCAGTGCAAAGAGGAAAGGTCGGAGTGCGGACATGTTTTTGGACATGATGACAGGTTGTATTTCGGCAGCAAAGATACTATTCCCGGCGCTGTTTCGACAGGGCGGGAATAAAAAGAGCGGTTTTGAACAGCGTGCGGTCTATTTTTTCTCTTCCAGCGTGACGTCTACGCCGGTGCGGGCGAAACCGCCCTCGTACCAGCCGTCGCCCTTTGCCGTGCGGTCGGCTTCGGTGAACGTCACCTCGACGCTCTTTTCGGCGAACTGGCCGCCGTTTTCCGGACCGTCCGTGTCCGTAAAGGTGAGCCATGCCGTTCTGGATGCCGATTCGTCCGCTATGTCGTAACTGCCGTCGGCCATAGTGCGCACCGCCTTGCTTGGGGCGCCGTTGCTTCTGACCTGAATTCCGGGGATCGGATTGCCGCTTTTGTCGGTTACCCTGCCTTGGGTGCGGGTGTCGGCGCGCGGTACCCCGTACATCTCCGCCGGCTCCCTGTCGCAGGCGGATGCGAAGCCCAGCAATGACAGCAGGAGGTAGGAAAGACGTTTCCGGAGGGTGGTTTTCATGGTGCGCAGGATTGGGGATTCTTCGAAATATAGCGAATTATTCGCAGTTCGCAAAATTGTGTGTTATCTTTGTGGACGATATTTTCGCACGGACAGGCCGTGTCCCGGCGGTATTCGGAGCAATCCGGCGCTGCGACGGGACGGTGCGGTCCGCTGCGTTGCAAGCGTGAACGATTATGAATCTTTCGGAATACAGCCGCCGTCCGAGCGGCGAAGTGCGCATCGGGCGGGTCGTGATCGGCGGCGGGCATCCTGTCGCCGTACAGTCGATGACCAATACCGACACCAACGATACCGAAGCTTGTGCGGCCCAGATCGAGCGGATCGACCGTGCCGGAGGCGGGATCGTGCGTCTCACGGCGCAGGGCCGCCGCGAGGGCGAGAACCTCGCAAACATTGTACGGAGAGTGCGTGAGGACGGTTTCGACACGGCGATCGTCGCCGACATCCACTTCGTGCCGGAGGTCGCCGCCATCGCCGCGAAATATGTCGACAAGGTGCGCATCAATCCGGGCAATTACCGTACGGATCACGGCGAGCTGGAGGCGCTGATCGCCCAATGCCGCGAGCGGGGCGTCGCACTGCGCATCGGTGTCAATCACGGGTCGCTCTCGAAGCGCGTTTTCGACCGCTGGGGCGATACGCCGCAGGGCATGGTCGTCTCGGCGATGGAGTTTCTGCGGGTCTGCAAGGCGCAGGGGTTCGATCAGGTCGTCGTGTCGATGAAGTCGAGCAATACGCGGGTCATGGTCGCCGCCTATCGTCTCTTGGTCGAAGCGATGGACGCCGAAGATATGCACTATCCGATTCATCTGGGCGTTACCGAGGCCGGAAACGGCATCGAGGGGCGCATCAAGAGCGCCGTGGGCATCGGGGCGCTGATGGCCGACGGCATCGGCGATACGATCCGCGTTTCGCTGACCGAAGCGCCCGAAAACGAAATCCCCGTCGCCGAACTGCTGGTGAAGCATTTCGCCCGGCGGCCGGGCAAATTCCCCGTACTGCATCCCGAACGCTATTCGCCGACCGAATACCGCCGCCGTACGAACGTCGCGGTGCCGGTCGTCCACACCGAGCCGCTGGAGGGCTTTTGCGTGATCGAAGCCGTGTCGGAGAATCCGACGGCCGAACTGCGGGCTGCGATCCTGAACCTCGACACGCCCCGGCCCGTCGTGGTCAAACGCCGTTACGGGGAGACTTCGCCGGAGACGCTAGCTGTCAAGGCCGCCGCCGATCTGGGCGTGCTGTTTCTCGACGGGCTGGCCGACGGCATCTGGATCGACGCGCCGGGCTTCGCGGAGGAAGAGATCCGCAATATCGAGCTGATGATCCTGCAGGCGGCGCGCGTGCGCTTCTCGCACACCGAATATATCGCCTGTCCGAGCTGCGGCCGCACGCTTTACGACATCGAGAAGACCCTCGCCGCCGTCAAGTCGCGCACGTCGCATCTGAAAAACCTCAAGATCGGCGTCATGGGCTGTATCGTGAACGGTCCCGGCGAGATGGCCGACGCCGATTACGGCTACGTGGGCGCTGCTCCGGGGCGCATCACGCTCTACAAGGGCCGTACGGTCGTCGAGCGCAACATACCGCAGGAGGAGGCGCTCGACCGGCTCGTCGAACTGATCCGGGACAACGGCGACTGGGTGGAGCCATGACCGTTCTGCCCTTGGCATACCTCCCCTCGGTCGAGTACTTCGCGCACCTGCTGCGCGGAGGGTGCGTCGTCGATCTGGGCGAACACTTCGTGAAGCGTTCGGAGCGCAACCGCGCCCGCATCCTCGCCACCGACGGCGTGATGGAGCTGACGGTGCATGTGCGCAATGCCAACCGGCCCCGCCAGCCGGTGCGCGATGTGCGGATCGACTATTCGAAACGCTGGCAGCATCAGCATTGGGGCGCGCTGGTCGCTTCGTACAAGGGATCGCCCTATTTTGATTTCTACGCCGAATATTTCGAGCCTTTCTACCGCCGGGAGTACGGATTTCTGGCCGATTACAACCGCGGACTGCTCGAACTGCTCTGTTCGCTGACGCATGTCCCGATGCCGGACTTTTCCGAGAGCTATGTCGATGCCGCCGCCGGGGACCTCGACCTGCGTCCCAAGCGCAAAAAAGAGGGTCCGGCGTTTATCGCCGAAACCTATGTGCAGGTCTTTTCCGACCGCATGCCTTTCCAGCCTAATTTGTCTGTTGCGGACCTGCTGTTCGCCGAGGGACCGGCTGCCGCTTCGGTTTTAGCACGTTGCCGACTCTGAGCGTTACGCTGTCGCACTGCTCCCCGGCCACTGCTTTCACCTGCACGATACCCTGTATTTCCACCGAGTCGGAACGGTACTGGCAGGCGGCGTATTGGGTCATTGCCACGGTGTCTGCGCCCACGAACAGCGTAGGCGCTCCGACCGACGAATAGACGCTGAACGCCTGCCGGTTGCGGTCGCGCAGGCTGCGCCGCTTGTCTACGATATGCAGCGTCGGCTTCCGTTCGTTCCACAAAGCCCTGTATAAGTAGTATGCGTCCTTGCGCTCGCGGCGGTCGATCGTCACCAGCCCCTCGCCGTTGATGCCGTAGGGACGGCGCGCCGAACCGTAATCGAACATGTTGTTGATCCACGTACCCCAGAAGAGCGAATCGTTCTGCAGGTTCTTCACGTATTCCTCGTGGAAGCGCGTCTGGCGCTCTTCGGGCATCCAGTTCGAGCGGGGTGCGGTCTGCGCCGTGTAGCTCTTGTGGCCGATGAAGCCGCTGCCTCCGTAACATACGCCCGAACGGAGGTTGGACCAGTTCTTCTGCAGCTGGTTGCGCCATACGGCCACGTCGTCGGTCGAGCCTTTGCGCCAGCCGACGTCCTGCCGCCAGACGATCAGGTCGGTGATAAAGTTGAGGCCACCGTTCTGGTCGCTGCACGCCACCGTCGGACGCGAACGGTCCATTGCGTGCGCCGTGTCGTTGAGCCGGCGCAGGTAGGGCGTCACGTCGTCGCCGCGCATCCAGAGCCGCGAGAAGATGCCCCACATCACCACCGAAGGGTGGTTGTAGTTCTGGGCGATGATCTCCTGCAGCTGCTGTATGCCGTTCTGCTCGAACTGCGGCGTGGCGAAGTAGGCCACGTCTCCCAGAAACGAGGAGCGGTGCAGCGGAGAGTCTACCCAGACCAGCAGGCCCTGCTCGTCGCAGCGGTCGTAGAGATACTGCGCGTGGGGCATGACGGCCGAACGCAGGGCGTTGGCTCCCAGATCGCGGATCTGCTGCAGGTCGGCGTCGTAATCCTGCGCCAGAACCGCGCCGCCCGAAATGGCGTTGTCGTGGTAGAGCGTCACGCCATGAACCGGAATGCGCTCGCCGTTGATCGTAAGGCCGCCCGCCGTGGTTACCTGAATGTTCCGGAAACCCGTGCGTACCGTCACGCTGTCCGTTACGGTCTCTTCGCCGATGCTGGCCGTTACCCGGTAGAGCGCCGGAGAGGAGGGGCTCCACAACTGCGGATCGGCGATCGAGAAGGGGATGACGACGGGTCTGCCGTCGAGACGGGTTTTCTGCCGTTTGGTGAAGACTTTGCGTCCGTCCGGGGCCGTGATGTCGAGCGTCAGCATGCAGGTGCTTTCGCCCGCCGAGGTGAGATATATCTCCGCCTCGCCTTCGACCAGCGCGCTGGTGACCGAATTCTGGCGCACGAGTACGCCCTCCGAACCGAGGTGGAGCGGTGAAACGGCCGTCTTTCCGGTCAGGATCAGCTCCGCTTCGCGGTAGATGCCGCCGTAAAGATTCATGTCGGTCGAAGCGGGGAGCACGTCGTCGCGGCTGTTGTTGCTCACCACGACCAGCAGCGCATTGTCCTCGCCGAAGCGTATCTTGTCGGTGATTTCGAAGGTGAAGGCCGTGGACCCGCCGCGGTGTGCGCCGACATGATAGCCGTTCACGAAGAGGTCGGCGACGTTCTGCACGCCGTAGAACTTCACGAACAACCGTTTCGATGCCCATTCGGCGGGTACGTACATGTCGTTCTGATAATTGGCTGTCGTTTCGAGGAAATAACCGCAGGCTCCCGTGTCGGTATTCCATGTGTGGGGCAGGGTTACGTGCCGGGCGTTGTCGCTGCTGTTCTCCGACTTGAAGAAGAAACGCCATCCTTCGTTGAGCGGAAATACCTCGCGGGCCTGCACCGAAGCGCAGGCGGCAAGGAGCAAGAGTGTTGCTATGTATCTTTTCATGGTTCCCGAATTTATTATGCGTCCGCATGCAAAGATAATACAACATCGGTTCAAAATCAAATTTTTGAGATGCACGCCGCCGGATGCCGTCGGGCGCGAAGCCGTTGTCGGACGGGGGCCGACAGCCGGATAACCGCCGTCTGCGGACCTCCCAGACGTATTGCGGGGCGGATTTCGAAACGGCGATTGGCCGGACAGACGGCCCGGCCGGCGGCGGAGTCCGTGCCGGCGGCCGCAGTGTGCCGGAGAGACGGAAGAATATTGCGGAGATTCCGGATAAAAAAAGCGGCAGACCGCGCCTCTTCGGTCTGCCGCAAGCAGGAATGTTACTTGAAATGGGAGTTGTTGTTAACCAAAAAAACTTTGGGATGTGCTGTTCCTGCTTTGGGGATTTGATTTCCCGCGTTCCCGGCACCGCCCCGAAGGACGGCGCCGGAATAGCGGGAAAGGGGGATTAGTTAGCAGGCTCTTCGGGGTGCAGCTCGATCGTCACGTTGGCGGTCATCGTACCCCACTTGTGGCTGACGGTAACCGGAATGAAGAGCTTGACGGTCTTCTCGACCTTCACGCCGTTGATATTCTTGAAGACGAGCTTCGAGCCATTCTTAGTGATGCAGTTCACACCGAAACGGTCTGCAGCCTTGATCTTGGCAGTCTCTGCGGTGATCGCTTCATCCACTACGTAGTTGCCGTTGGCATCCTTCTTCAGGTTGGTCTTGGCATTTGCAAGGTCCCATGCGGGAGCATTCACTGCATAGTAGGCATAGAGTTCGGCAGCATATTTCTCCTTCTCGCCCGTACCGGTCGTCACCTCAGCCACGATGTAGTCCTTGAAGTCGGTCATCGTGAAGGCTTTCGAACAGTCAACCTCGGACCCGCTGATAATCTGGTCTACGAAGTATGCATTGGTCAGCTCGGTGTTGATCTTAAGAGGTTCGACGAAGTAGACATTGAAGTCGGTCAGTTCAATGTGGTTGTAGGGATTGATTGCAGCCCAAACCTTGAGCGTAGCCTGCTGTTTCAGGATACCGATGCCGGCTTCGTTGTTGAGTACCTGTACGGTGATGTCAGCAGCGGCAGCAGCGTTTACGGCGCCCGTGTTCGTGGTTTCCGGAGCGTACCAGTTGTCACCCATACCGTTGTAGTTGAGCTGAACGGCATCCAAAGCGCCCTTTTTCAGCGTGTAACCCGTCTTGTCGGTTTCGCCGGCAGGTTCGGTGTTGCCAGTCAGTGCGGGAGCGTAACCCGTAGCAGGCTGTTTCTTGGCGAACTGGATATCCCATTTGCCGCAGGGAAGCATATCTTTGACAGGTTTGCTGTCGGAGAACAGACGGTCGAGTTCATAACGGTATGCGCAGGTCGCATATGCACCGGGCGTATTGTACTGGATGGGATAAACATATGCCAGCGTGTAATCCGAGTGCCAGAACGAGGAGTCGTAACCGTAGATCGAAGGCAGGGTCGGCTTCTTAATGTTCACAACGAACGAGAAAGTGAGTTTGCCCTGATATGCGTTCTGTGCGGGAATCGTCACATTGACAACCTTCTTCACTTCCTTGCCGGCGATCAGGTCTGCGATCACATTGCCGATCTGCTCAGGCGACAGCGTCCATGTGAAGGCGGCAGCAGACTCGGCAGCGGCGGCATCGAAATTGTAAACCAGCTCGACACCATCGGCAGCAGCCTGAGCCACTGTACCCACGGTATGGTCGGTTGCGGTAATTTCGGGTGCGGCATAGGTTGCGATGAACTCAGCCTGCGACAGACCATTCTCACCGAGCTTGCCGAGCACCTTGGTAACCATCTCTTCCCAAGTGAACGAACCGGTGAAAGCGTTGCAAGTCAGCGTGTAGTTGAACGTCTTGAGAATCTCCAGATCAACCGGAGCGATCTTCTCCCTCAGCCACTGCACCTTGAAATAACGGACATCGACGACGGCGTTCTTGTTGTTTACGTCAACCAGCTCGACGCGAACGATCGGCGTCTTGTCGATGGCTGCTTGGTTGTTGGTCGTTCCGTCGGGCAGTTTCGAGGTCAGCGTCCATGCGCCGTCCGTATTGGCTACGCTGGCGAATTTCTGCTGGTCGGTATCGTTGTCACCTACCTTGTAAGGCTTGGTCGGCAGTACGAAGCGGAACTCGAGGCCGGCAGCCTTGAGCGCTTCCTTGGTGATCTCTTTGGCTTCATCATCGTCGATATAGCAACCGGTAACCATCGACAGCAGGTCGATCGGCTTGTTGTATGCTTCGGTGAACGAAGGATCGGCAGCCTGTGCAGCCTCATAATCAGCCGAGAAGTGATAGTGATCCGCTGCTTCATCGCACTCGAATTCACCGTCCTCGCTCTTGGCCGAGTTCAGGTCGATCAGGGCGGCGATTTTCGGCTCGATAGCCGTTTCGGTCAGCGCAACATAGTCCGAATATACGGCAGTGCCTACTTCGCCTTCGCCGAGGTATTTGTCTGCGAGGGGCACTTTCAGGGCAGCCGTGTAGATGTGTTTTGCATCCAGCGTAAGAGCGGTACCTGCTGTCTTCTTCACGTCTACGGTCAGCACACCGCCTGCGATATCCCACGAAGCGACGTTCAGCAGTTGCTCGCTGACAGCAGCGCGCGTGCGAACTTCAGCCTTCTCGAACACGAAACTGGGATCCTTGATATCCTCTTTCGTAACGACCGAGGGGCTTACGTTGTAGCGTACCGAAGTAGCCGAAGCAGCAGTCGTCGAGGTCGTCGAACCTTGTGTCACGGTCTCGGCCGATGCGCTCGAGGTTACTTTCCATGCCTCGTAAGAAAGCGATTTCAGCTCGATGGTTTCGATGCCGTTGACATACAGGTCGGGGATCAGCAGCACGCTGGTCAGACGACCGGAGATCATAGCCTGCAGGTCTGCGACAGCATCGCTGACAGCCTCGGCAATGGCCTTGTTGATGAAACCGTCCTCTTTCGTAATGGCATCCTCGAGGTATTGCTTGATCTTGGTGTCGTAGTCGTTGATCGCCTGGGTCAACTTGGTCTCATTGACGAGGTTGGCCGAAGCGACGGCAGCATTGAACGACGTCTGGAATGCATCCTTGCAAGCGTCGCCGGCAGCCGCGATAGCTGCGTCCTTTGCTGCGTTGATGGCATCCTGAATAGCCTTCTCCGTCGTGAATTTACCAAGATTGTTCGTAACAGCCGCTACGGCGTCACCCACATATTTGGTAGTTGCATACGAAGAGAGCGTCGTGTTCAGATAGCTCTTAGTTACATAATTGTCCGCAAGGTCTTTTTCGATGGCGTCGATGTCCTTCTGGAGCTGATCCTGCGCCTTCTCCAAAGCTTCGATATCCTTGGCATTGGCGTCAGCGTCGCTCTTGAGCTCGTCGATCCGTTTTCCGAGAGCATCATCGGCACTCTTCAGGTTGTCGACGGCTGTCTGCAACGAACCGAGCTGCGACTCCAGAGTCGCAATTTTACCAGTGGTCAACTCGTCGAGGCGGTCGTTAAGTTTGTCGATGTCGTCGTCGTAGTCTTTACAACCGACACCGGCTAACAATGTTCCCGTGAGG
>OWKP01001882.1_pt1 | contig 12083 bp, 9 predicted proteins | sample 1732991 | NCBI WGS metagenome assembly OWKP01 (sample SAMN05065777, study PRJEB22554) | human gut metagenome | biome: ENVO:2100002; feature: ENVO:00000062; material: ENVO:00002003 | host: Homo sapiens | place: USA
GGAACGTCCGGCCCGTATTGTGCCAGAGCAGTAAAATATAATGGGGATTTTGGGCCTTCGGGTAATTCCGGAATCGGATGCGGCGGGACATTTTCTTCGGTTTTCGTTGGTGTGAATCCGCGCCCCGCAAAGGCATAAAAAAAGCAAGGGACGCGATAACATTCCTTACTGAAGGTATTAGGAGACCCCGAATGAGAAATGTACCGCGCCCTTGCAAGTCCCGTCCTTACGGACGGAACAAAACAAGGGCTGGCAACATTTATACCTCATTCTCGAAAAGTTCCTAATTTTTCAGTAAGGCATAAAGAGTTGCTGCTCTCTATATGTTATGTCCGTCGGCTATGCCGAATTATACAATTGCAAAGTTAGCATAATTTCTGCATACATTAAAGTTTGGTCTACAAATATAAACAAAAAAACGAATTTCCCCTTTATGGGGTAATGAAAAAGATTGAAATGGTGATTTTTTTGTAAAAAATTCAGCGAACTGAAACCGACAAATCCCATATTAGTAAATTTGGTCGCTCAACGAATGCGTGAAATTCGGGAACAGCATGACCATACACAAGAGTATTTATCCAATAATACTCACTTAAAGATATGGGATTATGAAAGTGAACAAAAATTCCCCTCATTAGGATCGATTTCTAAATTCTGCGAATTTTACGATATTTCTTTGGAAGATTTTTTTGCGGGAATGACCTATCCAAAAGGACAAAAGAAATAATGTGATTGCAAAAATAATAACCGGGCATCGGAGCAGTTTATAACTCTGATGCCCGGCTTGTTTTATCCGCCGTTTTGCTTGTTATGGCAAACATTCTGCCCGTCTTCCGTATTTTTCGAAAAAAAGAAAATGGTTGATAATCGACTGATTATCAACCATTTACGAGAGCGGAAAACGGGACTCGGACCCGCGACCTCAACCTTGGCAAGGTTGCGCTCTACCAACTGAGCTATTTCCGCATGGCGTGTTTCGCAATTGCGAGTGCAAAGGTAAACAAAAAATCCGAAACTCCAAATTTTTTCTGCGGGTTCTGCGGATTTTTTATTGCGAAACCGGCCTGAATGCCCTTATCTGAACACCCGGATGCGTTCGTCCAGCGGTTTGAACGTCTTTTCGCCCGGCTCGCCCGCCGGAGTGCCGAACGGCATCTGCGCTATCAGCCTCCACTCTTCGGGCAGACTCCAGCGTTTGCGCACCTCGTTGTCGATCAGCGGGTTGTAATGTTGTAGCGACGCGCCGAACCCGGCGTCTTCGAGCATCGTCCATATCGCCAGCTGGTGCATGGCCGAGGTCTGTTCGGACCAGACGGGGAAATTGCCGGCGTAACCCGGAAATTTCTGCTGCAGGTCGCGGACGACGTTCGTATCCTCGAAGAAGAGCACCGTGCCGTATCCCGCCGCGAAACTGCGCTCGATCTTCTCCTCGGTGCGTGCGAACGCATCTTCGGGAACGATCGCCCGCAGCGTGCGCTTCACGATTTTCCACAACTCCTCGTGGTGTTCGTGCAGCAGCAGCACGGCGCGCGTGGACTGCGAATTGAAGGCCGACGGTACGTGCTTGATTGCGAAGCGTACGATTTCCTCTATTTGTGCGTCTTCGACGGGCGATTCGGGGGCCAGCGCGTAATAACTGCGGCGGTGGCGGAGTGCCTCTTTGAATGTTCTTTCCATAGTCGTGAGTTTTACTTTCCGTATAATACAAATATAGCACAACTTTGGATATTTTATGCGGTTTTCACGATCTTTACGGAAAATAGGATGCGCCTCAGGCAAAAAAATGCAAACGAGTTTTTCTTTTTGCCGTTCGGCTTTCACTATCTTTGTCCCCATGAAAAGTGCAATCGAACTCTTTTCGGCCTTGGGCCGCAGGCTGGCCGACTTCTGCGGCGACGTCCCTACGCAGGAGGTTGCGGAGCGTGCCTGCCGGGCCAATGGCTGGTTCACGCCTGCGGATGTCCGCCGCGCCGTGGCCGCGATCGCCGACGACATGCTTCGCCGCGACCGGCTCGAAACATGGCTCGCCCCCTACCCCGTTCCGGTCGCCGTGCCGCGCCGCGTGCTGGTCGTCATGGCCGGGAATATTCCGCTGGTCGGTTTCTTCGACTTGTTGTGCGTCTTGGCCGCCGGCCATCGCTGTCTGGTCAAGCCTTCGGCCAAGGACCGGGTGCTGACGGAATACGTCGTCGGGATGCTGCGGGAGCTTGATCCCGAAGTTCCGGTCGGGTTTTACGACGGCTCGTCGCCGGTCGATGCGGTGATCGCCACGGGCAGCGACAACGCCAACCGTTATTTCCGGACGCAGTACGCCGGAATCCCCGCCCTGCTGCGCGGCAGCCGCCAGTCGGTCGCCGTGCTGTCGGGCCGCGAGACCGAAGCGCAGTTGGAGGGCCTTGCCGACGATATCTGGGCCTATTCGGGGCTTGGGTGCCGCAGCGTGTCGCTGCTTTTCGTTCCGGAGGGGTACGACCTGCGGCTGCGGATGCCTGCGGTGAACGAAAAATACCGGAACAATTACCGCCAGCAAAAAGCCCTGCTGACGATGACGGGCCGTCCTTTCCGGGATTTGGGGAGCGCCGTCGCTGTCGAAGAGCGGGCTTTTCCCGCCGCGCTGAGCCGCATCGCCTGCTCGCGCTACAAAACGCTCGGCGAAGTCGAAGCGTGGCTCGCGCAGCACGACGCCGAACTGCAATGCGTCGTTTCGGAGTGCGTTTCCCACGGCCGCCGCACGGGATTCGGCTGCGCCCAATCCCCGGCGCTGACCGATTATCCCGACGACCGGGATGTAATTGCATTTCTCGCGGCGCTGAATTGACAAAAAGTATTATATTTGTATAGAGATATATTCTAAACACCTACAGCTATGTCGATGGTTTTCCGATTCCGGATGTTGAGCGATGAAAACGACAACTTCGTGCGCGATTACGAAGTGTTGTACGACACGACGTTGCTCGAATTTCATGATTTCATTCTGCGTTCGCTCGAATACGAGGAGTGCATGGCGTCCTTCTTCACGGCCGACGACCGCTGGGAGAAACTGCGCGAATTCACGCGGATGGATATGGACGACGGTGCGGAAGACGCCCCGCTGGCGATGGAAAAGGTGACGCTGGGGCAGATCATCCACAACAACCGCGACCGGCTCATCTACCTGTTCGACATCTTCGGCGACCGGGCCTATTTCCTCGAACTGACGGGCAGCTTCGAATCGAAGCCCGGCATCTCCTATCCGCGCGAGATCTATGCGCAGGCCGAAGCCCCCGACCAGTACGATCCGTCCAAGAATGTCGTTTCGGGTGAAGGCTCGATCTTCGACGACGTGATGAGCGAATTCAGCGATTTCGAAGGGGACGACAATTACGACGATGAGTGACAAACGGCTTATCGTCGTCGTGGGACCGACGGGATCGGGCAAGACGGACCTGAGCATCCGTCTTGCGCTCAACTACGACGCCCCGATTCTCTCGACCGATTCGCGGCAGGTCTACCGTGGGCTGCCTATCGGCACGGCCCAGCCTGCGCCCGAACAGTTGCAGACAGTTGAGCATCATTTTATTGCATCCCATGACATAAACGACAACTTGAACTGCGGCGAATATGAGACGCAGGCGTTGGCGCGTCTCGGCGAACTGTTCGCCGCACACGATTACGTCGTGGCCGTCGGCGGCTCCGGACTCTATGTCCGCGCCTTGTGCGAAGGCATGGACGACCTTCCGCAGGCCGACGAAACCCTGCGGCGGAATCTCGCCGCGCGGCTGGCGTCCGAAGGCGTGGAGAGGCTCGCCGAAGAGCTTCGGACGCTCGATCCGGCCTATTACGTCGAAGTGGACCGCAGCAATCCCGCGCGTGTCGTCCGGGCTTTGGAGGTTTGCCTGCTGACCGGACTGCCCTATTCGCAGCTGCGGACCGGCCTGCGCCGCGAGCGCTGGTTCGACATCGTGAAGGTCGGCGTCGATATGCCCCGCGGGGAGCTGTACGACCGGATCAACCGCCGTGTTGACCGGATGCTTGCCGACGGACTCGAAGCCGAAGCGCGCGCCGTGTACCCCTACCGCAGTCTCAATGCCCTGCAAACCGTCGGTTACCGCGAGTTTTTCGACTATTTCGACGGGCGTATTTCGTACGACGAAGCCGTCGAACTCATCAAGCGCAATTCGCGCCGCTATGCCAAGCGTCAGCTGACGTGGTTTCGCCGCGACGGTGAGATCCGCTGGTTCCGGCCCGACGAAACCGACGCGATTATAAGTTACATAGATTTTGGTAAATCGTAAAAAAATCGTACTTTTGCCGACGTCTTTCGCCGAAAGACAGTGGCTCGGATGGTGGAATAGGTAGACACGCCGGACTTAAAATCCTGTGACCAGCAATGGTCGTGCGGGTTCGATTCCCGCTCCGAGTACAGGGCCGTCTTTTGCGACGGCCCTTTTTTCGTGCCCTGCGGGATCCGGTCAATGCCCGAACCTCGACGTGTCGACCGTCTTGTGCCGCTTCTCCTTGTATGTGCCGAAACGGTAGGAGAAATGCACCGTCACCGAACGGGTGTACGTGCCGGAATCCATGTCGAGGTACTGTCCCTTGTAACGGACTTTGGCGAACGGGAGCGAACTTTCGAAAATGTCGTTGCAGCGCACCGAGAGGCTCGCCCGGCTCTTGTCGAACGTCCACTTGACACCCGCGTTGACGCTCCACGAAGGGGCGACGTCGTAAGTCCCCTGGATGGCCGCGCTCTGATAGTAGCCCGAGAGGTCGAGCGTCAGGTCGGGTTTGCGGCTCAGACGGATCGTGTTGTCCATGCGCACCACCCCCAGCCATTTGGAGCGGTCGAACGCCAGGTCGTGAAAGGCGTCGCAGCGCTGGGTCATCCGCATCCCGGTCAGCGTCAGCCGGGAATCGAGCCATTTGCCCGGGCGCAGCGGTACGATGACGTTGGCGCCCCACTGGCGGTTGGTGTTCCAGTTGAGCGTCTGGTAGACCAATGCCAGGCGATCAGGGGCCTGCCATGCGGTTTGGTCGAAGTAGTCGGGCATCTCGTTCCAGAACAGCATGAAGATATACTTCTGCTTATACATGTACATTGCCTGGCCGTTGTAGCTTTTCGACGGCCGCAGTCCGGGCGTGCCCCGGATCTCCGAATAGCCGTCGATGTAGGAGGTCGACTGCTGCATCTCCCAGTACGAGGGATAGGTCTTGTCCGACGAGAGCGAAATCTGTACGAGATGTTTCTCTGCGGGTGTCAGGAGCAGGGTCGCCTGCGGGTAGAGCGACCAGTTGTCGTAGTCCCCCGCGCGGTAGTATTCCCCGGCCAGCGACAGCGAGAAACTCCCCTTGGCGAACTCTTTGCTCACCCCGGCGTAGAGGTTGCCCGTGTATTCGTCGAGGTGCGAATCGGTATCGACGGTGGCGATGTCGCCCTCGCAGAGCGTGTATCGCTGGTAGTCGTGGTCGCCCGCCCAGCTGAAGATGCCCCCGTAGGTCATGCCCCAGCCATTGCCCAGGTCGTGCGACTGGTCGGCGCTGACATTTACCCGGTCGACGGACTGCCCCGAAACCACGTCGAACGCTGTCCGGCTGCCGTCGGCGTACCTGTTCCGCATGGCGGCCAGCTGCCACGAGCTGTAATGCGTGTAGTCCGCCGAGAGGTCGAGCCCGGAGGCCGACGTGTAGCGCAGCGCAGCGTTGTGCATCGTGTTGTCGCCCCCGGGCGAGCTGACCGAGTTGACCAGGTTGCCGTCGGCACGTACGAGGCCGCTCGTATGCGGGGTGTATGCGCCCGTATAGGCAATGCTCAGGCGTCCTTTGCCCTGCGGGGCGTATTCTGCGGCGGCCCTCAGCCGGTGCCATGTCCCTTTGCTGGTGATATTCTGCCTCTGGGCGATTTCATGCTCCCCGTCCGCGAGCGTATGCCGCGAGTAGAGGTCGATGATCCGTTTGGTCTTGGCCTGCCCGGCCGAATAGGTTACCTCGGCCGACCACTCGGGCGAGGAGAAGGCGAAGTTGCCCCCGGCATCCCAGTTGCTGTAAAACCGGTTGGTATAGTTGGCGTGTACCTCCCCCGAAAACGAGTAGTCGTGGCTGCGCCGCAGGACGAGGTTGATCGCCGCGCCGCGCACATGGTACTGCGGCGGCGTGCTGTACATCACTTCGGCCTTCTCGATCCGTTCGACGGGTGTCGAGCGCAGCAGCGACGCCAACTGCTCGGCGCTCATCGTCGAGGGCTTCCCGTTCAGGATCACCGTGACACCCCCGGCGCCGGCAAGCGTCAGCCCGCCGTCCTGTTCGCTGACGCCCGGCAGCTGGGTGAGGGCTTCGTAGGCATTGTTCACCGCCTTGCCTTTCGATACGGCTTCCAGGTCATAGGCCAGCCGCCCCTCTTCGACCCGCACGATGGGTTTTTCGCCCTCTACGACCACGGCGTCGAGCGCATTCGTATATTCATGCAGGACGACCTCGCCGGCTTCGTCGTGCTCCGACGTAAGCGTTTGCATCTCATAGGCGAGGTGCTGGAACAGCAGCCGGTAGGGGCGTACCTCCGATGCGATGGCGAAACGCCCGTCGGCATCCGATGCCGCGGCCGCGAGGTAGGTCGAGTCGGTGTCGAGCATCACTACCGCGACCCCGACCACGGGTTGCCGCTCTTGGTCGACCACCCTCCCCCGCACAATTTGCCCGCAGGTCTGTTTCACGGAAAAAAGCGCCAGGGCGCATACGAGTAAAAGAAATGTCCGTCTCATAACTTTGCTTGGTTTTTTCATTTGGTTTCCCTGCAAAGTTAAGCCCCGATGCGGCTTGCCGGTACGGAATAATTCTTGCTTGTTTGTGTGTAAAATGTTGATTTACAGAGGGTACGATCCCGCAGATTCTTGCCGGCGCGCCGGGCACCCTTGCTATGCGAAAAAACGGGTGAAAAACTCCCTGTCCGGAGCCCCCGATTCGGCGATCCGGCGTTTGAGTTTCGATTTGAGCGTGTAGACCCCGTTCAGCGTCATGTCGAGCATCACGCTGATCTCCTGCGCCGAGAACCCGGCGACGACCAGCGCTGCGAAATCGTAGTTGCGCGGCGTCCACCCCGGCAGTTGGCGGCGCAGGCGCGTGACCGCCCGGTCGTTGTAGAGGTCTGCCATGCGGACGATGTCTGCGAGCATCGCCGGGCTCAGTGCCAGCTCCTTCACCTTCCTCGCCAGCCGTTCCCCTTCGCCATAGGTGTAATAGGTTGCGGCGATGTCGCGCAGCAGGGCGAATCGCCCCTCGAGCGAAGCCTTGACGGCGGCCTCGCGCTCGTTCGAGGCATCGAGCCGCGAGGTGAGGCTGTCGTGCGATTCCCGGTAGGATTCCAGCAGCGTGAGGTATTCGCTCAGCTGCGCGTCCCGGTGCCGGAGTTTGCGCCGATAGCCCACCACCGCCCCCGTGACGGCCGCGGCCAGCAAGAGGCATGCCAGCGTGGCGATCCAGGCCCGGTAACGCAGCCCCGCCTCGCGGAGCGCCGTTTCGTTGGCCGTGCGGTATCTCTTTTCCAGCTCGGCCACCGATACCCCCTGCCGTGCCTTGTCGAGCGAATCGCGCTTGCCGATGTACTGCATGGCACAGGCATAGGCTTTGCCGTCCTCCCCGCGGCGGTGGTGTATGGCCGAGGCGATCGTGTAGAGCCCTATGTTGTTCTGGTTGAAGCGTTTGATGTGCGCCAGCGAGCGGTCTATGTAGTATTGTGCCGAATCGGGCTGCTCCGCCCGGTAAAAAATGATGGCCGAAGCGATGTCGTAAAGCGTGCGGTCATCGTCGTCGGCCGATGCGGGGCCGTGCGTCAGCGGGGCTGTCCATAGTTCGTGCATGTCGATGCGCGCCCGCTCCTCGAGCAACTGCCCGGTGCTCCAGTCTTCGGCGAAGGTGTGGTATATCAGGTTTTGCAGGGTGATCTGCTGGGCGAAGAAACGGAATGCCATCGTGTCGCGTGCCCCGACCAGCGGGGAGAGTGTTTCGATGGCCTCGGCATAGCGGCCGTTGGCATACTGTGCCGACGAGAGCATGTAGCGGCTGTATCCCTCCAGTTCCGCACTGCCGGTCTCCTGCGCCGCGGCGACGGCTTTCGAGAATGCATCTTCGGCCTCGGTGTCGTATCCCTGTTCGAGGTACAGCAGCCCCAGCGTGTGGTACAGTGCCATGAGCAGTTTTGTGGTTCCCGCCTTGTCGCGGTTGCGTTCGGCGTAGAGCATCGCCTGTGTGTAGCCTTTGATCGCCCGTCCCAGGTCGCCGGCATTGTGGTGTACCTTTGCGTCGAAATACCAGGCATAGGCACGCTCGGCCCCGGAGCCGTGGCGCTCGTAATAATCCAGTGCGGGGGCGGTCAGCGAATCGTTGTCAGCCTCGGCACCTGTGCGGGAGTAGGTTTGCGCGAGCAGCAGGCGCCGCCGGGCGTCGGCCGCCGGTGAAATGGCCGAGGGGTCTATCTGCCGGAGAGCCAGCAAGGCGCTGTCGGGATGCTCCTCTATCAGCACCGAAGCCTGGGTCATCAGGTTGTCCGCGGCCTTGTCGCCGCATCCGGCAGCAAGCAGGCCGAAGAGTATGGCGGTTAGGTATCTCATGCCTGCAAAATTAATATAACTTTTATTTCCTCGGGTATTTTGCCGGATAAAATTATCCGGCCCGATCGGTTGTCGTGCCCCTGCGCCGCACGCAGTGCTCCCCTGCAGACCCCGGCCTTGTCCCTTAGCGTTTAGCCCGGATTTTTGTGCGGCCGAAACGGCCGAAATACATCTTTGCCGCACTGCCGCAGGACGGAAAACGGGCTTGCAGCGACTGCAAGCCCGTTCCCTTTTATTTTGCACCTACGGTCAGCGGTAAATCTCGTTCAGCAGGCGTGCCAGCCGGTAGCCGCCCCGGACGAACTGCTGCTCGATGACGGGCGTGTATTTGTCCACGTAATCGTAGGATATTTTCGTCCCTTCGGGGCTGTCCTCGTAGATGCCGACGCAGATCGCATGGGTCTCCTTCAGCCAGTCCTGCGGCTCCCCGGCCTGTACCAGTGCCGCCTCGTCATCCGTCAGGCGGTCGATCTGTTCCTGCCACTCGGTGTAGCTCCACTTGTGCCCGGCTTCGAGGATCGCCGAGTCCCAGGCCGAGTGGAGGTTCGTTCTGCGTCCGAACATCAGCACCGGGCGCTGATTGCCACCGATATCCGACAGGCGCCCCGTGTGCATCGGGCAGTGCATGTCGCCGACCAGGTGGATCAGCATCTTGAGCTTCTCGGTCTCCGCCTCGGGTGCCAGCCCGCCGGCCTTGAGCTCGGCGACGAGCGTCGTGACGGCCGTCAGCACGTCGCCTTTGGGGTTCCGGGGCATCGTTTCGAGGGTTTGGCCCTCGTCGATGTTCAGGTAGTGCCACGTCTTGGTGTAATTGTATTCGGGGGTGTGGCTGGCAATGTCCATCCAGTTGCAATAGTACACGGGCGAATGGCCGTTGAGCACCTTGTCGATCTTCTGGGCGGCTTCGGGCGTGAGGTGGCACTCTGCGATGTAGGCCGTGACGTCGTGCCCCTTTTGTCCCCATCCGTATACGCTGCCGGCGAACAGCAGGCATGACAGCAGGATAATCAGGTTTTTCATTCTATCAGTGGGTTTTGTGGTTGTTTAATGGTTCATCGTGGCGAGGAACTCCTCGTTGGTGTTGGTCATTCCCATCTGCTTCTGGAGGAACTCCATGGCCTCGACGGGCGTCATGTCCGAAAGGTATTTGCGCAGCACCCACGTGCGGTTCATCACGTCGCGCGGCAGGAGCAGGTCTTCGCGGCGCGTACCCGATGCGATGACGTCGACCGCCGGGTAGACACGTTTGTTGGCGAGCTTGCGGTCGAGCTGGAGCTCCATGTTGCCCGTGCCCTTGAACTCTTCGAAAATCACCTCGTCCATCTTCGAACCGGTGTCGATCAGCGCCGTGGCGATGATCGTCAGCGACCCTTTCTCCTCCGTGTTGCGGGCTGCACCGAAGAAACGCTTGGGTTTGTGGAGCGCGTTGGCATCCACACCGCCCGAGAGCACCTTGCCCGATGCGGGCTGGACGGAGTTGTAGGCACGTGCCAGGCGGGTGATCGAGTCGAGGAAGATCACCACGTCGTGTCCGCATTCGACCATGCGCTTGGCCTTGTCGAGTACCATTTCCGCGACTTTCACATGGCGCGACGCCTGTTCGTCGAAGGTCGATGCCACGACCTCGGCCTTGGAGTTGCGGGCCATCTCGGTCACCTCCTCCGGGCGCTCGTCGATCAGCAGCACGATGATGTATACTTCGGGATGGTTGTCGGCGATGGCGTTGATGATCGACTGCATGAGCACCGTCTTACCCGTCTTGGGCTGTGCTACGATCAGCGCGCGCTGTCCCTTGCCGATGGGCGAAAAGAGGTCGACCACGCGCGTCGACATGTTGTTGTGTCCGTTGCCCGTAAGGCAGAATTTCTCGCTCGGGAAGAGCGGCGTCATGAATTCGAACTGTACGCGGTCGCGGATGAACTCCGGCGCCAGGCCGTTGATCTCGTTCACGCGTACCAGCGGAAAATATTTCTCCCCCTCCTTCGGCGGGCGTATGGCGCCGTTCACCGTGTCGCCGGGCTTCAGCCCGAAGAGTTTGATCTGCGACGGCGAAACGTAAATGTCGTCGGGCGAGTTCAGGTAGTTGTAGTCGGCCGAACGCAGGAACCCGTATCCGTCGGGCATGATCTCCAGCACGCCTTCGCCCTCGATCTCCCCGGCGAAATCGTCCTTGGTGATCACCTCGCCGTCGAAGGATTGCGCATCGGCTGCTGCCTGGGTAGCCTGGGTAGCCTGGGCAGCTTGGGCAGCCGGGGGTGTTGCGGCGGCGGGTTCTGCTGCCTCTTCCTGTGCTTGTGCTTGTGCTTGTGCTTGTGCCTTGGGCTTGCGGCCGCGGCGCTTGGGCTCGGCCTTCTCCTCGCGGGGTGCCTGTACGGTTTCTGCCGCTGCCGCTGGTGCAGGTGCCGGGGCGCTTTCCATCGGGAGCTCCGGCTCGGCAGGGGGGCCGGCGACCGTGACGGGCGGACGCTGTGCTGGTGCGGTGTTTTCGGTCTTCGTATTGGTGATGCGCGGCCGACGGCCTCGCGGGGCCTGGGGAACGGTTTCGGGAGCGGTTTCCGCCTTTGCGGCGGCAGGTTCGGCTATGGCTGCCGTCTGCTGCATTTCCGTTGCGGGAACCTCCTTTTTCCGGCCTCGTCCTCTTTTCTCTTTATTTTCTGCGGGGGCGCCTTCGGAAGCGGAGAACCCGGCGATTTTCTCGATCAGTTCGCGCTTTTTCAATGTGGTGTCCCCGATGCCGATAGCTTTTGCTATTTCACGCAGTTCGACGAGGCTTTTCCCTTCGAGCGCTTTCAAATCCTGCATATATTTCTATTTCAAAGTGATTTTCAGAACCCCGGCGGGCGCCGGGACATTGGAATTTGCTTGCAAAGATAGTGCATTATTTCGAAATTCAAAATAAAAAATTGCAGATCACGCCCTTCCGCCGGGGCTTTCACCATAAATTGGGAGTGCCCGGACGTAAAATACTCATTTATGGCGATTGTACGACCCGGAAATTACCCCCACCTTTGTATCCGGAACAACAGATCTATTCAGCCATTGCGTTGTTTGTATTGTTAATGTTTGTGTGTGCAAAAACCTCCCGGGAAGCCCGGGAGGTTTTTCTTCGGTGTCGTTCCGGCGTCCTGCCGGGGCGCGTGCCGGCGGCGGGAGCTTCCGGGGTTATTCGTTGCGCCGCAGGTTCCACTTGTTGTTGTTGCAGATCACGGCCCTGACCAGGTCGTCGCCGTAGACCTGCATGTTCGAGTAGGTCTGCCCGTAGGTCATCGTGGCGTGCGATGCCGCCGCGAAGTCCATCAGCACGATGCCGACGTTCCCGCGGAAATCGTACCTGTCGATCTTGTCGGCCGTATACCTGTTGTATTTGTTCGCGCAGTAGTCGTAGTCGCCCACGGCGCCGAACAGGCTGATCCCCGACACGCTGCAATGGGCCGTGTCGTAGCAGCTCACATTGTATATTTGTAATTAGTTAATTAAATTTGAATAGTTAAGACATCAGAGTAT
>OWKP01001898.1_pt1 | contig 12001 bp, 10 predicted proteins | sample 1732991 | NCBI WGS metagenome assembly OWKP01 (sample SAMN05065777, study PRJEB22554) | human gut metagenome | biome: ENVO:2100002; feature: ENVO:00000062; material: ENVO:00002003 | host: Homo sapiens | place: USA
CACCATTGCGAGTAACTTTTTCATAGATGTTACTCTCCTTTCATAAATTTCCATCTTCTCGCGGCCGAACACCCGCCGTCTCTCCCGCTTTCTCGTGGTTGCTGCCAAAATCTGCAAATCCTCAAATTGTTGCGGAAATAATAGAAAATAAGCAAAATTTGGCAGAATCAATGCGAAATCGTTCAATTCAGTGGATATCGCATCCCCTTAGCGACGCGGAAAAAGCCCGATGCGCAATGGCTCGCGGGCGCGGCTGGTAGCGGTTTGGTAGCAGTCCAAAAATTTAAAATGCGGTTTTTCCTGTGATACCAACGGTTTGCAGAATCGCTACCATGGTAGCGCACTCGTTTCACTTAAAAAAAGACGGTGCAGCTGAGCTGCACCGTCTTCGGAAATTTATGATGGAATTTTTGAAATTTTACACGTTGAAGCGGAAGTAGATCATGTCGCCGTCCTTGACGACGTACTCCTTGCCCTCGCTGCGCAGCAATCCCTTTTCCTTTGCCGCCGCGACGCTGCCGCAGCGGATCATGTCGTCGAAATTGATCGTTTCGGCGCGGATGAAGCCGCGCTCGATGTCGGAGTGAATTTTGCCAGCGGCCTGCGGGGCCTTGGTGCCGTTTTTGATGGTCCAGGCGCGGCACTCGTCCTCGCCGTAGGTCAGGAACGAGATGAGGCCGAGCAGCGCGTAGGAGCACTTGATCAGGCGGTCGAGGCCGGACTCCTCGATGCCGAGGTCCTCGAGGAACATCGCGCGGTCCTCGCCGTCGAGCTCGGCGATGTCCTGCTCGAGCTTGGCGCAGATCGGCAGCACCTGCGCGCCCTCGCGGTCGGCGAGCTCCTTGACCTGCTGGAGATACTGGTTGTCGTCCTGATTCGCAAAGCCGTCCTCGTCCATGTTCGCGGCGTAGATGATGGGCTTGAGGCTCAAAAGATCGGCGGTCGCGATGAGCTCAGCGTCGTCGGACGAAACCTCGAACGTGCGCGCGCTCTTGCCCGCGTCGAGGTGCTTGGCAAGAGCAGAGAAGAGCTCGACCTCGTGCAGGAACTTCTTGTCGCCCTTGGCCATCTTCGTCGCCTTTTCGACGCGGCGGTTGACCATCTCAAGGTCTGCCATGATGAGCTCCAGGTCGATGGTCTCAATGTCGCCCAGGGGGTCGACGGGGACGTTCGTGCTCGCGTCGGCCACGACGTGCATGATGTTTTCATCGTCGAAGCAGCGCACAACGTGCACGATGGCGTCCGTGCGGCGGATGTTCTCAAGGAACTTGTTGCCAAGGCCCGCACCCTGACTTGCGCCCTTGACAAGACCCGCGATGTCGACAAATTCGATGACGGCGGGGGTCTTCTTTTTGGGGTGGTACATCTCGGCGAGCTTATCGAGGCGCTCGTCGGGAACGGCCACCATGCCGACGTTCGGCTCGATGGTGCAGAAGGGGTAGTTGGCGCTTTCCGCGCCCGCGTTGGTGATCGCGTTGAAGAGAGTGGACTTGCCGACATTCGGCAGTCCGACGATACCTAATTTCATTTGTACTCATTCTCCTTCGATTTTCCTTGATTTGCAAGGGGTTTCAGCGTTTGGTGTCTTGGCTGTTACACCATTTTTACACCATTTCCGCATTTGGCTTTATTGGACTTCATCAGACTACACCATTTTGCTGAAATTGCTTGATGGCATAATCCAGCGATTCGGCAGTCACATGAACGTACCGATCCATCGTCGTTTTGATGCTGGCATGACCCAGCAGCTTTTGCAGCACCTTGGGCTGCACGCCGCATTCAATCGCTCTCGTGGCGTAGGTATGGCGTAAAGCGCGCATACAAAAGTGCTTGATCCCCGCTTCGTCGCAGAGCTTATATAAGTGGGTATCATAGGAACTGTTCTTCGCTGGCTCTCCTGTTCGCCAGTTGATAAAAACAAGATCACGCATGACAAGCCGAGAAAAAACGCCTGTACGTCTGTCTATGTACTCAAGCGTTTTGTCCAGCGTCGGGGACTCTTTCTGCTCCGGGCGGCTGTCCCAAATACCCTTGAGGATTTCATAAGCCCGATCCGTCAACGGTATTGTGCGGTAGCTTTGCTGCGTTTTGGGAGGACCTGCGCGCCAAAAGTGCTGCTTGTGACGATACTCCAAGGTTTTATTGACCGTCAGCGTCCGATTCTGGAAATCTATCGCATCCCACGTCAACCCGATCACTTCACCTGTCCGCAGCCCTGTTTCTAAAATCAGGGCATACTGCGCATAGTTGTGGGAGCGTTTGGCTGCCTTCATAAATTTCTGCTGCTCATCCGTTGTAAGACATTTGATGTCATCCACAGCGCGGACGGGTTTGGTAAAGCGAACGCCGTCCATCGGGTGCTTGGTAATCAAATCATTCATCTTCGCAGCCTTGAACATCGTACCCATTGTGATATAGGTCTGCCGGATGGTAGAACCTGCATAATCCGCGTCCATGGAAAGCAGCACTTTTTTGCAGTGCATCGGCTTGACGTTGGCAATCATCATTTTGCCCATAACAGGCTGAATATTGTGGACATACCGCTCCCGATAATTGCGGAGCGTATTAGGGGCTAAATCGCCTACAATATTCTCAATCCAGAAGTCAAACCATTGATCCACCGTCGTATCGGTGGCTACGAAAACATCCTCGTGCGCATCGGCGTATTATGATTCTTCAATCCAGTTGCGAGCTTCGGGGAGCGTCGGAAGATACTTCTCATGCCGCTTTCCTGTTTTATCTACGAACCGTGCGTAATATAATCCGTCCTTTCTCTGGCAGATACCCTTGCCGCATTCTTTGCCTCGTAAACTTTTACCCATTCGGAAGCTCCTTTCCCACTATGAGAAGAAGCCCCTATGCATTTTATAATTGTAGCACAAGGACTTTCTTTTCTCAATAGTGAACTTACCTTCAAATCATCAACTTATGGCTGATATATTGCTCGAACTCCCTGCGTTTGACCAGCTTTTTGGACCCAACATAGAGAACAAACGGGCAATTCGGGCTGCGCAGCATACTCTCGATCTTGTTGATGCCAATGTTGCTGTATGCTGCGGTTTCCTTAATCGGCAGCGTCATTTTGAGATGGATCGGCACTTGCAATTCCTCGACCATACTGTTACCACCTGTGTGTTACATTCCGGACTGTTGACTTAGAAACGTAGCATTTGGGGAAAGTAAGAGTTCGTCTGAGCTATCATCTCTTTCCGTATCCAAGTCCAGCAGCCATTTGTCTGGGATCGTGATCAGATTGTGTCCTGTGTTGCAGATCCGTTTTACAACATCTGCCTGGCACGAAAACAATGCGCCTCTATCCAGCTCTGCCCGCATTTGCTTCCCCTTTTTCAAGGCATACGCCTCCGAAAGCAGCTCCAGACTGAACAGATACAGCGGGAGCATAGATGCTTTGCAAATACCGTTTTGCTGCAAGTACCGCTGAAACCGATACAGCGCCATTTCATCCAGCGCCAGCTTCATCAGCCGCAGGCCCATCTCATCGACGGTGAAATAATGAAAGCTGCTGTTCTTGCTGAAACGGATCAGACGGCTACGCGGGTTTACCCCGTGAGCCATTTTTGCGTCCTTTTGTGGAAGAATGAAATTCTTCCTTCCGTCGCTCTCCATGGCCATGCAGAAATAGAGAAACCGGCTGCCGGTGCTGAGTGCGTGGAACTGCTTGGAGAGGAGCAGTGAGTTTCCAACCTGAATGAATCGTTTTTCTTTGTTATCCACCTTGGCGGATAAGGCCGGTACAATCGTAGGTCCGTGTTTTCGTTTGCTCAAATCAAACTCCTTCTTTCGTGTGAGAATAGGGGGGGTGGATGTCTCATCCCTTCGTAATAAATGTAGAAAACCGGCCCTGTTTGACCACCCATTCAAGGCAGAAAAAATTACACTCAATGTAAACTTTCGTAAACACAGAATGGTCTGAATCTACATTAGGTCTACACTGAGTGTAATGCTTGTGAGTATGTTTACTTATTCCAACATTAAGCGTAGTGCGGCATCGAATGGGTAACTTCCGGTACACAGCCGAGAAAGGCGACTCTTTTTGCGAATCGGTCGCGGGACACTTCTCCGGCAGGATCTGCGCCGCATGCTCAGCTGCCAATATCCAGCTCGTAGGTGCAGAGGTAGAACAGGAACGACGTCATCTGGTAGCGGCTGATGCGGGTGCCAGCGGATGCCAGCAGCTCGTCAAGGTCGCTGTCCCGGGTGGTGATGTCCTTTTCATCGCACCAGAGCATCGCTTTGGCTGCCTCTCTGCCAAGATCGGGGGCATCCCGAAGAAGCTGCCTGAGCTGCGTCTGATTCACGCCGGTATCGACGCCTGCCATGATCGCGTAGCGGCGGATCAGTACGCACGCCGTCTGATAGTCCACCTTGTCATCGTATTCGGCATTGGGATCATTTTGCCGGAGCAGCCTTGTCTGATAGGCCCAGCACACGGCATTATAATAGGGATGGGCCGCGTTGAATTCCTCGTTCTCGTAGTCAGCCGGAAGGGCGGTATTGTCCGTTTCCGGCCGGCCCGCGATGCGGTAGAGCACATCGATGAACTCGCCCAGCCTTGCCGTGGCCTTGCCGCCGAAGGTGTCCGGCGCTTCCGGCTCCACATAGCCCTTGCGGTACATATAGAGGACGCTGGCCTGATTGAAAATGCTCTTGATGTCCGTGAATACCACCGTGTCCGCAAGGCTTCCGCCGCTGGACTCCCTGGCAAAGACGTGGGCGTAGTAATCGCTGTTGAGGATGTTGCCGGAGAGCTGGAACCTGCTGTCCACATAGAGCCGGTAGGCTTCCGCCAGCTTGCCGGAGACTGTGGTATTCTCGTCGGCGGGGATCACGGTTTCCGTACCGGCGTCATAGCGGAAGGTCTTCGTCAGAAAGGACTTATCCGACAGCACCGCTACATGGATGCCGCTGGAGAGTACATCGGTGCCCGCCAGCAGGCGGGAATCGTAGTCCACGCCGAAGAGATTCAGCAGTGTCGGCAAGATGTCCGCCGTGGAGCAGTATTCATCCACCACGATGTTCTCTGAAAGGCCGGGAACATAGCAGATGAAGCTGTTGCGGTACTTCTCAAAGGTGGTGTCCAGCGTCTGCCCTGCCAGCTCGTTGTACTCGTCTTCGGTCAGGCCGTAGGGGTAGTGGTCGTTGGTCAGGACGATGCAGGTCTTGTCGGCAACGCCAGCTTCCTCCAGCCGCTGCATCAGGTACTTCAGTGCGTATTCCAGCTCCAGATTGCAGGCAATGTACGCCTTCACCGGCTCGGAATAGGGCAGATCTTTCACCGCGTCGCGGTTTTTGGCGCTCATGGCGTTGTCCCAGTTGTACTGGTAGTGACCGCTGAAGGTCATGTAATAGGCGTGGAAGGGTTCTCCGCTGTTGATGTAGTCGTCCACGGAGGCCTCCATCATCTCCAGATCGGAGGAGGCCCAGTCGATCTTCATGGCCAGACCGGAATCCGCCGCCTTGAACGTGTAGCCCATGTTGGCGTGGGTGATGTTCCGGTTGTAGAAATCCCCGATGTAGTCGTGATAGCCCCAGGCTTGATAGCCCATGCCCTTGAGCGCATTGCCCAGGCAGAACGGCAGATAGTTGGTGCCCGCCACATTGAAGCTGGAATCCGTCTTCGTGCGGGACATATCCGGATAAAGCCCCATGCACATGGTGTATTCGCCGTTGGTGGTGACGGACTGGAACGTGCCGTAGTAATTTTCAAAGAGAATACCCGTATGGCTCAGCTTGTAGAGCGTCGGCGTCAGCTCCTCGCTGATAAACCACGGGCAGAAGCTCTCGGCGCAGATGGTGATGAGGTTATAGTCCTTAAGAAGTCCTGTGTAGTTGTTTTTGCGGGTGGGTGTTGCATTTGATAGATACTCGTCTGTGGCCTTGAGAATATCGCTGTCGGTACTGTCTGCAAGAGCCGTAAAATCGATGCTTTCGATCACGTTATAGGAGTTGCTGCTGTATGTCCGCGGAACATCGCTCATATTCAAGGACGACGGCGTGATCATAATGCTGCCGCTGCCGCTGAAGAGCATGTATCGAAGCTCCTGCGCCGTGGTGGCCAGCATACCGATTTTTTTATAACTGCTGTCGGTGGAGGTGTTCACATTGGTGAAGGTACGATAGACGGAAAAGGCGTTGTCCCGTCCAACATACATGAGTCCCGTGACCGTCAGCAGCAGTGCGAGGAGCACGGCAAAGGAGGCCATAGTCTGTTTCCAGCGCAGCCGCAGCTTCAGAGCCTGCGCCCTTCGCAGGGCAAGGCAGAGGATCACGGCAATCAGCGGCAGCAGGAGGAGCAGGATCTTCAGCAGATTTTGGCGGATCCCATAGAGAAGCTGCGAGTTGAAATTGACGACCACATTTCCGCCCATGCCGATCTGGCTGACGGGCATGAAATCTCCGAAGATGCAGTGATAGACCAGCTGCACCTCGGCCAGCAGCACCTGTGCCGCGACCAGGAAAACCCCTGTGATCTGGCGCAGAACCTTCGGCAGGCTTGAGACTACCAGCGTGCAGAGTGCGCCACCCAGCAGGCCAAACAGGACAGGATATCCCGCGTACCGGTCCATCGAGCCGAATACGCACAGATGCAGGCACAGCTCCACATAAACGCCGGTCAGGCAGAACAGCAGGAGATTTTTGCGCCACGTATTCCAAAGGCCATGGCTCATGGGCACTGCCGCTTCAGCAGCAGTGCCAGAGCCTTGATTTGTATTTGTCATGGATACATCGGATGTTTTTTCTTTGAGCATATTAGTTCTCCCGTTGGGGCTTTTTTAAAAAGCTTCGTAGAATTTCAGCTGAATATGACAGATAGAGAGCTTATCTTAAAACAAATATTGGAAAAAGGCAACGGTTCCTGTAAAAAAATAGGAAAGATTTACAGGTCTCGCGGAGAATTCTATGCACCAAAGTCTGTCAACCGCAGCTTTGCAGCCCGCCTCTGGGCTGCAAATAAGGACTCTGCACCTGAAAATTTTACAAAATACATACAGACACATTGCAAAAGCCGTGCTATACTGTACGGAAAATTGAGAGTACCATTGTTTCAAGGAGGTGTGTGATGTGACGGAGATTGTGTTTCGCTTAAAGCGGCATTTGACTTCTTTTCAAATTATGATCCTCGGCTTTGCGGGCGTGATCCTGCTGGGGGCGCTGGTGCTGATGCTGCCTATCGCCACAGTACAGCGGGTCTGGACGCCGTTTCATGAGGCACTGTTTACCTCCACCTCCGCTGTCTGCGTGACGGGGCTGGTGGTGCAGGATACCGGCAGTTACTGGTCCGCCTTCGGTCAAACAGTCATATTGTTGCTGATCCAGATCGGCGGGCTGGGGGTGATCACCGGTGCGGTGACGTTCCTGATGCTCGCCGGGCGGAACATCACGCTCAAGGAGCGCAGCGCCATGCAGGATGCCATCTCCGCTCCCGCGGTGGGCGGCATCGTGCGCCTGACGAGATTTATCCTCAAGGGGACCTTTCTGGTCGAGCTGCTGGGCGCGCTGGCGCTGCTGCCAGCCTTTTGCCGGGACTATGGACTGCGGGGCGTATGGATGTCCGTTTTCCATTCCGTTTCCGCCTTCTGCAATGCGGGCTTCGATATTCTGGGGCGGACGGATTCCCTCTACCCCTCGCTGACGGCGTATGCCGCCGACCCGCTGGTCAACATTGTGATCATGCTGCTGATCATCGTGGGCGGCATCGGCTTTCTAACGTGGGACGATGTCTGTACGCACGGTCTGCACCTGCGGCGTTACCGGATGCAGAGCAAGGTCATTCTGAGCGCGACGGCGCTTTTGATCACGATTCCGGCGTTTCTCTTTTATCTGACAGATTTTGCGGACCTCCCCGTGGGAGAGCGGATATTGGCCTCCCTTTTTCAGTCGGTCACGCCGCGGACGGCCGGCTATAACACAGTGGATCTGACGGAGATGACGGATGCCTCTCAGGCGGTCACCATTTTGCTGATGCTCACCGGCGGAGCACCCGGCTCCACGGCGGGCGGCATGAAGGTCACGACGCTGGCAGTTCTCATTGCCAACGCCATCGCCGCCTTCCGCAGGCGAGAGGATCTGCAGCTCTTCCACCGCAGATTGGAGACATCCACTGTCCGCAACGCCGCCGCCATTCTGCTGCTGTATCTGGGGCTGACCTTTGCGGGGGCGGCGGTCATCAGCACAGCGGAGGAGCTTCCCCTCGGTGCCTGTCTCTATGAAACAGCGTCCGCCGCCGGTACGGTGGGCCTGACGCTGGGGCTGACGCCGCAGCTGGGAGTCCTGTCGCAGAGCATTCTCATCCTGCTGATGTATTTTGGGCGCGTCGGTGGATTGACCTTGATCTACGCCGCATTCTCCGGGCATGATCTGACCTATGCCCGCTATCCGCAGGAGAAAATTACCGTAGGCTGAAAGGAGCACACGATGAAAACGGTATTATTGATCGGACTGGGCCGCTTCGGGCGGCATCTTGCCATGCAGCTCAACGAGCTGGGCCATCAGGTGATGGCAGTAGACAGGGACGAGGAGCGCGTCAACGAGTGTATGTCCTTTGTCACCAACGCGCAGATCGGCGACAGCACCCGTGTGGACTTTCTGCGCTCGCTGGGCGTGAGCAATTACGATGTCTGCTATGTCACCATCAGCGGGAATTTTCAGAATTCGCTGGAGACGACGTCGCTGCTCAAGGAACTGGGGGCAAAGTATGTAGTGTCCCGCGCCGAGCGGGATGTGCAGGCGAAATTTCTGCTGCGCAACGGCGCGGACGCGGTCGCCTACCCGGAAAAGCAGCTGGCGAAGTGGGCGGCCATCCGCTATACCGCCAACCATATTTTCAGCTACATTGAGCTGGACGAGCAGCACGCCATTATCGAGGTTGCCGTGCCGGAGGATTGGCAGGGCCGCAGCATCGGCGAGCTGGACATCCGCAGAAAATACGGCGTCAACATCCTCGGTGTGAAGCGGGAGAACAAAACCGACGTGAACATCTCGCCCGAAACGGTGCTGGACGCTGATATGACACTGCTCGTGCTGGGGGAAAACCAAGAACTTAAGAAGCACTTCCGGCTGTAAAGCAGCATAGAGTCTTGCACGTATAAGGGCTTTACGCGCCGGAGAGGCATCTCAACAAAAGCGCGCAGGTTTGCGGAGGAGGATTCCGCGTTGCGCAAAAACAGCAAAAAATGAGGGAGGACGGCTCTGTCCTCCCTCATTTTTGTCCTGCGCTTTCGCCCTTCTCCGTCAGCTGTTTTTCCAGTGCGGTCTGTCTGGCCAGGATGGCATTGACCTTGTCGTAAAGATCCTCGATCATGATCTCTGTCTTGAGGTTGACCTTATAATCGTTCTCTGCACGGCGGCGGTCCTTTTCCTCCTGCCGGTTCTGGCTCATCATGATGAGCAGTGCCTGAATGGCCGCCACGCAAGAGAGCACCAGCTCGAGCAGGATGAAGGGGTACGGGTCAAACGCCTTTGCCGCCAGCAGCGTGTTGACAAGCATCCACAAAATCAGCACGCCGGTGAAGGAAAAGATGAACGCCCAGCTGCCCGCAAATTTGGCGATGGCGTCCGCCGCCCGCTGGCCGAGGGTGTATTTTTCCTTCTCACCCGCGGGATTTTCGGAAATTTTGCTGTCTGCCAGCAGGTTCAGCACTTCCTCGTCCGTCATATCGTGGCGGATGTCCTTGAGGACTTCTCTCAAAAGCTTTCTGTTTTCCTTCATAATATCATCCTTTTTTATCTGACCGGCGCGTGATCGCGCCGGTTTTATGCTTCATTTTTCGGCGCGCGCAGAAAAAAGTCCGGCCCCTTGATCTCAAACAAAATGAGCGACACGCCCAGCAGCAGGTCGGCGTGCTGGGACGGCTCCTCCAGCGGGATCGCGAAATCCTCCTGCAATCTGCGGATGCGGTAGAGCACGGTGTTGCGGTGGGTATAGAGCGCGTCGCTGGTCTTTTTCAGCGAGTGGCAGCAGGTGAGGTAATGGTAGAGCGTTTCACAGTACTGTGTATCCTTTTCACGGTCGCGGGCGGCAAGGCGGTGCAGCGCAATCGGGATTAGGTCGCCGCGCCCCTCCAGATTTTTCAGCAGCAGCGGCGTGCGCAGCTGCGCCACGGAGCAGACCGGCTCCCCGTGAAAGCGCTCGTCCGTCATCAGCTCCAGCGCCTCGCGCGCCGTGCGGTAGAGCCCCGGGAGATCAAACAGCTCATCCAGCGGCTCGGACACGAGGATCTTGAGCTGAAACTCCTTTGCCAGCGTGGAAAGCGTGTCCGCATCCCCCTCTCTGTGCAGAAAGAGGAAAATATCGCCTTTGTACAGAAACGGATGAGCGTCTGGGATCTGCGTCTCCAGTTCCTCCCTCAGATGCCGCTTCCCCATGTACGCATTATGGTAGGCCTCAAGATCGATGAGGGCGAAGGTCAGCGGGTGGAAATCCGCCAGGTAAGTGCCGGACGCCTGTAGCTGGAAGTGCGCGGCGGAAGAAAATCCACCGTCCAGCAGGTGCATGAGGATGTCCTCAGCCGTTTCAAAGGGCTTGTCCTGATGGCTCGCCTCCACAAACAGCTGCTTGGCGAGAATGCGCTCCACCAGCTCCCAGGTTTGCGGCGGAATCTTTTCCAAATGTCCGTCCGTATCCACGCAGATCAGGCAGCCGAGGCGCACGCCCGCGCTGACGAGCGGCGCAAAACGCCGCCGATAGGGGCTGTCCGCCAGCTGGACATAGTCCGCCCAACCGGCTGTGAGCATTGGGTTTCTGCTGATGATTGCGCCGGCCTCATAGGAGATCTCGCCGCGGCGCACGGCGGTTTCAAAGAGCGCATCGGAAAAGCCGAGCGGCAGGTGGTGCGCCGCAATATGAAAGGTGTCGTCCAGCACCAGAAGTGGGCAGCCCAGCAGTTCCCCTGTGCTCAGCGCTAACTGCCGGAGATCATCCTGCGAAAAGAACTCCTCCAGTAGCGCCTCTGCATTGCACGACTCCCAGCGTTTTTCCTCCATGGTCTGCCTCCTTCTTCGGCTTGTGCATTCGGTACAAGTCGTTTTTTCTTTATTGTATCGGCAGCTTCTTGTTTTTGCAAGAGGAAAAGCTAAACTGTGTGTCAGAAAGGAAAGTTTGAACGATTTATATACAGATTCACGGAGGGATGATTATGAAATGTGAAAATTGCGGCAGAAATGAGGAGCCAGCTTCATCTATCGCAGCAGCATCAACGGCAGAACGGAGGAGCATACGCTCAGGCCAAGGAGACCGTGATGGCGGAGCTGCGCCAGACTTTCCGCCCTGAGTTCCTGAACCGTATCGACGACATCATCGTGTTCCGCGCCCTGACGGAGCAGGATATCGAGGAGGTCGCCCGCCGGATGCTCAAGACCGTGGCCGGACGCATGGAGGCCATGGACATCCATCTGGATGCTTCCGACGAGGCGGTAAAGGAGCTTGCTAAGGAGGGCTTTGACCCCAGATACGGTGCGCGTCCCCTGCGCCGCGCCATCCAGAGCAAGGTGGAGGACGCCGTGGCCGTGGAGGACGACAAGCTGGTTGTCACCAAGTGATCATCCCGTGGAAGTTCCTGATACATACCTGAAAAAGATCCCCGGATGGCTATGCACCATCCGGGGATATTGCTGTCAAAAAAGCATAGCTTGACTGATGTGGGGAATCGCTGTGTGGTGAAGAACTTGCCGGACTTCTGACAGAAAAATCGGCATATGTTAATTTTGCTTTTTAGAGCGTCGAACAATAACGTAGATCAACCACTCTATGGCTAAGACGCCAAGATAAAAAGCCGCCCATATAGCAAAACTAATCAGCTTTACTTCTAATGTCTGTACAGTTCCATGCCCATCTACTGTTCTTGCGAATAAGAACGCACTAAAGCATAAGAAAATAATAAGTTGAATGATTTGAAGAATTTTCCAACCTTTGTTTTTCATAATTAGCCTCCTGCAATTTCTGTCTCTTATACACATCTCCGAGCCCACGAGACATGCGCAG
>OWKP01001900.1_pt1 | contig 11998 bp, 10 predicted proteins | sample 1732991 | NCBI WGS metagenome assembly OWKP01 (sample SAMN05065777, study PRJEB22554) | human gut metagenome | biome: ENVO:2100002; feature: ENVO:00000062; material: ENVO:00002003 | host: Homo sapiens | place: USA
GATCTACACCCTAGAGTTCGTCGGCAGCGTCAGATGTGTATAAGAGACAGTGTTTTATGGTACAAAATGATACTATTTAGGTTTAGGTCATAAAAGATGTATAGGAGAAAAAAACTGCAAAAAAAGATTATATACTACGAAAATGTAGTATATTGTAGCCGTGAAAACATTTGCAGGGAGATTCTCGTCTCTAATATTGGATAGTGGGGACCTTATGCACAAACAATAAATCTTAATTCAATTGTGGCTATGAAACACATGTCCTTATTGCTAATCGGCGTATTTGTATTATTGGGGTGCAGTTCCAATAAGAAGCAGGAGCCTATATCCAAGTCAGGAATACCTGTGATTAATCTTTCTGAGGATGTATCGACTGTACCTTCACTTCTTTTGAGTGAGGCGGCGGAGAAATTGGAAATTGTTCCTTTGGAAATGACAGATGAATCTGTATTGAGTGATATTACGGAAATGCAAGTAACTGATCATAATATATGGATAGATCATGGACGCGAATTCTACATTTATCGTTTTTCCCGTACGGGAAAATTTCTGAATAGAATAGGGAGTATAGGCCAAGGGCCGGGAGAATATGTCAATTATTTAACTTTTCTTGTCGATGAAGATAAAAAAGAAGTATATATTTTTTCCACTAATAACGGTGTTTTAGTATATGATTTTGAAGGTGGGTTTAAAAAGCAAATTTCAGATTTCCAAACTATGGTTGGAATGTTTTCGTCTATATATAAGCAATATATCTTAAATGACCATAAATTTTTTGCTATCCAGAATTTTGGTTTATATAGATCTGTGGATAAAGATTCATTGTGGTCTTTTGTTTCTTTGGACGATAACTTTCAGAAAAAGAGACTATTTAAAAATCCGGTTCATGTGGGTAAAGAAGAGCAGATTATAGCTAACCGTGCCAATATGGATCGGATGGTTAATTATTGGATGGAGTATCTAACCAGTGTAGATATTTACAATGGTCAATTGACCCTTAAATATCCGGATACTGATACTATTTATTGTTATGATGATGCGACAAACCAACTTTTGCCTCAATATGCAATCTTTACAGATGAAGAAAAAGGGGATTATGAAGCTACTCATTTATGGTTTAAAGACAGAAAGGCTTTCGATTATTTTTCCATTTTTTCTTATTATCCGACTAAGGATTTTGTTTATCTGATTGGTAGTAAAGGCGAGGAGGTATATACCTATTGCTATAATAAAAAAGATGGAAGTGTTAGATTGCAGAAACGACAAAGCGCAATAACCGAGCGTGATGTGCCCTGGTTCAGCTTTCCTTTGCGCCAAATGAAACGTGATTTTGTGTTAGATAATGATTTAGGTGGAGGTGATTTTACTGTTGACAGCCGTTCTTCCGGTAAATACTGGATAGATATATTAGAACCTGGCGGTGATGAAAACTGGATTGATATAGACCAAATAAAATCATCTACCGTAATAGATGAATCCAAGAAAAAGGAGCTAATCCGAGTTTTGGAAAGTGCGACTGAGGATAGCAATCCGATTTTGATGATTGCAACTTTAAAATAGAAGAATTATTATTTTGAATCTAAAGTTTTTTTTCTTCGGTTTGGCCGTTTGAGTTGAAGGAATATATTCAAGAGAAGAAAGAAAAGGGAGGAATTGTGAGTGAGCGTTTGGTTATGCTTACCGATTCACTGGATGAGGAGCAAAATCCGGTTCTTGTAATTGCTAATTTAAAGAATAGGTGGATATGGAATTTTTTATGCGAATGATATTGATACTGGGTGTTATGGTATTGGGCTTCACGGCTTGTAGTAACAAAAAAACAGTGGATCCTAATCCTGTTGTTCGAGATAATATTATTCATTTGTCAACTGCGATAAAGAATGTTCGAGAGGAAATGATGCTTTCGGAGTTGGTGGATAGTGTCAGATATATTCCTTTGGAAACGAATCCGAATTGTATGTTAGGTAATTATCAGCGTTTGACCTTTTCTCCCCAATACATATTTTACTTAAACTATTGTTTTGATTGGAATGGGCAGTTCTTGTTCCGTATTGGGAGCCAGGGTCAAGGGGCTTGTGAAGATATCTATGCGCATGTGGCCGAAATAGTATATTTGAATAATCATTTCTATGGGAATGCCTCTAAAATAATAGAATATGATGACCGGGGGAAGTGTACGGGGAAAGAGCTAAGCTGGTATGCCCAGAAAACAATGGACACTGCGCCGGTTGGGCGTATGGTCAATAAGGTCTGCTTTGCTCCGGCAGGAGAAAACCTGATGTTTTATAATTTTCCGGATACGGTTTATTTCATAAATACGGATTACGAGTTTGTAGCCAAACGCAGTATGATGCCGTGGAACAGGAAAGGGATTGCTCCGTCCATGGAGAGTGTGAAGTATACGAGTTACTATAAAGATACGACCTTATTTTATAATTTTTATACGGATACAGTTTTTACTGTTGCCCCCACTTCCCTGATACCTCGCTGGGTGGTGGAGTTAGATGAAGAATTACGGTTTCCTACCCGGTATCTATATGAAGATGGATTGTTGTCTGAAGCTTTTAAATGTTGGGAATCGGGTAATTTGGAAAACGCAAAAATGATTAAACTGCTGGATCACAAATATATGGTATCCGGTGTTTTTGAAACAGAGCGGTTTGTTTTTTTATCTGTCTATGAATATATGGCATACTGGGAGCTGCGTAAACTGCCTAAGCCTCCTCTATTAACAGCCATTTACAATAAACGTACGGGTGAGACATTTGCGGTGAAACAGATTATAGATGATCTGGGTGGTATGAAGACCTTCTTTCCTTCTTGGGGGGCGTATAATGAAAAGCTTTTAGCTACCATCTGGCCTTATAAGTTGAAAGAATTTATAGAAGAGGAACAGTCTGCCGGACGGACTGTGGCTCCGCAAATAGTGAACTTGATGCAGCACGTGCGAGAAGATGATAATCCGGTTCTTATAATAGCTCATTTGAAAAAATAGATTTGTCTGTTTATCGAAATCTAGAATATTGGATTGTTGTTTTAAATATAAATTGGTATGAATAAAGTTCGATTAGTTTTGTATTTGGATATGTTTGTGCAAAGTCACTTGAAGGGTGAAGAATTATAATGGAGAAGTTAGGGCATTCGTACTCACCTTATTATTCATTAAAATAGGTAATAAAAATGAAGCAGATCTTTTTATTTTTATTCATTTTCCTGCTTACCTCCTGTATTTCAGGAGGTGCCAAGCAAGATCAAATTAAGGTTATAGATCGTACCATTCGCATTGGCGATGCAATGGAGCATCCTGTTCCAATGAAACTTTCAGCTTTTGTTGATAGTATTACTTATATTCCTTTGGAGACAACAAAAAGTTATGTAAAAGATAAAATGCTTATTTCTTATGTGGAGCCATATTGGGTCGTTTATCCGGGAAGCTTATTTGATAAAGAAGGACGATTTGTAACAAATATTGGTGCATTAGGGCAAGGGCGTGGTGAGGAAACCAATGGTTGGGGATATAGTGTTTTTTATGATCTTCAGAGAAATGTTTTCTATACATTGGGGGATAAAATTATAGAGTTTGATAGTAATAGAAAATTTACTGGAAAAGAAGTTAGAATATCTTATCGTGAAAGAAATGCGATGCAGGTAGCTGGTGGATTGAAAAATGTGGTTGCTTTGCTAAAAGCTGATACAAAATATTTATTGGTAAATTATCCGGATTCCATTTTTTGGATGGACTCTGATTTAGAAGTTACACATAATACCCGGATTATTCCGGATAGCTTATTCCTTGATCCTCCGGGAGACGCGAATGGAATGTCATATACATTCTCACGTTATAAAGATACGACTATCTTTTATAATTGTTTTACGGATGCCATTTATGCAGTGACTGATACGGGGCTTCAAAAACGGTGGGACTTGGACTTGAAAGGGCTAAAACCGGACAATCGTTGTTTTTTAAATGAGCTTAATCGATTGTACTTGCAAGAAATGGTTAAAATAGTTCGTTCTTCAAGTGGGAATGAGAATGTAGTAAAGTCGAAAGCTGAAAATAGTGAATTAGCTCAATTGATTGATGATAAGAAATGGGTCAATCATGCTTACGAAAGTGAACGTTATGTACTGATGTCCTGGGTTAACTTGAAGGCTTTTTCCGGATGGAGAGGTCTGAAAGAAGAATCGCATTTAGCTTTCTATGACAAACGATCAGGAAAGACAATAGCTGTGGCAGGAGATGGTTTAATAGATGATATTGATGGTGGAATGATGTTTTATCCATCACTTGGAGTTTGTGACGGTGCGATGGTGTACTCTGTCTGGCCGTTTGAATTGAAAGAATATATTCAAGAGAAGAAAGCAAAAGGAGAAGCCGTGAGTGATCGTCTTATTGCACTTGCTGATTCACTGGATGATGAGCAAAATCCGATTCTTGTAATTGCTCATTTAAAGAAATAGCTGAATATAGAGTTTGTTATTGGGCCTTGTGTGAAAAATATTATGTATTTTTACTTCTAATTTAATGATGGACAAAGCTATGCGAATAATATTGATACTGGGTGCTATGATATTGGGCTTCACGGCTTGTAGTAACAAAAAAACAGTGAATCCTAATCCTGTTGTTCGGGATAATATTATTCATTTGTCAACTGCGATAAAGAATGTTCGAGAGGAAATGATGCTTTCGGAGTTGGTGGATAGTGTCAGATATATTCCTTTGGAAACGAATCCGAATTGTATGTTAGGTAATTATCAGCGTTTGACCTTTTCTCCCCAATACATATTTTACTTAAACTATTGTTTTGATTGGAATGGGCAGTTCTTGTTCCGTATTGGGAGCCAGGGTCAAGGGGCTTGTGAAGATATCTATGCGCATGTGGCCGAAATAGTATATTTGAATAATCATTTCTATGGGAATGCCTCTAAAATAATAGAATATGATGACCGGGGGAAGTGTACGGGGAAAGAGCTAAGCTGGTATGCCCAGAAAACAATGGACACTGCGCCGGTTGGGCGTATGGTCAATAAGGTCTGCTTTGCTCCGGCAGGAGAAAACCTGATGTTTTATAATTTTCCGGATACGGTTTATTTCATAAATACGGATTACGAGTTTGTAGCCAAACGCAGTATGATGCCGTGGAACAGGAAAGGGATTGCTCCGTCCATGGAGAGTGTGAAGTATACGAGTTACTATAAAGATACGACCTTATTTTATAATTTTTATACGGATACAGTTTTTACTGTTGCCCCCACTTCCCTGATACCTCGCTGGGTGGTGGAGTTAGATGAAGAATTACGGTTTCCTACCCGGTATCTATATGAAGATGGATTGTTGTCTGAAGCTTTTAAATGTTGGGAATCGGGTAATTTGGAAAACGCAAAAATGATTAAACTGCTGGATCACAAATATATGGTATCCGGTGTTTTTGAAACAGAGCGGTTTGTTTTTTTATCTGTCTATGAATATATGGCATACTGGGAGCTGCGTAAACTGCCTAAGCCTCCTCTATTAACAGCCATTTACAATAAACGTACGGGTGAGACATTTGCGGTGAAACAGATTATAGATGATCTGGGTGGTATGAAGACCTTCTTTCCTTCTTGGGGGGCGTATAATGAAAAGCTTTTAGCTACCATCTGGCCTTATAAGTTGAAAGAATTTATAGAAGAGGAACAGTCTGCCGGACGGACTGTGGCTCCGCAAATAGTGAACTTGATGCAGCACGTGCGAGAAGATGATAATCCGGTTCTTATAATAGCTCATTTGAAAAAATAGATTTGTCTGTTTATCGAAATCTAGAATGTTGGATTGTTGTTTTAAATATAAATTGGTATGAATAAAGTTCGATTGGCCTTGTATTTGGGTATATTGGTGCATCTGATCGGTTGCTCTTCTTTTCATTCAGAGAAGATTGATTTGTTAGCTCAGGTGCCATCTGATTGTCCGATTGTTGAGATGACCAGTGTTTTAGATAGAGAGGACTCCATCTCAGTGAAGGAATTGGTAGATAGCATTTCGTATGTCCAGTTGGATAATTTTGTGAAATTGCCGGTTCGTGCCAGTATACTCAGTATGGCGGTAACTAAAGATTATATTTTCGTATTGGCCGGTAGTGATGCGGGAGTTTTTAAATACGATAGGAAAGGAAAGCTTATAAAGAAGATTATATCCAACGATTATTCGTCTTTAAAATTATGGATTGGAGCTGATGAATTCAAGGAATTGCTTTATCTGAATCAGGAAGGCGGTTCAGAGGGCACTACAGAAGTCTATGATTATGATGGTAACTATCAAGGAAATATTGCTGAATTGTATAATATGCCATATCATTCTCAATATGTACATCGACTGAATGAAAAATTCCTGGCTGCTTTTTCACCATGGTGTATGCCATTGACTGATAAGAATTATTTTGGCGGAGCCGTATTTTCAGAAAAGGGGGAAATGGTACATCAGTTGAACTATTTTGTTCCGTCTGACACTTTGGCTTTGTGTAAGGTTAGCTATTATAGTTTCACTTATCAATCAGATGGAAGCATGTTGGTTTGGAATAATGGGGGAAGTGGCAGCCCAATTGTTCAGCCTTATACCACTTTGTATAAGGTAACTGTTGATTCTATTTTTCCGGTGTATCGTTTGTTTAATGGTAATACACGCGATAAAATAGATCATGTTCAAGGAATTGGAGTCAGTGGGAACTCTTTGGCCATAGAAACAGACTCCAGCCTCTATTTATGTTGTTATCATCCAAAAGCTCCACATCCGTGTCCAACTTTATGCTTTATGCGATATGATATAAAAAATAAGGTTCTTCAGGGAGTCAATTATCCTCCTAATGGTATTTCCGGAGGATATATAAACCATTTGAATGGTGATATTCCAATCCGTTTCCAGTATTCGTTTCCTCTTCAAAAGATTTATGTATCGAGTATTAATTCTGGCGAAATAGAGCAATTGCGAAAGTCGGGGTATATCAATGCAAATAGTGATGAAACACTGAGAAGCAACAAACCTGGAGATAATCCCATTTTGATATATTATCATTATTAATCATTTAAAGTTACCGATATTATGAAATCACTTTTATTTTTTTGTTTAAGTACATTTCTCTTTTACTCGTGTAGTAAGAAAGAAAATAGTCTTTATCCTGTAATAGACTTAGCCGATGCTATCGAGAATCCGGTGGAGAAATCTGTATATGATATTGCGGAAAGTGTAGAGGTCGTGCAATTAGAGACGAATGATTCGTTACTGATTCCATACGTGAGCCAGTTAATAATGACCGATCAGTATTTTATCATAGGATATGGTAAGAAGTGCTCTCTTTTTTCTCATTCCGGAAAATTTGTTTGTGATATAGCTCAGAAAGGAAGTGGTCCGGAGGAATATACAATGTTGATGAATTTGCTTTATATAAACAATCGTGTTTTGATTACAGACTTAAATAATAAAGTTAATGTTTACTCCTTAAATGGGAAGTTTATTGAATCCTATCAGGCACTTCCGGACATGTTTTCTGCCATTTATCCAATGTCGGACAAGAACTTTATAGGTTTTAAAGCTCAGAGTGGAGGAGATGAAAAAGAACGTCTTGTGTTCTATCGACGGGATGAAAAGAGGGGGGCTATTCCATATCAACAAAACTATCAGGCAAAAAAAGTTTGTTTCTTCCCTCATGAAGCCCAATTTTCATCTTTACATGATAAGTTGTACTTTAAGCAGTTGCTTAATGACACTATTTTCTCTGTGGATACGGTAAAGCACTCTCTTTCTCCTGAATATATAATCGACTGGGGAAAGCTGAGATCTAACGATAGATTGCGCTACTCTTTGGAAAATCCGGACGAAGAATTGTTTTTGCACATGCCATACGTTCCTTTGTTCAGTATGACTGCTAATGGATTAGTCTTAGGGGCTATTACAGTAGACATAGATCAGAAGAAGCAATATTACTTAACTGCATTCTATGATAAGGCAAATCATCAGGCGGATCTTTTCGAACTAAAATTATCAAAAAAAGAGATGGATTATTTTGGTGAACCTACAGGTAAGCTTCCTCCTTATCTGGAGGGTGATACTTTTTTCCCGGAGTATATTTCCCAAGATGGCAATTATTTGATTTCTGTCAGAACTCAACCTTTAAAAGAAGAATTGAATCCTGCGTTGATTGTAGTGAAGCTGAAATAATGAATATGGCCTGACACTGATAGATTTCTGATTTTTATATAAGTATTAGTAGCTGCGGAACTAATAGCCTGTTATTTGGGACAGGCTATTGCGCATTAATGTCTCTATTGGTGCTTGAGGGATGTTTAGTTCGTGTAACAGGCTAAGAACCAGATAAACTTCGCATAATACAGGCCGATTATTTGTATCCGGAAGCAACTCTGCTATCCAATTTATCAGGTGGAAGAGATATTCTTTTATTTTTAAGGCTGTGGGAGTGTTGAAGTTTTCTCTTGTACATAGACGTGAATAGAAATAGTAAGCTAAGCCCGAAACTCCTTTTCCTAATCCAAGGTCAGTCAAAGACTTTTGTTCAATGACTGAATATACAGCGGAGTCTATTTGATGTAGTATTTCATCACTATTGCCTTCGACCAGTTTCTTTTGCAGTAAATATTCAATTCCCGTTCCAATGCCACATAACCCATTCTCGTAAGTGATAGGAACAGCCAGAGAGCAGTGGTCTATTATCTTGTTCAGTAATTTATCTGCCTCCTCTTCTAATTCTGTATCGTTCGTTTTTTGGCTTAATTGAAAAAGCTCAATCGTTCGTTCCATCCACCTTGATAAAAGTCGATTTTTGATTTTGTCCATAGAGCTATTGTATTTGCAATATAGCTCTTTTAAAACTAGCCAAGTGTACTCTTGATGCCATGGCTTTATACTTCCGGTATAATGAATGATGATGATGTCGGATAACATTTCAGGGGTATGCAAAGTTTCACTGGTAGTGAAATTATAGATATTGGGAATTAGCTTTATTTTGCCTTTACATATACAATTAATTGCATCTTGATCCTGATATCGATCCCGGTTTATATAAATTGATGTGTGTTGCAATAGCTTTTCCTGTATTTTATCTTTTCTAAGGTCTTTCAGATTCAACAGCAGTACGCCTGCATTGATGTATACATCCTTTTCCGTTAGTTCCAGTATCTTTCTATAATTGATTCGTCTTATAAAGATATCATCCACTCCTGCACAATAATAACCTTCCAAATCCAGTTCCCACAATGGCTCTATGCTGCCATTGATTACTAAATCTGCATCCAGGTATAGGGCTTTATCCAGATTGGGAAAAAGATCTGCGATGGCATAACGATAAAGAGTGTGTTCGGTGATGTATCCTCCTTTTTTCTTGAGTTGCTTGAATGATTCTGAATCTATTATCTCCCATTGGATAGTTACACAGGTAAATACATTTTCTATTTCCTGAAGGAGCTCTTTGCTTTCTAACGAAATATAATCTGTCAGAATGTATATGCTTATATTCAAATATCTATTATTCTCAAGAATAGATACTATAGAGGTACAGCAATGGTCAATGTATTCTTCATTGATTGCAAAGAAGATTGGTATTGTGTTTTTCATGCTTGTGTGGTTAAAAAGGATTATTTGTCAGAGGCAAATATATCTGTTTTTTAGATATATTTCTGTTTATAAGGATTATTTCTATAGGTATATGACGTTCGGTATAAAAAAAGGCTACGTTCGGTACATCTTTTCTGATAATATTTGGATATGAAGTAAGGTGGGCATACCTTGCAAACAAATCTAATAAAGATATGGATTCACAACTACAACAAATAGCTCAATATTCAGAGTGTAGGAAATCATTAGAGTTTCATTGTTTTAAACTTTTAGAGCAAGAGTTATGAAGACGGTGTGCATATACGATGATTATTCTATATCATCCGGAAGTGGAGTGGGGACCTTCTTGAGGGATTTTGCACAATGTGTTACGCAGTGGAAAGATACGCATATCTGCATGATTATGTTTCGCACTAATGTAGAGGAATTTAGTATCTGTATGCGTGGAGAGTTAGAATATTTTCTATTCCCTAAAACATTTTGTGTCAATCCCTTCGAAGAATGTGAAGAGATTTGTTCATTGCTGAAACAATATATTCCTGATTCAGATAATACTTTTTTTCTATTTAACTATGTTCCCTGTGATAAGTTGATGCGCATGACACGTAACTATTTTTCACTGTCGAAACAAATTTGTGTTATACATGAATTTAGTTGGACTACTCCATTGCTGGGTGATGTTACATTATTCAGGAAATTGATATCTAAGACGAAAGAAAAGATTTCTTTCTGTTATGAGGGGATAATAGAATTATATCGACGTGAAGCAGAACAATGTCAAATGGCTGACCGGGTGGTTTGCCTGTCAGAAGATACCTATGATATCTTGTACGAATGTTATCAGGTTCCTAAAGAAAAAATTGCATTAATCTCTCATGGTATGAGAACGATAAGAAAGTCTTTTTCAGAAATGACGAAGCGAAAATGGAAACAAAAATATTATTTGAATCCTGATGAAAAGTTAATCGTAATGGTAGGGCGTATCTGTAAGTCTAAGGGGATGTTTGCTTATTTGGAGGCTTTCAAGAATGTCTTGAAATATGATTCTAATTGCCGTTTAGTTGTTATTGGAGATCTGTGTAATGCGCCGGATTTATTAGCAGCAGCAGGCGAGGCTGTATCGAAAGTGACATTGACCGGGAGACTGGACAAGGAACTTCTATCCTATTGGTATCGGATGGCTGACATTGGGGTAATACCTTCTTATGCAGAGCAATGCTGCTATATAGGTCTGGAGATGATGAGCTATGGACTTCCGATAATTGCATCCGATGGTTTTGGGGTGAAGCGTATGTTTCCAGATGGGGTGAATGCTTACGTTGCTCCTATTGGGGACAGGAGAAATCCAAAGAAGTTTGTACAGAATTTGGTGGATTGCACCTTAAAGTTATTGAGTAATTCGGCAGAACAAAGAAAAATAAAAAATAATGCACGTCGTATTCTGAAGGAGAAGTACAATTTTTCGGAGATGGCAGAACATTATAAGGCCGTTTTTATGGCTTGAGAGTTTTTATAATAATAGTATTTACAATTAATTTTATCTAATCATGAGAAAGTTAAGTGAAATCAAACTGGGGCAGCTTAATAAAGTTGAACTTAGTGAAAGAGAATTAAATCGTCTTTTAGGGGGGAGTAACTGTTGTATCTGTCATGATAGGGGAAGTGCTACTCTTAAAGATAACCATGATGCTAATATTCAAGGTGGCGTTAGTGGTTTAGTTCCTGGTGACGGTGGAGGAGGCTGGGGAGATGGTAGTTTTAGTCCTGGTAAGTGATAACTTCTGTTATGCTTGAAAAAACAGTTTAACAGTTTCTTTGGACCTGCTTTATATCTATTGACATTATGCTATTTTGATGAAAATAAGTTGGTGTATGTTATTTGTAGAGCAGGTCTTTTATGACTCTCTGATAATAAATTTTGATTTAATAAACAAGGATGAAATGCATGTTGTTATTATTGACAGGTATATTGTTGGGATGCAGTTCCAATAAATCAACAATGGATGTGGGCTCAAACAGTATACCAGTAATTAATCTTTCAAAGAGCGTATCAAATGTTTCTTCGTTACCATTGAGTGGGGCTGCTTCAGATGTCGACATAGTACCATTAGAGGTGACGGATGAATCTCTGTTGGGAGAAATCTATCATCTTCAAATAACTGAGAAGGATATATGGGTACATCATTATAAAGATAAACGTATTTGCCGTTTTTCTCGTTCTGGGAAATATTTGAATAAAGTCGGAAAAATAGGTCAAGGCCCTGGCGAGTTCATCCAACTATCTGACTTTTTTATAGATGAGGGGCGTAGAGAGATCTACATTATATCTGCATCAAGAGGTGTTTTTGCTGTCTCTTATACACATCTCCGAGCCCACGAGACATGCGCAGATCTCGT
>OWKP01001905.1_pt1 | contig 11977 bp, 14 predicted proteins | sample 1732991 | NCBI WGS metagenome assembly OWKP01 (sample SAMN05065777, study PRJEB22554) | human gut metagenome | biome: ENVO:2100002; feature: ENVO:00000062; material: ENVO:00002003 | host: Homo sapiens | place: USA
GAGATCTGCGCATGTCTCGTGGGCTCGGAGATGTGTATAAGAGACAGGAGATAGAAGATTTGTTTAACTCTTGCGATTTATCTTTGAATGACCATCTTACGGCTTTACAAGTTCCATCCGATATGGTACAGCGAAAAGCAAAAGACGTACTAGCTCAAACAGTATTAAGAAAAAAACTACCATCCGCAAAGGCAACTGAACAAGTAGACGTAATAACAACTCTATTAAATAAATGCAATATAAAGTATTCGAACGATAAAGATTTGTCTGAATTTATTTCGTGGTTGTGTGGTGGCAGTGCTGAATCAATACGGCAAAATGGTATAATAAAGAATACCGGATATAATAATGAAGAAGTCTTAAAAGAAAAGTTTGCATCCATCGGCATAACCTACGACAAAGGGAAAATAAATAATGAGTAAATAAAGCAAAGTTGTAATATTACACGGCATATTACACGAAAATAATCACTATATTTTTGCATCCATAAGAACTAAAAATAAGTAACTTATGGATGCAAATTTTTTATCTACCAATGCAATGTTAATTCAAGGCGCAACGATGAGTGACCTTGAAAACATGATGAGCCGTATTCTTGATAAGAAGCTGGCTAATATAATAGAATCTACTCCCAAAGTAGAGGATTGCCCGAAAGGCATGTTGTATAAACGTAAAGATGCAGCTATACGGTTGCAAATTTCCTTACCTACCTTAGACGCATGGACGAGAGCTGGCATTATTAATGGTCGCCGGATAGGTACACGCATTTACTACACAGAGAAGGATATTAACGATGCTTTGAAAAAGGCATGTAAATAAGGAGAGGGCTAAGTATGGATAAAAGAAAAAAGGTAGCCTCATCGACTACCAATCTCCCCAACTACGAGGGCAAAGATACTAATTCTTCCCGAAATATCAGGGCTGTCAGAAAACTATTTTTATCAGGCGAGAAGTTTACAGCCAGACGGATTAATGAATTGGTAGGCTTTAATGACGCCCGTAAAGCTATCTCCGAACTGCGCCATAAGGAAGGTATGAATATCCAGGATATTCGGTTATCAAACGGTTGCAAATTATATTGGCTGGCAGAGAAAGGGGGATGCAATGAGTGAAGAAAGTAAAATCCCCCAAATAAAACTGTTATCAGAGTGTTTTGCGGAATCCCCTAAAACCATGTATCAGGCCGAGCGGGAAACAGGTGTAAGGATTGCCAACATTTGTCGTTTTATAGACAAGATGAAGAAAAGCGGCAATATCCGTAAGGTATCATCCGGTAAATGTCCCATATCACACAGACGAGCCGGATTCTATACAAGCAATCGGGAATACTTCAAAGACGATAAACAGCCTTCGCTTTTTGGTGATTTCTGGAACGGTATAAAATTAAAGCCATGAACATAAGTGTAAATAACAAAACTTTGTCCGATGCGCTTGTATTACCTATTGACGGGCTTTCAGCAAATGCACAAGAGATAATTAGAGAGGTGTCTGATGTGTACCAATGCAGCCGTGATATAGTACTGGCTGCAATGTTTAGTGCGGTAGGTGTAGCAGTCGGCAAAAAAATAAGGATTTTCGATAACAAGTATTTTAACTATCCGTGTCTTTGGGTGTGTGCAGTTGCACCATCTGGTTCTAATAAGTCCACCCCTGTACGCTTCATTCTGCAACCTTTAAAGGATAGGGACGCAAGCGAATACAAGGTATACAGGGAAGAGCTGAAGGTTTTCAAGGATTCAAAGGATGAGCATAAGGAAAGACCGATATTCAAACAGTTGCTTTTAAGCGATTCCACACCTGAAGCAAGAAACCAAGTGTTATCTACCAGCCATAACGGGATATTGCTTTACAGGGACGAAATAAAGGGCTTTCTTGACGATATAGGACGATATAACAAGAGTGGCGAGGTAAGCCAATTATTATCGGTCTTTGATTCTGATAACATTGTAATAAACCGAAAGTCAGATGATACACTGTTAGTCGAAGAGCCATTTATGGGTGTTTTAGGAACAATCCAGCCTGATGTACTTGCGGGGACATTCGGTAATGACTTGCTTATGAACAACGGCTTTAATCAAAGATGGCTATTCGTTTACCCGGATGAAAATCCGTCTGCAATGTATTCGGAGAAGCCCATAAGCAAAGAGGTACGGGAAGCATGGCACAGCTACATTAATGCCTTATTGGATGCAGATTTCAAGGCTGGTGGATGCGATACGGTCTATATCATTGATGAGGCAAAACAACTCTATATCAAATACTATAACGAATTACAGGTAAAGAAGCAAAGTACGGATGATAGCTACATGAGTGCAGTCTATTCAAAACTACAAATCATAGTGGAACGCTGGGCTTTGCTAACACACCTGTTGGGGAATAATCCGGGTATGAGCCGTATTTTGCCGGAAGAAATGGAGTATTCAATCAGATGTATGGATTACTTCGAGAGATGTGCAGAAAAGGTGTATATGAAGTTGTCGGAAAGCAAGAAGCAGCCGGAAGCGAAAACAATGGGTAAAGAGGAAATGATAGCCAATGTTTACCATTTGACTAACCCGGTCAGTCAAAGCGCTGTTGCTGATGCGATTGGGGTTTCAAAGCAATACATATCAAAATGCCTAAAGAAATACCCTAAGTTGACAGGTTGTCGGTTGACTGATACTGAAAGCGTTGATATACAACAAGATATAAGCAAAACTGCGTCAACCTTGTAACTTGTGGTTTTTCAAAAGCATAAGCATAGAGGTCAACTAATAAAATTGCATAAACACCTATAAATAAAAAGTTTAATAGCAACAATCCGACAACCGGTCAACCGTCTACTAATTTTTATAAGATTATGAAGAAAGATATTTTTGATGTAGAGATTTCCGTTTATAATGGTGTCCGTGACGTGTATGGCAAAAACTGCAAACTCCGTGATTTCCTTTTCAGCAAAAAGCATGTTTCGGAAATTGAACGCCTGCGGTCTTTGCCGACAAAGGAAGAAAAGAACGAGATTAAAAAGCGTTTGCCGATGGCTTGCATAAGCGGATTATTCCAGCCGACACGGAAAGCGGAAAACCTTGTAAGACATTCCGGGCTTATCTGCGTGGATATTGACCGAAAGGATAATTTACATATCGATAACTGGGACGAAATAAAGCAGGAACTTTGCAAGTTGAAAGAAATAGCCTATATCAGTCTTTCGGTAAGCGGTAACGGCTATTTTGTCATTATTCCGTTGAAATACCCCCACGCACACAAAGGGCAATTCGAGAAGCTGAAACAGGACTTTGCACGGATAGGTATCATTATAGACCGTGCTTGCGGTGACGTAACCCGGATGCGCTGTTTGTCCTATGATGCGGAGCCTTACATCAATGTTGAGGCAATTCCCTACGATGGATATTACAAAGAGCCACGTCCGACAAACAGTTATCAATATTCAGGCGGTGATAACGTATTGGATAAGGCGGCAAAGTGCTGTGAGAAGATAGAAGCCAACGGAATAGACATTACAGGCGATTACAAGGACTGGTTTACGGTCGGTTGTGCGTTGGCTTCATTGGGTGAAAGCGGCCGTTCCTTCTTCCATGTATGCAGCAGACAGAACGCAAAGTACAAATACTCTGAAACCGACAAGAAGTTTTCCAACCTATTGCGTACTGGGAAGCGTATCGGAATTGGCTCGTTCTTTGAGATATGCAAGGACTATGGAATAACCTATAAAGATGCTTAGGAATGGAAGTAGAAGTAATCCACGGCCAGATTATCGCCAAAGCCAACCACTATCAAGCCGTACCGGGTAAATTCGGGAAAAAGCGAATAATCAAAGACGGAGTAATCCGGGCTTATGAACGCTCTTTCATAGAACAGTGCAAGGTGTACCGGAACAGACGCATTGCAACCCGTTTCCGGTTGTTTGTCCGGGTATTCCACAGTTCGGCAAAGTTCGACCTTGACAACTCGCTAAAAACGCTCCTCGATTGCTTGCAAATGGTAGGCGCAATCACTGATGATAAACTATGCTTCCAGATAGAGGCGGAGAAGAAATTAGACAAATACCGCCCACGCATCGAATTTGCAATACTGGAAGTAAACGAGCAAAAACAACTGTTTAATAATCCAATAATATGAGTATGAGACATAAGAAGTTTATAGAACGTAATGAACGTTATGATATTGTACAGTGGAAGTTTAAGGGGATACCTATAACCTTTCGTTTTTGGAAAAATGGCAGCCAGATAGCCGAGATAAAGGTTGATGAGAACTTTGCCAAAGCCAACGGTTATGAATCAGTAGAAGATATGGCGGAAAAGACTATCGGTCAGGCAAAGTTCAATGAGATGTTCGGGGGTGTGCCGGAATGGATTAGAACCGATGCAGAGGGAAATTTCATGTTCGTAGGAATGAATCCTATATTATTTAACTAAACACTTATTTATTAACAAATTAAAGTTTATTCCATGGAAAAGATTAGAAAAAGCGGATTGGAGAAAGTAATCAACCGTCATAAGGCGGAATGCAGCAAAATTCAGCCTATTGTAAACACGATGCTTGAAACCGGTTTCTGTTTTACGACCGATGAGCTGAAAGATTTGGCATCCGTATGTTCCAAACTGTACAAGCAGGCTGAAAATATGGCTAAGGAAGAATCGGCACGCTCAAAAGTCAAGTTTCGGAGTAATGCAGATTATACCGAAACTCTGGAATATCTTAATGGTGCTGTATCACAAAATGCAGACGCATTGAGAAAAGCGTTGCTTTACCACACGCTGAATCCGTTGGAAATTGAGGCATACGAGGTTACGGACGGAGTTGTACAGGTTTCTTCCCGTTGGATTGAGGAGAAAGATGCGGAATATACCATCTTGCCGACAGAGAACAGAGAGCAAGCGCAACAGCTTGTGAATAATGTCCGGCAGGCAATTGACGAACTTAACGCATTTGTCAGTCACAACCGTTTCTTTGGTAAGGGTATCAGTACATCACTGGATTCTCGGAGATGTCTTTGTTGGCTCGATGGAGACGGCAATTTTCACGAGGAGAAAGAAAGCTATGAATTTATTTAAAACCAACAAAAAAAATGACACAAGAAGAACGGAAGAAATTCGATGCCTTTCAACGGCAATTGAATGAAAGCCCGGCTAATAGAATCAACTTCTTTGCCGGAGTGGATGAGGAGTGTACAGTTGCAAACACCCCCTATGAACAATGGGCTTTGCAGTCGGAGTATGAGAACAAAGCCATTTGCAAACATCTGGGCATTGAATATCGAAAGGAAGATTTTGCGGTATCGGCGGAAGGACTTGCAAAGCAGTGGGCGGGCGGATTACCTGACATGGAATAGCAAGATAAAGATGTTGGCTTTGTCGGGGCAATAGCCATAAGCCAACATCTCTAACCAGCCATATTTAAACGAGATATTTACGTATTGTAGAATAAAACAATTGAACAATAATGAATAATACAATAATTATCGCACAACGTGCATACGATTGTACGTCTGTTTCAGTAAACAACATAAGTAGGGCGTGTAAGGAGATACAAGAATTTTCTTTGCATTGTAACAACATTACGGAATTATGTAACAGCATGGACACACCGACAATATGCAATGTCCTGTCTCTTCTGCTTGCCGGAAACCTCTCTTTGGTGAAAGACCTTTCTTTAGGTAAAAGGACTGAACTTGAAGATGCCTTTCAAATCCTACTTTCAGATATTTTGCTCAATGCTAAGAAATGTGGAATTATGGCACAGAGGATAGGGGAAATGACAGCAAGGGCGAAAAAATGAAAGTAGAAGTTGATTTTTTCGGGTTAGATGAGTTCTTGGAAGATGCAGAGAACGAAATCAAACAAGGTATGATAGAGGCAGCCCATGCCGGCGTGGACTACTCAAAAGAAACGGGAAACTACCAGAATCATACCCATAACCTACGTAGTGCACCCGGTTCGGCTGTTGTGATAAACGGTGAAATCGTAGATATGTATGTTCCGGCGGAACCCGGACATGAGGATGCCAAAAGCAAGACGGAGAATCTATTGATTTACGGTAAGCGTCCCCAAAACGGAATTATCATTGCCGATGGCATGGAATACGCATCTTACGTTGAAAGCAAAGGACGTAAAGTCATTTCCCAGGGAGCTTTACACATCGTTACGGAAGCCGGTAAGAAGTTTAGTAAATAACCATTATTTTTATCAGTTATGGCAGGATTGAGATTTAATATAGACGCAGATATTACAAGGTTTACACAGTTGGTAAAACGTATACAGGAAGTGCGTAAGGAGATGGATAAGTTAGCAAAGTTCTCTCCGAAATACGATAAACTGTATGAAGAATTTAGAAAGATAAAGACGGAGCTTGACACTATGCAAAAGAAGTTTGCGGAAATCCAAACGGCTTTGGCACAGGTGGATATAGCCAAAGGGGTTGTTGACAGTTCCCAAAAGATACGGAAAGAAACAGATGAAACGAGCGAGAGGATAAAACATTATGCGGATTCCTTGAGGGGAGTTAAAGAACAGCTTCAATCTGTGACTGACGAAATAGATACGATGTCGGCGGCTCAGAGAAGTTCGGTTTCCGGGGCAAACGCTGTAAAACAGTATGCCGGACTGAAAGCTCAGTTGAAAGTTGCGGCTGACGAAATGCGTTCGTTTGCCAGAGAGCAGGAGAATATTATAAAAGTCCAAAAGGCGGCTGATGGTTCCATTACCCAGCTTCGCAGACAACTCTCATTACTGACGTTCCAATATGACAATCTATCACGTGGTTTGCGCAACGGTGCTACCGGCAAGGAACTGATTATACAAATTCAGTCGGTGACAAAGGAGCTTAACGAAGCGGAACAGGCATCCATGAGATTTTACCGGAATGTAGGCAACTATGCATCAGGTTGGAACGGTCTTAATGTACAGGTGCAACAACTGGCTCGTGAACTTCCGTCTTTGGCTGTTTCCATGAATACCTTTTTTCTCGCTATTTCAAATAATCTTCCGATGTTGATTGATGAAATCAAGTTAGCGCAAGACCGTCTAAAAGCACTAAAGGATGAAGGGAAACAAGGCACTCCGGTATGGAAACAGCTTGCAAAATCATTGTTAGGATGGCAAACGGGATTGGTTGTCGGTATAACTCTGCTATCCTCTTATGGCAACGAACTTGCAGACTGGGTAAAAGGGCTATTCAAGGCGAAAGAGAACATAGATATACTTAAAGAGGCGTTAGCTGCATATAACGAGGCGTTAAAAGACGCAGAGAAAGATGCGCAAAGCCAGTTGACAAAGCTCAACCTTTTGTATGATGCCGCTACAAATGCCGCTAAAGGAACAAATGAGCGTACTAAGGCTGTAAAGGCGTTAAAGGAAGAATATCCGTCTTTCTTTGAAAACATGAGCAATGAGGCATTTTTGGCGGGAAACGCAAAAGTAGCTTATGACAAATTGAGTTTATCTATTATGAATTATGCAAAGGCACAAGGCATTGCTAATAGGATGATTAAAAATAATGAGGAAATAATAGATGTAAATTCAAGGATAGATGAGGCGAAGAAAAAATATAATGAGTTGGCCGAGCAATCCAATGAAGCGCTTACTTTTATAGGAAGTGGCATTTATGCAGATAAAGCACAACAACAATTAGAAGCTATCGGGAAGGAAAAGGAAGCCTTAGATAAGTTGAAGGCGTCTAATGAAAAACTTCAAGAGGAATTTAATGCAATAGATTTTTTGTCTGACCCAACAAAAACACCTGAAAAGGGCAAAGAGGTCAAATATCTTGATTCCTATTTGCAGCAGAAAGCCATAAAGAAATCCGAGCAGGATATTTTAGATACCATTACCCAAAGCCAACTGAATGCGCAAAAAATGGTGGCTGATTTGATGCAAGACGGCAATGTGAAAGAGTTGGCACAAATAAACACTAACTATGATGCCAAAGTTGCGGAAATTCAAAAAAGGGAAAGAGAACTTTTACGGACTTTGCAGGATGCGGAATATGAACAGTGGAAACAGGTAAACCCCGATTATCAGAAAAAGAGACTACAGTTCATTCCCACTGTTACGGAGTTGCCGCAAGATAAACGGACAGAGTTGGATACGGAATATTCGGCAGCATATCAGCTACAACAGAATGCCACCGCAAAGCTACTATCCAATACTCTTGCAAAATACCGTGATTTTGCGGCTCAAAGGACTGCCATTGAGAAACAGATGAATGATGATATATCTTTTCTGAGGTCACAGCGTACAGAGAGTAATACGGAAGAAATCGACCGTGCCATACAGGTAGCCAAAGACAAGGCAAAAGAAAGCATTCAGGCAGTGATAGATGAGGAGAACAAGGCTTTGGCTAACCAAGATAATGATTTTTTGAGGATGCTCTTCGGAGATGTCTCACAAATGGCATTCTCTGATTTATCCGAATTACTGAAACAGGCACGACAGTTAAGGAGCTATCTTTCAGGAAAAGGTGATAAGGAAGGAATTACATTCATCTCCCCCGAACAACTCAAAGCCATAGAAGAAAGTCCGGAAGAATTGGATAAACTAAAAAAGGCGCTTGACAAACTGTTAGGGGCTGGGAAAAAGCAAAACAAATGGGACAGTATTTTCGAGACATTCAAAAAGGGTTTTGCCGATTTAAAGAGCGCACAAGGTTTTAAGGAAATTTCCGGTTCTATCGGTATGATTTCCGGTGCGGCAGGGCAAGCGGCCGGAGAGATAGCCACAATGTTTGAAGCTATGGGCAAAGACAGTGCCGCTAATGTTATAGGCAGTTTGGGAGAAGTCTTGAACTCGATTTCCAATATCGGCCAGGCTTTTGCAACGGGCGGCACAGTAGCTGGGGCTTTTGCGGCTGTCGGTGAAATATTCTCTTTGATAGGGAAAGGAGCACAAGAAACGGCTAAGCACAGGCAAGTTCTTGAAAATGTAATGAATGATACAATAGCGCAGCAAAGGGAATATAACTTGCTTTTGTTGGAACAAAATCTCTTGTATGAGAAAGCGAGTACGATATTTGGCGTTGATTCTTATGCCAAAGCAGAAAATGCGGTTCGTGTATTAAAAGATGCCATATCAGATTTAAACGGGGTATTGGAAGGAGATACGGAACAGCAAAAGAAATTTGCATACAGGAAAACCGGTAGTGCAGCTCTTGACAAAGTTCTTAATAGGAATTATTCCCAGTCGAAAGACCGTTATTCCGGTCTTGCCGATATTGAAATTAAGACCGGAAGCTATACTACCGGCGCATGGTTCTGGAAAAAACAGCATGACGTATATACTTCAATTCTTGATGTCTATCCTAAATTAATAGATGCCAACGGAGAGTTCAATAAAGAATTAGCGGAATCTATTATAAATACCCGTGAAATGTCCGATGAGGATAAAGCTGCCTTGCAGGGAATGATAGACCTTGCAGAACAGGCGGAAGCCGCATACGATTCTTTGAATGACTACTTGACGGATATTTTCGGAGAATTGGGAAATAGCATGTCTAATGCGCTTGTGGACGCATTCAAAAATGGCACAGATGCGGCCGAATCATTTACGCAATCTGTTTCTGAAATGTTGGAGACTTTAGCGGAACAAATGATTTATTCCGTTACGCTTGCTCCGTTACTTGAAGAAGCGCAAGAAGATATGATGTCCGTAATGAAAAATCAAAATCTTACGGAAGAGGAAAGGTTCACCCAATGGACTAATATACTTAAAGGACTTACAACTGATGCCATCGCCAAACAGGATGAGGCTAACCGGCTATACGAAGCTTTCCGCCAATCAGCGGGAGATATGGGATTTGATATGTTCTCTCCTGATGCCACCCGTGAGGCTTCACAGAAAACGGGAATTACAGCATCGCAAGACAGTGTAGACAAAATAGACGGAATGGTTACAACAATGATGGGACATACATACTCCATCAACGAAAATGTCAACCGTACGGCTAATGGCATTGACAGCCTTTTGGATTATGCCTCTTCCGGACTTTCATTAACCACGGATATAGAAAGGACGGCTAAAGCAATTGAAAACCAAAGCAGGGATGCTCTTAACCATTTGGCTAACATTGATAACTATACATCCAATCTTGTAGAAATTAGAGAATACATGTACGCAATGAAAAGTGGTATTGATACATTAAACACTAAAGGAATAACACTTAAGCGATGAAAGGGCAAAATCCTTATCAATAATTTATTTTATTTCGGGTGGGTTTTCCATAATAGGGAAGTCTGCCCGAACCATTGGTTAGGGTGTTTATGTATATGTACATGAAGAAAAACCGATATTCGCTAAGTATTTAGGCGGAAATTTGAGATATGGCAACATTTATAGATTACATACCAAGAATTACATTATCAAACTTAAAGGAGTTGATAAAGCGGCAATCAGAAACGGATGCAACATTGTGTGCACGTTTCACTCTCAAAGGCATTCAATATACTGCCGTTTTTTTCTTGAATAAGAATGAAATGCTTTTCCATTGGAACTATAAGGGAGAACACAGAAAGGTAACTGTTTCTCTCTGTTCAGAACCAAGCAATTTAGGGAAAGGGCGGGTTTGGTATTTCCTTTGTCCTCATACCGGACGTAAATGCCGGACATTATTTTTCGATGGCAAGGTTATAGCCGGCAGACATGCTTTCTGTCATGTTTACAGTTATCAGAACGAGAGCAGGATAAACCGGCTTCTTTCCAGATTTGGTAAAAACGATAGCCCAGAACGCAAGTACGGCAAGAAAACGTACAAAGGAAAAGTAACCCCTTACGGTAAGAGAGTTAGTAAGTACTACTCCAAGCTACACCGTTTTGATGTCATGCTGGAGAACTGGATGCTTTCCCGAAAATAGCTTGAAATCAAGTTGAAGGAGTAAAAAGATGTAGCGAAATGGGGAGAAAGCAGCAAAACACAATCGAAACAAACAAGCCTTTTTCGCTCCGTGTCATTTATGCAGGTGGCGGGATGTATGATATTATTTTCTCTTATAAAACAACCGTTTTTCAGCCGATTTCGTATGAGGAGTATAAAGAATATCGCAGTTTGTGCTACCTATACCCCGTAAGGGCTAAAAACTACCTTCTTGACTTTATAAACTTTGAGGGTACTCCATACAAGAGGAGTGATTTCCTGTTTATCGGTAAGGATGACGAACCAACAGAAGGGATAATAGCACTTTGGCAGGAGATAGAAAAAGGGTTATAGGCTGATTTACATGCCCTAAAACAGGATGAGGGCTGATTACTTTGCCGGTTGCATCTTCGTAAGTCGTTGAAACAAAAGCTAAACGCATTTTTGTGTTGAGTGATTCGCTGAAATAAATTCCCGTATCATCTGATAATCGATGTAATGCAAAAGTGAGGAACATAAAGAGGACACGCCAAAATTGGCGACACCCCTCTTCTATGTTGGTGGAAAATTCCCTTTACATTGATATTCAGTCATATTCGATTTTGCGTAAAGTAAACGAGCGCATTTTTGCGTTGGTTATCAATAAAGGTATGGGGTTTATTACCACAATAGTAGAGGTTGACGGGAAAGACGTTATATCACACTGATAAACAGTATATTATATCATAGTCAACCGTCAACCTGTCAACCAATACCATAAAAATACAGGTTACAGCAATATTTGCCATAAAATGCTTTAAATGAATGTTTTATATTACAACGTAACCGTAACCTCGTAACCTGGGGGACTTATTTAGATATTCTTTTACCCACCGTTAAAGATAAAAAAAAGGGCATCTTTATTCAGATGCCCCTAATTGGATTTAAAAGCTATACCGGACACTTCCGAAAGCATTTGTTACAAAGATACGAAGAAAGAGGTAAACCCCTTGCGAAATACCTATTATTTTTATTTATTGCAGATTTAGCGGAACAAAAACGGAACAAAAAAGGCTTAACTTATTGAAAGTCAAGCCTTATGTGTCGGAATGAGGCGACTCGAACGCCCGACCCCTACGTCCCGAACGTAGTGCGC
>OWKP01001920.1_pt1 | contig 11873 bp, 10 predicted proteins | sample 1732991 | NCBI WGS metagenome assembly OWKP01 (sample SAMN05065777, study PRJEB22554) | human gut metagenome | biome: ENVO:2100002; feature: ENVO:00000062; material: ENVO:00002003 | host: Homo sapiens | place: USA
GCGCAGCGCGTGCAGCTCTTCAAGATCGAGACTGCCAATGTGCGGGGTCGAGGGGCAGAGCCCCTCGCGTTCTCTTGGGGGTCAAAGGGGGCCATTCTCTCACGCGAGAGAATGGCCCCCTTTACTCGCTTCTTTGCGCGGCGCAAAGGACTCACGCCCCCACGCAGCGGGTCATACCAGCAAAGTTATTTAACTAATTTCTAAAGGAGTTTTAGTTAAAAAGTTTCGCGATAGAAATTTCCTGATATGTGCGCTCGATCGCTTCGGCGAACATCGGCGCGACGGTCAGGTACTTGATGCGGGACTTGGCGAGTTCCTCTTCGCCGGCAGGGGCGGGGATGGTGTCGAGCAGGGCCAGCTCTTCGATGCTGCTCGCGGCCAGGCGCTCGAGCGCGGGGCCGGAGAGAACGCCGTGGGACGCGCAGGCGTAGACTTTCTTCGCGCCGCCGACCTCAACGATGGCCTTGGCCGCGTTGCAGAGGGAACCAGCGGTGTCGACCATGTCGTCGAAGAGGATGCACTCCTTGCCCTCAACGTCGCCGATGACGTTCATGACCTCGCACTGGTTGGCCTTCTGGCGGCGCTTATCGACGATGGCGAGGTTCATGTGCAGCTTCTGGGCGAAGGTGCGGGCGCGGGCGACGGAGCCGACGTCGGGGGAGACGACGACCATGTCCTCGCACACGGAACCGAACTTCTTGGCGTAGTAGTCGACGAAGATGGGATTGCCGAAGAGGTTATCCACGGGGATATCGAAGAAGCCCTGGATCTGGTTGGCGTGCAGGTCCATCGTCAGCACACGGTCAACGCCTGCGGCAACGAGCATGTTGGCCACGAGCTTGGCGGAGATGGGGTCGCGGCTCTTGGCCTTGCGGTCCTGACGGGCATAGCCGAAGTAGGGCATGACGGCGGTGATGCGGCCGGCGGAAGCGCGGCGGCAGGCGTCGACCATGATGAGAAGCTCCATCAGACTGTCGTTGACGGGCTTGCAGGTGGACTGAACGAGGAACACGTCGCTGCCGCGCACGGTCTCGTACAGGGAGACGGAAGCCTCGCCGTCTGCGAAGCTCTTGACCTCGCTCTCGCCGAGCTTGGTGCCGATGATCTTGCAGATGTCCGCTGCCAGTTTGGGGTTTGCGTTGCCGGTGAAAATCTTGATGTCCTTACCGTGAGAGATCATGTTGATGTACTCCTCTGTTTATAAAAAATTTTCTGAAGTTACTTTTTCTCGTGCGCCGCGCGCCACTGTTCCGCCCAGCCGGGCTTGTTGACCTGACGCTCGCGTGCGATGGCGAGGGAATCGGCGGGCACCTCGTCGGTGATGGTGGAGCCGGCGGCGATGTAGCTGCCGTTTCCGACCGTGACGGGGGCGATGAGGTTTGTGTTGCAGCCGATGAAAGCGTCGTCGCCGATCGTGCAGCGGAACTTTTTAAAGCCGTCGTAGTTCGTCGTGACCGTGCCGCAGCCGAAGTTGATGCGCTCGCCGCAATCGCTGTCGCCGACGTAGGTGAGGTGCGAGATCTTCGTGCCGTTGCCGATGACGCTGTTTTTGATCTCGACAAAGTCGCCGACTTTGACATGATCGCCGATCTTCGAGTTCGGGCGGACATAGGCAAAGGGGCCGACGGTCGTGTGCGCGCCGACGGTGCTCTCATTGAGCTGCGAGGCGTTCACCTCGGTCTCGTCGCCGACCGTGCAGTCGCGGATCATGGCGTTCGGGCCGATGGTGCAGTTCTTGCCGATGACGGTCCGGCCGCGCAGGATCGTTCCCGGCAGGATGACCGTGCCGCTGCCGATCTTGACGCGGGGGTCAATGTAGGTATTGTTGGGGTCCATGATGGAAACGCCCGCGGCAAAGTGCTTGTCGGCGATCTTGCGGCGGCACATGTCCTGTGCGGATCTGAGCTCCTCGTCGTCGCCGACGGGCAAAAAGCCCTTCGTGATCTCCGCCCCCTTGGGGAAGGCGGCGAAGGCGCCGTGCTCTTTGAGCACCTTGCAGCACTCCTTCGCGTCCGCGGAGTAGACCGCGCCACCGGAGAACACGCCCACGGGCAGCACCGCGCCGTTGACGATGAGGACGCTGCCCTTTTCATCCTTGAGGAGCGTTAAAAGCTCTTCCCCGTGTCTGGCACCGTCGACGTAGACAACATCGGCGTTTTCGGGGACGTAGGGACGCATCATGTCGTGCGCCCGTTTGTCAGACACAATAAAAAACCGCTCAATGCCCCGCCCCATCAGTTCTTCGACCATCCACGTGAGAATGGGGCAGAACAAAATGGGCCTCAGCATCAGCGGTGCTTGTTCTTTTGTCAGGGTCATATCGTCCGGCATAAAGAGAACTGCCAACTTCTGATCCATCGGAGCTCATCTCCTTTCAATTCTACTCTCTATTAACGACATTATAGCAAAGATGCCCGAAAAATCCACCGTTTCTCACAAAAAAAACAAAAAAATTTTGATTTGGCGGCTTTACTTTTGCATTTTCAAAATTTCGTTTCAAAAGACTGCATTTTAGGTTGAATTCGCAATATTTTTGCGGTACAATGATAAAACTTTCGCGTGGAGGAGGTGCTGTCATGCTGAATATCGTGCTCGTCGAGCCGGAGATCCCGCAAAACTGCGGCAATATCGCGCGCACCTGCGCGGCGACGGGGGCGCATCTGCATCTCATCAAGCCCCTCGGGTTCGACATTTCCGACCGCGCCGTCAAGCGCGCGGGGCTGGACTACTGGTACCTTGTGGATATCAGCGTGTACGAAAATTTAGCCGACCTTTTTGCAAAGCATCCCGAGGCGGAACGCGACTGCTGGCTCGCCACGACCAAGGCTCCGCAGGACTACTGCCAGGCGGAATTCAAGGACGGCTGCTGGCTCTTTTTCGGAAAGGAGACCGCGGGCCTGCCGGAGCCTTTCCGCGTGGCGCACTATGAGCGCTGCATCCGCCTTCCGATGCGGAAGGAGGCGCGCAGCCTGAATTTATCGAACTCCGTGGCGATCCTGACGTATGAAGCGCTGCGGCAGACGGGCTTTCCCGGTCTCAAGCACGAGGGGGAAATGCTCGAAAAAACGTAAGATCCCAAATTCGTTTCAACTGCGTAACCAAATCGTATGTGTATATTATGAGGAGGAAACAACATGAATTATAACAAGAAGACTGTTCTCGATGTGGACGTGAGCGGCAAGAAGGTGCTGTTGCGCTGCGATTTCAACGTGCCCCAGGACAAGGAGACCGGCGAGATCACCTCGGATAAGCGCATCGTGGCCGCGCTGCCGACCATCCGGTATCTGCTCGACCACGGCGCGGCGGTCATCGCCTGCTCCCACCTCGGCAAGCCCGAGGCCAAGTTTGACAAGTGGGTGAAAAAGCAGACCGAAAAGGGCAAGGACCCCGCGACGCTGACCGAGGAGAAGTGGAAAAAGTCCCTCGACAAGCTGACGCTTGCGCCCGTCGCCAAGCGCCTGTCCGAGCTTTTGGGCAAGGATGTCATCTTCGCGCACGACGTCGTCGGCGAGGACGCCAAGGCCAAGGCCGCGGCGCTCAAGGGCGGCGAGATCATGCTGCTTGAAAACACCCGTTTTGAAGCGGGTGAGACCAAGAACGACCCTGAGCTCGCCAAGGCCCTTGCCTCGATGGCGGAGCTGTACGTCTCCGACGCGTTCGGCACGGTGCACCGCGCGCACGCGTCCACCGCGGGCGTGGCCGCCTATCTTCCCGCCGTGTCGGGCCTGCTCGTTGCCAAGGAACTTGAGGTCATGGGCAAGGCGCTCGACGATCCCAAGCGCCCGTTCGTCGCCGTGCTCGGCGGCGCAAAGGTCAGCGACAAGATCGCCGTCATCAACAACCTTTTAGACAAGGCCGACACCGTCATCATCGGCGGCGGCATGGCCTACACGTTCGCCAAGGCGCAGGGCGGCGAGATCGGCAAGTCCCTGCTCGAGGAAGACAAGTGCGCCTACGCGCTCGAGATGATCGAAAAGGCCAAGCAGAAGGGCGTCAAGCTTCTGCTGCCGGTCGATACCGTCGCGGCGACGGAGTTTGCCGCCGACGCAGAGCCCCACGTCGTCGACGCGATGCACATCCCAGCGGATATGATGGGCATGGACATCGGCCCCAAGACCGTCGAGCTCTTCTGCGCGGCGACCAAGGGCGCGGGCACGATCGTGTGGAACGGCCCCATGGGCGTTTTTGAGTTCCCAACCTTTGCGACCGGCACGAAGGCCATGGCCAAGGCGCTCGCCGAGAGCGGCGCGGTCACGATCATCGGCGGCGGCGACAGCGCGGCGGCAGCCGAGCAGCTCGGCTTTGCCGACAAGATCACGCACATCTCCACCGGCGGCGGCGCGTCGCTCGAGTTCCTGGAAGGCAAGGAATTACCGGGCGTTGCGTGCCTTTTAGACAAGTGAGAAAAATCTCTATTGATTTTCATAATATTCGCATAGATCTTAGATTTAGACAGTAACAGGAGAAAAGACCCAATATGAATCGCAGATACCGTAAAACCATCATCGCAGGCAACTGGAAAATGAACAAGACCCCCAGCGAGACCAAGGCCTTTGCCGAACAGTTCAAGGCCATCCTTCCCAAAACCAAATGGTGCGACATCGTTGTGTGCGCGCCCACGGTCGACCTTTCTGCCGCCGTGCGCGCGTTCAAGGACAGCCGCATCGCCGTCGGCGCGGAGAACGTCTACTTTGAAAAGAGCGGCGCCTACACCGGCGAGATTTCCGCCGACATGCTCGCCGACCTCGGCGTGCGCTATGTCATCGTCGGCCACAGCGAGCGCCGCGCGCTCTTCGGCGAGACGGACGAGATCGTCAACAAAAAGGTCCTCGCCGCGCTCGAGGCGGGGCTGAACCCCATCATCTGCGTGGGCGAGAGCCTTGCCCAGCGCGAGATGGGCGTGACGATGGAGCTCATCGCGCTGCAGGTCAAGTCCGCCCTCGCGGGCGTGAGCGCCGAGCAGATGCGCCGCTGCGTCATCGCCTATGAGCCCATCTGGGCCATCGGCACCGGCAAGACCGCCACGGGCGAGCAGGCGGCCGAGGTCTGCACCTATATCCGCTCACTCATCCGCGCGCAGTACGGCGCGCGCATCGCCCGCAGCGTGACCATTCAGTACGGCGGCTCGATGAAGGGCTCGAACGCCCACGAGCTGCTCTCGCACGAGGACATCGACGGCGGCCTGATCGGCGGCGCTTCGCTCGACCCCAAGGCGCTGATGGAGATCGTCCACGCTGCCAACCAGGAGTAAGGAGGAAAATCGATGAATAAGACTCCCACCACGCTGATCATCATGGACGGCTTCGGCCTGTCCAACGATACCGTCGGCAACGCGGTGCGCGCGGCCAACACCCCCGTGCTCGACGGCCTTTTTGCCGAGTATGCCCACACGACGCTCCAGGCCTCCGGCCTTGACGTGGGCCTGCCCGCGGGTCAGATGGGCAACAGCGAGGTCGGCCATACCAACATCGGCGGCGGCCGCGTCGTGTTCCAGGACCTGCCGCGCATCACCCGCTCGATCGAGGACGGCACATTCTTTGAAAATCCCGCCTACAACAAGGCGATGGACGACTGCATTGAAAAGGGCTCTGCGCTGCACCTTTACGGTCTGCACTCCACCGGCGGCGTGCACTCCACGCTCGACCACCTCTACGCGCTTTTAAAGATGGCGCACATCAAGGGCTTAAAGCGCGTGTATATCCACGCCTTCCTCGACGGGCGCGACACGCCCCCGACCTCCGGCCGCGACTTTGTCGCAAAGACCATGGAAAAGTGCCGTGAGCTCGGCGTCGGCAAGATCGCGACCGTCATGGGCCGCTATTACGCGATGGACCGCGACAAGCGCTGGGACCGCCTCGAGAACGCCTATGACGCGCTCGTCTACGGCGAGGGCGTGCAGGATCCCGACCCCATTCACGCCATCGAGGAGAGCTATAAAAACGGCGTGACGGATGAATTCGTCGAGCCCATCGTCTGCGACAAGGACGGCATGATCTCCGACAACGATTCGGTCATCTTCTTCAACTACCGCCCCGACCGCGCCCGCGAGATCACGCGTGCGTTCGTCGACCCCGCGTTCGACGGCTTCAAGCGCGAGTTCTTCCCGCTCACCTACGTCTGCAACACCGAGTATGACGCGACCATGCCGAACGTGCTCGTCGCCTTCCCGCGCATCAGCGTGAAAAACGGCCTTGGCGAGTATCTGAGCAAGATGGGCATGACCCAGCTGCGCATCGCCGAGACCGAGAAGTACGCGCATGTCACGTTCTTCTTCAACGGCGGCGTCGAGGACCCGTATCCCGGCGAGGACCGCGTACTCGTCGCGTCCCCGAAGGTCGCGACCTACGACCTCCAGCCCGAGATGAGCGCCTACGAGGTCGCGAGCAAGTGCGTCGAGCGCATCGAGTCCGGCAAGTACGACGTCATCATTCTGAACTTTGCCAACTGCGACATGGTCGGCCACACGGGCGTGTTCGACGCCGCTGTCAAGGCCGTCGAAACGGTCGACGAGTGCGTCGGTCAGGTCGTGGAGGCGACGCTCAAGATGGGCGGCATCGCGATGATCACCGCCGACCACGGCAACGCCGAGCAAATGCTCCAGGCGGACGGCAAGAGCCCGATGACCGCGCACACGACGAACGTGGTGCCCTTCATCCTCTGCGGCGCGGGTACCGAGCTGCGTGAGGGCCGCCTCGCCGATATTGCGCCGACGATCCTCGACGTGATGGGCCTTGAGCAGCCCGCGGAAATGGACGGCAAGACGCTGATCGTCCGCTAAAAAATCGAATCTGCCATGTTTAGAAAAAGCTCTGATGGTACACACTACCGTCAGAGCTTTTTTGCTCGCAATTTTCGCACGAGCCGCAAAGCGGCGGAAAGGATGAAACATGGCAGGATCGAACGGCCGCGCAAAGCGGCACTTCTTCGGCGGGACGGGCTTATACATAGCCCTGTTCCTCGGTGTGACGGCGCTGGCCGTCGCGGGCTATTGGACGCTGCTGCCGAAAAATACGACGGACAAGGACGCGGAGAACGTCTCCTCACAGGTAGAACTCCCCGTGCAGGACGAGACGCCACGGATGCCGGAGGCGGAGCTGCCGCAGGAGGCGGCAAAGCCGGCAGAGCCGGTGGAGGAGCCGCCCGAGGACCTCACCGTGATGGATGAGGCCACGGGCGTGGAGGACACCGTCCCCGCGATGGAGAGCGAGACGGACGCGCAGCCCGTCGCCCCGCGGCTCGTGGTCGCGCCGCTCGTGGGGGAGGAGGTCGCGGCGTTTTCGGTCGACGAGCTCAAGTATAACGAGACGCTTGGCGACTGGCGCACGCACGACGGCATCGACATCGCCGCCGAGGTCGGCACGCAGGTGATCGCCGCGTGCAGCGGCGTTGTGACGGCGGTGCGCGACGACGACATGATGGGCACGCTCGTGACCATCGCGCACGACGACGGGTACGAGACGACGTACGCCAATCTCCGCAGCTCGCCGGGCGTCGGCGAGGGGCAGTACGTCTCCGCGGGCGAGGTCATCGGCGCGGTGGGCAGCAGCTCGATCGCCGAGTTCTCGATGCCGGCGCATCTGCACTTTTCGGTCAGCAAAGATGGGGTACCCTGCGACCCAGCAGAATTTCTAAATTAAAAATAGAGGCCGCTCAGTTATGGCTGAGCGGCCTCTATTTTTAGGGAGATCACAGCCCGCTGCGCGCATAAGTCGCCCGCCAACGGCGGGCGATTTCCACACTTGCGGGCTGAGAGGCGTTTTTTGTCACGCACATGTCGCGACAAAAAACGATTTCAATTTATTTCGCGCCGTGCGCGGCGCGAAAATCTGCGACGCGTTTTGGCGTGATTTGCGGGAGTTACTTCTTTTTTTCTTTGGGGGTGGGAGAGAGCTCGTTGAGCAGGGTGAAGCCTAAGATCAGGGCGCCGCCGATGACTTGCATTGCGGTCATGCTCTCGCCGAGCAGGGTGACGGAGACGAGGACGGCGACGAGGGGGTCGATGTAGCTTAAAATCGCGGCCTCCTGTCCGGGCAGCTCCTTGAGCGACGAGAAGTACAGGCAATACGTGATGCCCGTGTGGACAAGGCCGACGATGAGAAGGTTCACCCAGCCGACGGCGTTCAGCGAGCTGAGTGTGATGCCATTTGTCGAGAGCACGTAGGGGATGAGCACGACGATGGCGGACAAAAACTGCAAAAACGTGCGGTGGATGCCCTCGACCTGATGGATGGACTTGTTGAGCAGGATGACGGTCGCGTAAAACACCGCCGCGCCGAGGCCGAAGAGAATGCCCTTGAGGTCATCCGACCCGCGCGTGTCGCCAATGCCGGTGATGAGCACAAGGCCGAGTGTGGACATCACAAAGCAGAGAAATTTCTTTCCCGTGAGCTTTTCGTGGAAGAGAATGGGGCAGACGAGCGTGACGATGACGGGCGCGAAGTAATAGCTCAGTGTGGCGACGGAAACGCTCGTATAGCGGTAGGCCTCAAATAAAAGGATCCAGTTGACGCCCATCGCCGCACCGGAGAGAAGCAGCAGCGGCACCTCCTTTTTGATGCGCGCGAAGGGGATCTTCTGCCTGCTGACAAGTAAGTATACGCCGATCAGCAGCGCGGCCAGCACGGCGCGGTACAGCGCCAGCTCGCCGGACGAGACGGGAATATTGCGCACAAAAAGCCCCAGCGTGCCGAAGACGGTCATCGACATAATGAGCATGAGACGGGGGTCGGCCTTTTTCATAAAAATTCCTCGCGATCTGACAGAACATGCAAACGGTAGTTGCCGACTATCATAGCACGCGGACTTCCCGCCGTCAATCGGGAAAGTAAAAAGAGAGGGGGCCGCCCAAAAGAAAACCTTTCGGACGGCCCGGAGGAGAGAGATGGGAGCGCTAACGCGTCAATACGCGGAGCAAAACAGCAAATTCGCCAAGCCCGAACACGGACAGAAACGCCACGCCGCGCAGCTGCGGCTTCTTGACGCGAATCGGTGTGATGTACAGCACACCAAGCAGAAACAGCCCCAGCGCGTAGACGACCGCGCAGTTCAGGGCAAAGCGCAGCGAGAGCAGGTAGAAAAGCGGCGCGAGCACGGCGCTCGCCGTGACCGGCACGCCAAGGTAGTAGGCGCGGTGCTCGCTCATCTGGTTCTGCCGCTCCTCTTCCGTCACGTTGAAATAGGCGAGGCGGATGAGCGCGCAGAGCGCGAAAAACGACATCGTCGCAAGGAACCAGAGTCTATCGCAGTCTATGCTCCAGCCGATGGCGGCGGGCAGCACGCCGAAGCACACGAGGTCGTTGAGCGAGTCGATCTGGATACCGAAGCGCTTTTCCTGTTCGGTGCGGTCCTTTTTCGTGCGGGCGATGCGCCCGTCGAAGGCATCGAGCAGCCCCGCGAGCATCAGGCACAGCATGGCGTCGAGAGGCTCGTTTTGCGCGGCGGAATAGAGGCCGCCAAGCCCCAGCAGCAGCGAGAGATAGGTTGCGATCACGGTGTAGTCGTAAACTCCGATCATAAAAAACCGTCCGATCCTTTTGGATTGCAGCACCATTATACCAGACGGCGGCGGGGAAGTATCGCTAAAATGCTGACAAGGTTATTGGCTGTGGTGTGAACGCTCGATGACGCGCGCAAAGCGCGCTTCGTCGTAGATGACCGGCACGGGGTAGACGGGGTTTGCCTCCTGCGCGGCCCAGGTGGCCATGAGGGGAATGTCCTCTTTGCGGATGCAGTCGAAGTGGTCGGGAATGCCCATGCGGGCGTTCATCGCGCGGATTTCGGCGATGAACGCCTTGGCGCGCACCTCCTCCGTGTCGCCCTTGAGGCCAAGGAGCCCGGCAAGGCGCGCAAGGCGCGGACAGGCCGCTTTGCCGTAGTCTTCGAGCACGAGAGGGAGAAGCACCGCGTTTGCAAGGCCGTGGGGTACGCCGTAGAGCCCGCCGAGCGTGTGCGCGATGGCGTGCACATTGCCGACGCTTGCGCGCGTGAACGCCGCGCCTGCGTCGAACGAGGCCTGCAGCATCGCCGTGCGGTCGGGGAGCGACGTGCCGTCGCGGTACGCGCGCTCCAAATGCGTGAAGATGGTCACGACGGCGTTTTCCGCGAGCAGGCGCGTCTGCTTCGTGTTGTAAAAGCGGCTCAGGTACGCCTCGACCGCGTGCGTCAGCGCGTCCATGCCGGTCTCCGCCGTGATGTGTGGAGGCAGGCCGACGGTCAGCGCGGGGTCTAAGATCGCGTAGCGTGGAATGAGGCAGAGGTCGGAGATCGCATACTTGTGGTGGTCACTGCCGGTGACAACGGCGGCGATGGTCGTCTCCGACCCCGTGCCCGCCGTCGTGGGCACGGCGATGAGCGGCGGAATGCGGCGGCGGACCTTTAAGAGTCCCACAAGCTGCGAAAGCGGCTTGTCCGGCCGCGCGAGGCGCGCCGCAGCGGCCTTGGCTGCGTCCATCGGCGAGCCGCCGCCGATGACGAGAAAGCAGTCGCAGCTATCAATCTTGTACTGCGCGGCGATCTTTTCGACCGTCTCGACCGACGGATTCGGCTCGACCGAGGAGAAGATGGAGAGCAGGATGTCCTGCTCGTCAAGTTTTTCCTGCAAGGCGCGGAAGTGCTCGTCCGCGCACTGGCGGCGGCTCGCGATGACGAACGGGCGGCGCAGGCCGTTTTCGCGCAGAATGTCTGCGGCGCGAAGAAGGCTCCCCTCGCCTGAAAAGACCTCCGGCGTGCGCCAGGGGAGAAAGCGCGCGCCGACGGCAAAGCAGCACTGGAACGCGCGGCAGAACATGGCATTCATAAGACTTCTCCTCTTTTGAAAAATACAAGATCAGTATACCACGGAAAAACGCGCAAAAAAAGGGCTGCGCGAATGCGCAGCCCTTCTATATGCTTTCTGAACGGCTTACTCCTCGTCGTCCTCGGTCTCGATGATGCCGTAGCCGCCGTTGTTGCGGCGATAAACGACGCAGATCGCATCGCCGAAATCGGTGTTGCGGAAGACGAAGAAGCTGTGGCCCAGCAGGTTCATCTGCAAAATAGCTTCCTCCACGCTCATGGGCTTGACGGTGAAGCGCTTGGTGCGCACGATGTCGAACGTGCCCTCCTCGTGGGCTTCGAACTCCTCGGGCAGCTCCGGCAGCACAGCCTCGGCGCGCAGGTTCTTGGCAAGGCGGGTCTTGTTCTTGCGGATCTTGCGCTCGATCTGGGCCGTGGCTTCGTCGATCGCGCCGCGCATGTCGCCGTCCGGGTCCTCACATACCGCGCGGAACAGCGTGCCGTTGGCGCCGCGGAGCATGATCTCGGCGACACAGCGATTCTTCTTCTCGACGGAGAAGGTGACAGAAGCCTCGGGCTCCTCCTTGAAAAACTTCTCGAGCTTGCCGACCTTTTTCTCGGCATAGGCCTTGACGGAATCGTTCAGGGAGACTTTTTTGCAGGTGTAGGTGAATTTCATAGTGTTGGCTCCTTTCGTTGGTGAGGAAGGAAAGAGAGGGCGAAGGGCTCTTCTGTTTCCTTTTCTATATCGTAGCACAAATGAACGAAAATTTCAAATGAACGATATATGAATTAAGCATTCTTGTACATATTGACAAAATATAAGGCACACGACGCGAATTGACAAAAGGCGGCAGAATGCGGCAAAAGCTCCCATTGACGTTTTGGCGGACGGGCGGTATCATAAGCATCGGAAGCTTTCCAATATCCCACCCATTTGAGCCGCGGGCCATCTTGGCCGGCGGCTCCTTTTTATTTCACGCAAGAAAAAAGCGCCCTCAACGGGCGCTTCAATAATGTTCTCTTTTTAGTTGCTGACGTCATAGAATGTCTGTCTCTTATACACATCTCCGAGCCCACGAGACATGCGCAGATCTCGT
>OWKP01001922.1_pt1 | contig 11847 bp, 8 predicted proteins | sample 1732991 | NCBI WGS metagenome assembly OWKP01 (sample SAMN05065777, study PRJEB22554) | human gut metagenome | biome: ENVO:2100002; feature: ENVO:00000062; material: ENVO:00002003 | host: Homo sapiens | place: USA
TCTACACCCTAGAGTTCGTCGGCAGCGTCAGATGTGTATAAGAGACAGCGATAAGTGTAATTTCCTTTGTCTTCCTGACAGGAAGTCAGAGTCAACAACAACAGTCCGATATAAATGATTGATTTCATCGCTTCAGATTTTAATTGATTTACCATGGTTCTATCACCTGATTATGCTCATCCAGTACAGGATAATTCTTAATAAAAAAATTCTTCAACTCCTGTCCCACTCCATAATACCAGAAATTGAAATCATTGTTCAGTTCATCCACCGAGGGGAGATCTTTTCCGGCAATCTGAATCAGACGCTTATGTTTCACCCGGCTCCACTCTCCGAATATCCAATCCTGCCAGGATTCCGGTTTTTCCAGCTGATTGGAAAACAGAATCTTCACAATCTGCCTCTCTTTGTCGCCTAATTCGAAATCGGCACTTTCAACCAGCTTCAAAGCCAATACAAAACTTTTAGACTGTAAATCAGCATCCTGATTGTAAAGTGTCACCGGAAAAACCGCTTCATAAGCATGAGCCGGAAAGATTGCTTCAGAGGGCAAAGAATAATGCTTCTCCGGTACAGCTGTCGTCAAATCATCGACTACTTCAACCCGAAAACGACGTTCATATTCGGTTGCTAAACCGGAACATTTCACCGGAACGTTCACGACAACCTTATCCTCAAAGGAATAAATAAACGAATACAGGATCTCATCAACTTCTTTCTTCTCATCGATATAAAAATACACAGAACCGATAGGATCCTCGAAGTCCTGTAATTTGTCCTCCCGACAAGCAGCAAATACCGGTATCAGGACCAACAGCGTATATAATTTCTTTTTCATAAGCCACTGAATTTAAATAATATTACCGAATTCTTTCTCCATATCCGGGACAGGAACCTGATACACCGGATCGCCGGTCTCCCGGATTTCTACTCCGTTCACCCCCGTAAACGAAGTCATCCCTTTTCTTTTCATGTAAAAGAACAACTGTCCCTCTCCCAAAAAATCTTTCGCATATTCTTTATAAATCTCATTTTCCAAATCGATCTGAGGATCCCGGGAGTCCAATATCGGGATAAACCGATGTCTTCTGACCTCATTCAGATATCCGAAACGGGTTTCAGGCTCTTCAGCACATTCTGCAGCGATATAATACACCTCACTCAAACGAATCAACGGCAAAAGCGAACCCGTGAAATATTTATTCAGAAACACTTCGTTTTCATTTTCCCGGCTTCCGAATTGGTTCTTTTTCCTTAAATCGGTAGATCCCAAAGAAGCGACCTCGAACAAGGTTTCTACTCACGCCGAGGAGATTTTCAATTTCGTACTTCCGGCATTTTCAGAAAACCATTTTTCCGTTTGTTTTTTCAACAAGGTATTTTTCAGATAAATCCCTGAAATAATTTCTGAATAACACAGCGTGACTCCCATCGCATTCATTTCTTCCTGGGTCGTAAAATGGTAATCGGCCCCGATCACCTTTGTTGCATATTCCAACGCTTTCGATTTATCGCCTTTATAGAGATAAGCCCTGGCCAATAAAGCCGACACCCCATAATAATTCAACCGGTACTCCCGGTTTTGCCTGAAACCATTGGCTGTCATAAAATCAAATTCTCCATCTGGAATCCCTGTAAAATAAGGATCATTTACTTTCAACAAGTCAAAAGCCCTTTCCAGATCACCGATAATCCGCTCTAATGTTTTTTCTACGGTCAATTGAGGAAAAGGAACTGTAACCACAGCATCGACATAAGGAATAGCCGGTTTACTCATTCCTCCGGCCGGTGACGGACCGAACAAGCGCAGCAGATCTAAATGTAACATCGCCCGCAAAGCCCGGGCTTCAGCCTCTACAATCTCATAATTTCCTTCCGGGAAAAGCCCCCGGTTTCCTTCAAGATGTTTCAGTATATTATTACAATTCGCAATCTGAGTATAAGCTTTTTCCCAAAGAGGTTCGAACAAAGTTTTACAATTGTTCCAATCATAACTGACCGCATACAAATAGGCCGATCCTCCTCCCGTCGTATTCGAAATCGAATAAGTCTGTGCCAACACATCGACTAATCCGAACTGTAACTCCCCACCATACAATTCCGGATCACTTAAATTCAGGTATACCCCCATCAAAGCATTATAGAACCCCTGATCTGTCGAAAAGAGTTCCTTTTGTTTGACTTCCGTCTGCGGATTCACATCAAACCAACGATCACAGGCTGTCAGGCAAATCAAAGCCAATATATTCCATATCCATATTCTACCTTTCATCTTATCCTCCTTTCTTAAAAACGAATTTGTAATGAAGTTGTAAATGTCCTTGCAAAGGGATAATCCAATCCCCGTTCAGCTTTCATAGTCGATATCCGGAATAAATCAGTCATGTAGAAAGCCAATTTCAGATACTTGATACGAAGTGGTTCCAATAGCCGGGGATTAAATTCATAAGCAACATTCAAGGACGTCATATTCAAATAATTATTCTTTTGTACAAAACGGGAAGTCGGACGAGTAACCGAAGCATCTTTCACATCTTTAAAAAAAGTTTCGTCCCCCGGCTTATGCCATCGGTCATATAACACCCGCCGGTCACAATTATAATGTTTATCAGCATTTTCCACCCGATCTACCAAAGTTTGATTGTATGCCTTCTCTCCTAAACTATAATTCACATAAGTATTCAGAGAAAAACCACGGTAAAAAATGCCCAAGCCCAGATTTCCGTATAACCGGGGATCGGTCGTTGCCTCGGCAACATAGTCATCTGCATTCCAATCATAGGTTCTTTTGCCATTTTTATCTAAAAACAATTCTTTCCCATTCGCAGGATCGATACCCAATGAACGTACCACCCAAATTGTATTCAGCGATTGGCCTTCGACATAACGGGCCATCACTTTATTCTCTACCTGTTTGTCTTGCTCTTCATTAAAAGCTTTCAGTGAATTAGAGATTTTCTTCAATTTATTATTATTCTGGGCTCCGTTAACACTCAACATAATATTGAAATCTTCTTTTTTCACGACAAATCCCCGGAGAGTAAACTCCCAGCCTTCATTAACCACTTCCCCCAGATTTTCTTTATAAGAAGGAAAACCCAAAGAAGGAGGCAGAGTCACATCGGTAAGACTATTTTCAGACAGTTTGTGATAATAATTGAAAGTCAAGGTCAACCGATCTTTCCACATCCCCAGGTCCAGTCCGAAATTCTTCTGTACTGTACTCTGCCATTTCAGGTCATCGTTTCCTAAAGCCAGCATCTCGGCACCGCTACCGTAGCCATACCATTTGTCGGTAATAAACCGATAAGTCGTCATCGCCTGATAAGGATTAAAATTCTGCCCTCCGGTCACCCCATAGGAAGCCCGGAGCCGAAGTAAACTGACCCATTCCAGCTTTTTGAGAAATACTTCATTATGCAAGTTATATCCGACGCCGGCCGACCAGAAAACAGCCCAGCGTTTGTCGGCTCCGAACCTGGAAGAAGCATCTGCTCTAACCGAAAAGTCGGCGAAATAGCGATTGTCATATGTATAATTCAAATTCCCGAAAAATCCGGCCATTCGGCTCAACTCACTGTTACCGGTCGGTTTCTTTTCAGGATGATAGTCCAATCCGAACCCGGGATCATTCAACTCATCCGCAGGAAAACCCAACACACTATATCCATGCGAACGCAAATCCGTAGAAGAAACGTTATACCCACCGTTAAAAGTAACGTAGTTCTTCTTTACCATTTTGGTATAAGATACACCCAATACAGCTTCATATCCGATGCTTTTAGAGTTCACAACATCGTAAGTTCCCCGCCGGGCCATATCTTTCTCCCGTTTAAAATCCGTATGAAAGGGAGATTTAAATACCTCTTCTTCCTCATTCCTCACAGACACAGAAGCAGAAGCTTTTATCCTTAATGCGTCTGTTACCCACCAATCGATACTGAAATGATCGGTCAGAAGATTATAAACCGACTGATCTTTATTATTCAAAGTAGTATTCCACAAGGGATTATACACATCCACCCCCGGATCGTCCATGATATAAACATATTGTCCCTGATCGTCGCGATAGCGGTAATACGGATTCAATCGGGTATAGGAACTGAAGCTCCCATAAGGTGAATTGAAAGCTTTCACATAATCATACGCCAACTGGTTCCGGAAGGTGAACTGTTTCAACCGGTATTGTAAATCCACATCGATGGCATAACGGTCACGTCCGGATTTTTTCATTACCCCATCCGAAGGGTTCATATTCAGGTGAAAAGCATAGCGAAAAGCTTCGTTTCCTCCATCCAATGTCAGGGAATGCTGATGGGATATTGCATTCTGCAATGGCTGTGACAGCCAGTCAGTATCGTAACCTTGCTGAATATTCTTCAACCGCCGGTTATAAGCCTCATCGAAATATCCAAAATATCCTGCTGCCACCTCCAGGTCCAGTTTTTCGCGGGCATTCAGTAAATCATAATCTGATAAATCAGGTGTCGTCAGGCTCAGATTCAGTGCATAAGCCACATTGATCTTTCCGGGTTCAGGTGCCCGGGTCTCGATCACGACAACACCGTTCGAAGCCCGGGAACCATAAATGGCGGTAGCCGAAGCATCTTTCAGGATCGTCAGAGTTGCGATCCGTCCCGGATCGAGGTCGAACACTTTTTCCACGCTCATCTCAAATCCATCCACGATAAACACCGGCATATTCGGATCCCCCTCATACTCACTTCTGACATCGGGAATACTGGAAGCCCCCCGCAATTCAAACTTAGGCATTACATTGGGGTTAGAACCCGCCTGATTGTTATTCACTAACTTAAAGGAAGGATCCATCGAGGTGATGACCGAGAAAACATTCGTACTACTGATTTTTGCAATCTGATCTTGAGTGATCTGAGTAGCAGAACCTGTATAAGTTTTCTTGTTGGCACTATAATAACCGGTAACGACGACATCGCTCATCATCTCTACCTCATTCTTCATCACAATCTCCAAAAACGGCTGATTTTTATAAGCGATCTCCTGCTGCTGCATGCCCACGAACGACACCACTAAGATCAACGGATCGGTAACGGGAATTTCAAATTTGAAGTTTCCATTCACATCGGTAGCCACGCCAAAGGAGGTGCCTTTCAATTTGATTGTAGCTCCTGGTAAGGCTTGTCCTGCCTCATCTTTCACAATTCCCTGTACAACAATCTTAACTACCTGTTCTTGCTGGAGGTCTGATACAGAACGAATGACCACAAAATCCCGATCGATATCAAAGCGTACTTCCTGCCCGTCAAATATCTTTTTCAATGCTTCTTCAACAGAAACCGATTTCAATTCCACGCTTATTTTTTTATAAACATCGATGGCCGAATTATTATAAAAGAAATTCAAACAAGTCTGATCGGTAATTCGTTGCAATACCTGTTCGATAGTCGAATTTTCCATTTTCAAATCAATCGCGACATGCTGGGAATGAACTTTTGCCGAGACCTGCAACATGCCCAGCAAAACGAGTAATACTGTCCATTTCATTACAAATACCTTTTTTTTCAGCCATCCGTCTCCGAATAACCAGATACAACCTTTTTTTTTCATAACTTTGTCTTTTAGATTTACAATGTTCTTGTTTCATCGCTTACCGAAACAAGAATGAATGTGTGTAACCGGGAGAGTTGTGGGACTTTCCCGGTTATTTATTTTGCCAAAACAACAAAATCTTACCCTCACGCCTGTACTGCACCCGACTCGTCACTTCGATCATGTCCAGCAAATCTTCCAATGGTCTGAATTTCAGGATAGCTCCCGTAAAACACACTTTCCCGATTTCGTTATCAGCAAACTGTATTTCAACATCATACCAACGGGCAATCTGTTTACATATTTCGCCCAGAGGTGCATTTATAAATACAAATTTCCCTTCTTTCCAGGAAATATAGGGCTGTACGTTCACTTGTCTTTTCTGTATTTCGGACGAATCGCTTACAGCCTGTTCCCCCGGATAAAGCATCACCCCCCGATGCAGATAGTCGGAAAAAACCTCTACTTTTCCCTCCACCAGAGTTGTGTATAATTTCAATTCATCCGGATAGGCTTTCACATTAAAAGTAGTCCCCAATACTTTCACTCTCATTCCCTGAGTTTTGACAATAAACGGCAAAGCTGTATCAGGTTTTACCTCGAAGAAAGCTTCTCCGGTAAGTTCCACCACTCTTTCCCTGTCTTGAAAAACTTCAGGATAAGTTAAGCTGGACGCAGCATTCAACCAAACCCGGGTACCATCGCTAAGTGTCAGCCGATATTCTCCCCCTACCGGTACTTCCAATCTATTTTCCCGGACTCCTTCTATTGCTTTTTCTTTTGCCCGGTATCTTAATACCCTATTGGAGTCCAACCAAATATCATTCACTTCCGTACGCTTCAAATAAGTTTCCGCCATCTCCTCGCCCAATACTATTTTTTCCCCGGAAGCTAAATGCAAAATAGCCCGGGAGCTTCCCGCATCAACCCCATCTGTAACCTCGTCCAACCGATCGGCAAACCGGTAAGTTCCATAAATACCGAGCCCCAAAGCCACCAAAATCAAAGCAGCATATTGCCAGATCCTATGCCGTAATCTCTCCATCCTAGCCCGCCGGCTTTTCACCTTTTGCAAAGCCAGTTCTATATCGGGCTCAAAAACGATTTTCGCTTCTTTCGAACGAAGGGATATGGATTCGATTTCCTGAAACAAACTGCGATGTGCCTGATCTTCTGCAAGCCAGCATTGGAATTGTCGTTCTTCGGCCGTTGTCAATTCATGATTTAATTTCCGGACTATAAATTCTATTTCATCTTCAGGATTCCATTTCATACGTTCGACTCTTTTTATAATAGTACTAACGAATCCCAAAACAGGGTGAAAAGATTGATAATTTTAACAAAAAAATATTACACAATACTGAAAAGTAAATGGAGAAAAGCAGTTTATCGGCTGAAAAAATGCCGGCTTAAATAAAAGACGAGCAAGAGAGCATGGTAAGGACGTAATTTTTCTCTCAATATTTTATAAGCTATTTTCATCTGTGTTTTCACCGTATTGACCGAGAGATCCAAATAAGTGGCTACCTCCTGATATTTCATTTCTTCCAATACGACTAATTTAAAGATGACACGACACTGAAAAGGTAACTCTTCGATCATCCGGCGTATAATCTGTAAGCCATCGGAGTCAGAGGATATTTCTTCTGTATATGTTTTTCTCGAATCCACCTCATCCAATTTCACGTGTTCCTTTTTGTTTTTCAAAAAGGTATAACAGGCATTACGTACAGAGACATATAAATAATGATCCAATTGCTGGCTTTCGTCGATAAACTTTTTCCGGGTCCATATTTTTTCAAAAATTCCCTGCACCACATCTTCTGCCATCATCGGATCATTCAAAAAAAAACAGGCAAAACGACATAAATCCTGATAAAACAACCGAAACAAAGAATCGAAAGCAGATTCTTTACCTGCTTTCAATTCCCGTATTAAAATAGAATAATCTTGATTACGCATTATCTTTTCCCCAAGTCAGTACACAAAGATAATGATTTTATCCTATAGTGCTTTCCGGATTCGAACCAATTTCTCCAGCAATCCTTCGAGCAAATCCAGACGCAACATATTCGCACCGTCCGATTTCGCATTTTTCGGATCAGGATGAGTTTCGATAAAGATGCCGTCGGCTCCGACAGCTATTCCGGCTTTAGCGATGGTCTCGATCAACTGAGGTTGTCCGCCGGTCACCCCGCAACTCTGGTTAGGTTGTTGCAAAGAATGAGTAACATCGACAACGACAGGACATTGACATTCTTGCTGCATGATCTTGATTCCTCTATAGTCGACCACTAAATCCTGGTATCCGAAAGTCGTCCCCCGCTCGGTCACCATCACATTTTCGTTTCCGGATTCACGCACCTTATCGACAGCAAAACGCATAGCATCGGGAGATAAAAACTGTCCTTTCTTAATATTCACCATCCGGCCTGTTTTCGCTGCCGCTACCAGTAAATCGGTTTGCCGGCAGAGAAATGCCGGGATTTGGAGAATATCGACATATTCCGCAGCCATAACGGCATCTTCAGGACTATGAATATCCGTCACCACCGGTATTTGAAAATCTTTCCGGATCTTCGCCAATATTTTTAAAGCCTTTTCATCCCCGATTCCTGTAAAAGAATCCAAACGGGAACGGTTGGCCTTTTTAAAAGATCCTTTGAAAACATAAGGAATCCCCCATTTATCGGTGAGCTCGGAAACATGTTCCGCAATCTTGAGTGCCATTTCTTCGCCCTCGATGACACAAGGACCGGCTAATAAAAAAAACATCTCTTGTCCAGTCATTTCATTCAATATTTTCATATATATAGGATTTTAGGGCCACACACCCATTTCAGGTTAATATTTCTTCTTCCACCAGGCTTTCAGTCGTTCCAATAGTTTCAGTTCAGCGGCATTTTGCTGAGGTTTATAAAATACCTGCTGTTTCAGTTCCTGCGGCATAAACTCCATTTCTACAAAATTACCCGGATAATCATGAGCATATTTGTAATCTTTCCCATAGTTCAGTTCTTTCATCAATTTGGTCGGAGCATTCCGCAAATACAAAGGAACGGGCAGGTTTCCGGTTTGTCTCACCGTCGCCATCGCTTCATCGATCGCCATATAAGCCGAATTACTTTTAGGAGAGGTGGCTAAATAAATCACACATTCCGATAAGGGAATCCTGGCTTCGGGCATACCGATTTTATGGACAATATCGAAACAGGTATTGGCCAGCAACATCGCATTCGGATTGGCCAATCCGATATCTTCAGAAGCGGAAATCAGCAAACGCCGGGCGATAAACTTAGGATCTTCTCCCCCTTCCAGCATCCGGGCCATATAATACAAAGCCGCATTCGGATCACTTCCCCGGATCGACTTGATCATGGCAGAAATAATATCGTAGTGCTGTTCCCCGTCTTTGTCGTACATCAACGGATTTTCCTGTAATTCTTTGCGTACCGTATCGTTATCGATGAGGATTTCCGGTCCCGGCTGGGCATTCACCACCAGCTCAAGGATATTCAACAACTTACGGGCATCCCCGCCACTAAAGGAAATCAGGGCTTCTTTCTCCTTAACGACGATATTTTTTTCTTTCAGATAAAAATCTGTCGTAACCGCACGGTCTATCAAGCCTTCCAGATCGGCTTTCTCCTGAGATTTCAGGACATATACCTGACAACGGGACAATAAAGGCGAGATCACCTCGAACGAAGGATTCTCGGTCGTCGCCCCGATCAGGGTAACGGTTCCCTTTTCGACTGCGGCCAATAAAGAATCTTGCTGTGCCTTGGAAAACCGGTGGATTTCATCGATAAAAAGTATCGGATTAGGCGTATTGAAAAAACGCTGGCTTTCCGCTTTTTGTATCACTTCACGCACATCTTTTACTCCCGAACTAACGGCACTCAGGACATAAAACGGACGTTTCAGCTGTTCGGCGACGATCATGGCCAAGGTCGTTTTACCGACTCCCGGAGGTCCCCACAAAATAAAAGAAGAGACCACCCCGGATTCGATCATCTTACGCAACACTTTCCCTTTTCCTACCAAATGTTGCTGACCGATATAATCATCCAGCGTCTTAGGTCTCAATCGCTCTGCTAAAGGTTTATTCTCCATAAAAAATCCGTATCTTTTTACAAAGATACGGATTAAATCTTTCATTCTCCTGCATCCACTCTCATTTTTTAGAGGTGCCGCTCTCCAGAATACTCACAATAGAGAATAAACAAAAACAGATCGCTCCTAACCCGACCAATACCCGGGCCGGAACAAAAAATGCATTGTCATACAACCCTTCCTCAAACAGAAAGGCAGCTAAAAACAAACACAACAAAGCAGTCAGTACCGGAATCAACGGAATCCGGTTGGCTAAAGCAAAACTCTGTTTCCACACTTTGGCCAACAAAATTACTTTACTGGAGATGCTGAAACAAACCAATCCCAAGCCCATCATGATGAAACCGGTGGTATTGGCCACATTCCCGGCCATAGCAAGAATAACGACCAATCCCCAGATAAAAGCCACCGTTCCCATCACCAAAACCAATTTCGGCCAATTTTTACGGTCACTTTCTCCATAAGTATTCCGGATCTGTTTGGCGATACTGGCCACCAAAGCAATCAGGCTGGTACAAATACAAGCCAATCCTCCCATCACAGTACCGGCTACCAAAAAATAAGCCCCTTCACCGATCCGGGATAACAACACAATCGCCCAAACCCAGGCGGTCAAGGAAAACAATAAAGTCAAACCGATCAGTACATTCTGTGTCATTGCAGAAAAACCTTCTTTATTGACTTCATTCGCCGCATTAGCCGAATTGGCCGGTATTAAATAAAATTTTGTAGAAGAAGTTGCTGCTGTAGAAACGCAAGCTGTGATCAAACCGACTCCGGCCACGACATGGCCTGAAACAATGAAATTGGAATTTTCAGCAAAACCGAAAATCCAAATCCCCGATGCTATTGTTAAGAAAGCTACAACATATCCGAAACCGGGAATAATATATTTTAAAACCGTATGGAATTTATGGATCAATTGCCGGATAATAGTTGCAGCAGTCGCAAACAAAGCCAGACCAATAGCTCCCAGAAAAAAAACAACAGGTCCGGCAACCTGCCTGGCTCCATCGTCTCCATACAAAAAAATAAACCCGCCGAGAAAAAAACAAATAAATGCCATCACAACGGGAATTACCCGAAACAAAATACTGATACCGTGATTCATAATTCAATATTTGAAAATTAAACTCACACGGTATACGGAAAGCTCCGGATAAAAGTTCTTCGGTTATTTTGTATCGATTTATTAATGAACCGGTTCTATTCCAGCCCATCGCTAAATCGATACCTAAATATCTGATCCAATTTCTTTTATATCAAATCACATAAAGCAGCAGCTCCCGCAATAATTGCAGTCGTTGTATCGGCGACCGTCATGATAGAAGCATTGATCCCGTTGGCTTTCATATATTGACTGATCAAAGGCAGGAAATACTGTTCGGAAAGTACCATACCTCCTCCGATCACCAGCATATCGGCATTAAATCGGGTCATAAAGGGCACCATGATCTCTCCGAAAGAATTCGAAAATTCGCGGAAGACCTGCTCGGTCTCTGTTTTATATTTACCGGCCTGGTATAAATCGATCATTCCTTTCACCCCGTGAATCGCCTCTCCGGTCAATTCGGCAAAACGCTTTTCGAACCAGCGGGTAGAAACATAATCCTCAGCGATCACCCCACGGAACGGATAATTCCACAGTTCTCCTCCGATAGGCACTCCGGGGCCATAAGTAGCATAACAACCGTCTACGATAAAACAAGCTCCGAAACCGGTACCCAAAGTCACTCCGATCAAATGGCGGTCACGGCTTCCGTTCAATCTCCAGGCGCCCATACCGAAAGCAGCGGCATCGTTCGTAAATAAAATAGAAGAAGGCAGGATGCCTGTAACACGGCTCAACTCCTGACGGATATTCAGTCCTTTCAGAGAAGCGAATTTGTGATCGGCCATAGCGATCCCCTGCACAAAATCGAAAGGTGATGGCATAGCGACTCCAATTCCACGGATAATCTTACCTGCCGCTTTACCCATACACTCTTTCAACGCTTTTTCCCAAGCTGCCAGAATAATACCGGCACTTTGATTTTCAGCCACTTTAACTTCGGCATACGTATTTTCGATCAAACTACAGTCGCTCAAATTAACAAGCTGACAAGCAATGTGTGACCTGTCTCTTATACACATCTCCGAGCCCACGAGACATGCGCAGATCTC
>OWKP01001934.1_pt1 | contig 11793 bp, 8 predicted proteins | sample 1732991 | NCBI WGS metagenome assembly OWKP01 (sample SAMN05065777, study PRJEB22554) | human gut metagenome | biome: ENVO:2100002; feature: ENVO:00000062; material: ENVO:00002003 | host: Homo sapiens | place: USA
CATACATTCTAAACAATAAAACATTACCTTTGAGTTTGCTATATAAAAAACACCTTTAATTTTATGAAGAAAATACAGTATGTCAAGTTAGTTGGTCTTCTGACCATTTTATTATTCCTCAACATATCATGTAAAGATGATGACACTCTACTGCGAGGTAGTGGAATTACAGAACAAAGCTGGTCTACTAACCAAACATATTTTGCCTCAGCAGAGCAAACCCTCACTTTTACTTTCACGACCTTGTCTAGCTGGACTGCTCAAAACAGTTCCACTGCATTATTGTCATTAGACAATACAGCAGGAAATTCAGGGGAAAATACCATAAAAGTTACAGTACACAAGTCTTCCCAGGAACAGGGCACCATTACGATTAAAGTAAATGGATATTCATCTGCCAGCAATATCAAAATCCAGTTGAGCGATGATGATGTGCAAGGTTACGAGATTAACTATAGTGTGGATCAATATTTGAGAGAGAAATACTTGTGGAATGATGATTATAAGTTATTAACGCCCAATTTCAGACAAGCTTATGATGAGTTTTTGAGAAACACATTATTAAGTATGACAACTAATACATTAGACAAAAAACGAAATAGTAATGGCACTTATTCATTGTTTTCATTTATCCAGAAGCTAGATCCAGATTTACAAACTTCCCGCAGTGCAAAAGAGAAAAAAACACTAGAGTATAATTATGGATTCGTAAACTTTATAGCCGTTGGAAACCGTAATACTTCAAATTATGGTCTTGTTATACAAGGAGTGCATAAAGGATCATCTGCCGATAAAGAAGGACTAAAACGAGGAATGGAAATAACCGAAATAGACAATCAGAGAATAACAACGGCTAACGTGCAAGCTTGTTACTCTAAATTAATTAAACCATCCTCTCCAACCTCTATAAAAGTAAAAGACAAAGATGGAAAAGTATATACAATAAATTCCGGACCTATTTATGCGAACCCGATAATTCACCACCAAGTAAAAGAAAAGATCGGCTATCTAGTGTATTCAGCTTTTGAATCCGGCTTCGACCAAGAACTATTCGATGTATTCAAAGAGTTTAAAAGTCAGAATATTACAGAGCTAATTTTAGATCTTCGCTACAATGGCGGAGGAGATGTAACATCAGCTAATCTTATGTCTAGTTGCATTGCCGGAGATTTCTGTGTTGATAAAACTTTCGCTTCATATAGATATAATGATGAACGTATGAAAGCCCTTGGCAACCAACGGCCTATTCAGAAATTCGCATATTCTCAATATGATAATTTGAGTACTTCCCTCTCTGCCGGTGGTCTAAAGCTACAAAAAATCTACTGTCTTGTTACTGACGACTCTGCATCTGCAAGTGAATTAGTAATCAATGCACTGAGAGGTATTGATATCGAAGTTATCCTTATTGGCACCACCACACATGGGAAAAATGTAGGAATGGAAGGAGTAGAACTTACTGCAGGAACAGACAAATATTTGCTTTTCCCTATCACTTTCCAAGCATACAATGCCAAAGGTTTTGGAGACTTCGAGAATGGTTTTACACCCGATTACGAGATAAATGAGAACCAGCCTAACGGAGAATATTTTGAAGGATATGGAGACTTTGGAACTGAAAGCGATCCTTTATATGCCAAAGCAATCAGTCTGATTTCAGGAAGTAAAGTTACTACTCCCACAAGGGCAGTTAACCAAGCTAAAGAACAAATGTTAGTGATAGCTACACCAAGATTGAACCGTATAGGAATGATAAAATAAGATTATTATATCCCGTTATTAAATGGAAAGAGGTGAACCGCTCAGCGATTCACCTCTTTCTCTATCCTTAAAATCTTATCTAACGTTTTCTGAGCCTCTGTAGAAGGAAACCGTAGCACCACTTTCTGTAAAGAGCTTCGTGCTTTCTCATATCCGGTAGCAAACAATTTCGACAGCCCATCCCGATAACGTGCATATTGCATTTTTGTCGGTGAAGAAAGCTTTTTGTAGTCACTTTCCAGTTTTTTCTTCTCCTGCTCCGCCATCAGATAATAATAATTACCGAGAAAAATATTGGCTGCCAAATTATCCGCATCCAACTTCAATATATTCTCGTACATACGCAACGCATCCTTCTCCTGTCCACGACATACCTGCATTTCGGCAACAGCCTCCAGATAATCTACATTATCAGGGTCCTTCTGCGACAGTTCTTTATAAAACAAAAAGGCTTTGTCATAATTCCGATTCTTCTTATAGGCAAGAGCCAACTCATTAGAAAGTTTCGAGCTGATCTCACTACTCTTGTCTATACTCGTCCAATAGAACATTTCCGAGCGGTCTATATTCAGACTGATAGCCTGACGGAAATAGCTAACCGCCTGTCCATGCTGTCCAGCCTCAATAGCAGCCGTGACTTTATGCAACATTTCATCGGCCGTCTGTGCATTCAGCATCAGCGGCAACGAAAACAAAGAAAAAAGAAGGAGAGTTAAGGTTTTCATAATCAGTTACATTGTTTCTAGTTCGTGACACGCAAAGATACAATAAAATAATAAAATATGTACCTTTGTTCGCAAAAAGAACAATCTATTTGATAAAAGTGTTTCTACAAGATGATAAATAAAAAGACGACCTCCGAAAACAGACGAATATTACAGATTGCCGTACCATCGATTATTTCGAATATTACCGTGCCATTGCTGGGACTTATCGATGTCACTATCGTTGGACATCTCGGCTCTCCGGCATATATCGGAGCGATTGCCGTAGGAGGAATGTTGTTCAATATCATCTACTGGATCTTCGGATTCCTACGTATGGGAACAAGCGGCATGACCTCACAAGCCTACGGGCAGCATGACTTAAACGAAATCAACCGGTTACTGATACGTTCTGTCGGTGTCGGACTCTTTATTGCCCTATGCCTGCTGATCCTTCAATATCCTATCCTTAATGCGGCATTCACACTCATACAGACTACAGAAGAAGTAAAGCAACTGGCAACTACCTATTTCTATATCTGTATTTGGGGAGCTCCGGCAATGCTAGGTCTTTATGGATTTGCAGGCTGGTTTATCGGAATGCAGAACTCACGCTTCCCGATGTATATTGCCATCACGCAGAATATTGTCAATATTATCGCCAGTTTGTCTTTCGTCTATCTCTTGGATATGAAAGTGGCAGGAGTCGCCGCCGGAACCCTTATCGCACAGTATGCAGGTTTCTTTATGGCCATACTATTGTATATGCGTTATTACAGCACGCTCCGAAAACGTATTGTATGGAAAGATATCATACAGAAGCAGGCAATGTACCGTTTCTTCCGGGTAAACCGTGACATCTTTTTCCGTACCCTTTGCCTGGTAATCGTAACGATGTTCTTCACCTCTGCAGGAGCTGCACAGGGAGAAGTCGTTCTGGCAGTAAATACACTGCTGATGCAATTGTTCACGCTCTTCTCTTATATTATGGATGGATTCGCCTATGCAGGGGAAGCGTTAGCCGGACGCTATATCGGCGCAAGAAATCAAACGGCTCTCCGCAATACGGTCAATCACCTTTTCTATTGGGGCATCGGACTTTCGGCAGCATTCACCCTTTTATATGCAATAGGCGGAAAAGAATTTCTCGGGTTACTGACAAATGATGTTTTGGTAATAAGCTCCTCAGACACTTACTTTTATTGGGCACTCGCCATCCCATTGACAGGTTTCTCCGCTTTCTTATGGGATGGTGTGTTTATCGGCGCCACCGCCACCCGCCAGATGCTTTATTCGATGTTGGTTGCTTCCGTCAGCTTTTTTATTATCTACTATGTTTTCCACAATCTCTTGGGAAATCACGCTTTATGGCTGGCTTTCATCACTTACCTTTCATTGAGGGGAATCGTGCAGACCTTCATCGGAAGAGAAATAGTGAAGAAAGCGATATAAAAGTTATCGTGCAACTATGAGGTCTATCCAACAAATTATCTCTATATTTGCGCTAAACTAAATGTAAAAAGATATGGCAAAGTATAAAAGAATTCTGCTGAAGCTCAGCGGAGAAAGCCTGATGGGGGAAAAACAATACGGCATTGACGAAAAAAGACTGGCGGAATATGCCGCACAAATCAAAGAAATCCATGAACAGGGAGTACAAATCGGCATCGTTATCGGCGGCGGAAATATCTTCCGTGGACTAAGCGGAGCCAACAAGGGCTTCGACCGTGTGAAAGGTGATCAGATGGGTATGCTGGCAACTGTCATCAACAGCCTTGCATTAAGTTCCGCATTAGTAGCAGCCGGAGTAAAGGCCCGTGTACTTACAGCAGTCCGCATGGAGCCGATCGGTGAATTCTACAGCAAATGGAAAGCGATTGAATGCATGGAAAACGGTGAAATCGTTATCATGTCCGGCGGTACGGGAAATCCTTTCTTTACCACAGACACCGGCTCTTCACTGCGCGGCATCGAAATCGAAGCAGACGTAATGCTGAAAGGTACCCGCGTAGACGGCATCTACACAGCCGACCCGGAGAAAGACCCTACAGCTACAAAATTCAGTGACATCACATACGATGAAGTACTGAAACGTGGTCTGAAAGTGATGGACCTCACAGCTACCTGTATGTGCAAGGAAAACAACCTGCCGATTGTTGTTTTTGACATGGACACGGTAGGAAACCTCAAAAAAGTAATCAGCGGAGAAGAAATAGGAACAGTAGTACACAACTGATCCTGACTCCCTACCAATATACCCGGGGCTGACTAAAAAGGATATAATCAGCTTTCAGACTTTTTAGTCAGTCCCGATTACTTTCTCCCTCCACATTCCTTTTGTTGACTTGCATATACATCATTAAGAAATAAAAGCTATGAAAACCAAAAACGCCTGTTTCTGGATATTCTTATTACTATCCGGAAGTGCTTACGCACAAATGTCTCAAAAAGGTACAGTACAGATTTTTAATTCAAATAAGTCCCCACTACCGGGAGTACAACTGACAGCTACCGATGCCCCTGCCACCGATACGGATGCCAACGGGAATTTCCAGTTCAACTTCAGCAAACAGAAACCGGGAATGGCTATCGCTTCTCCGAATGTATATAAGAAAGGATATGAACTGGTGAATAAAGACATGATCAATGGCTGGATTCTATCCGAAAAACGTCCGTTGAGCATTGTGATGGCTCCCGAAGGTACTATAGAAGAAAGCAAGAACAAGTATTATTCCATCTCCGTTGCCCACTTTTCGAAAAAACAAGAAAAAGCCATTGAAGAAATCAACCAGCTATATATAGCACAGAAAATCAGTCTGCAAGAGCGCAGCGACCGTCTGAAAGCGATGGCGGAAGAATCCAGATCATTTATGAATCAGATCGATCAGTACGCTGAGAAGTTTGCGAGAATAAATCCGGATGACATCAACGCCATCGAGAAGCAAGTATTGGAACTGGTCAATGCCGGAAAACTGTCTGAAGCCATCGAGCTATACAATAAATCCGGAATTATCACTCAGGCCAGAGAGAAGCTGTCACAGAAAACAAAAGCAGAGGAAGACATCGACAAACTGGCCGAAACAATGTACCGATATGCCGACCTCTGCGCCCTAACCGGAGGAATGGAAAACGAGAAGAAAGCAAATGATGCCTACAAGTTCGTAGCCGAAGCACTTCCCGACAGGTTTACATACGTATTTAAATACGCATTGCAGAAAATAGGACTGGAAGACAGTGATACCATGGAATGGCTGGACAAATGCCAGAAACTTTCATTTGACGAGAAATCTCTCGTACAAGTACTGAACATAAAAAGTACCCTTGCGCGTCATCATCAGAAAGACTATATCAAAGCCTTGGAGTATGACATCAACGCACTGGAAATCCTGTCCAACAAAAATATTTCCATGCCTTCAGGCGATTACTATGCTATCTACCATCAGACGTTCTATTCAATGGGAAAAACATACGAAGCCATGAACGAATTCAAAGAAGCAAAGGAAATCTATGAAGACCAGATCAAAGAAATCAGTGAAGAGATAGCAGACAGCGACAATCAGCTGTTCATAAATATTCAAAGTTCTCAGCTTGCCAACATATACAGTTCGCTGACAGACATTTACAAGAAGGAAGGCAATGTCTCTAAAGTCAACGAACTGTCAGAGAAATTATTCGAACTAAATAAAAAGAATGCAGGAGATAATGAAGAAGCCATACTCGAAGCTGAAATAGGAAGACAGGAATACCTGTTCCATCAGGCAGTAGAGAAAGCGGATTACAAACTGGCAGCCGGCAGTATAAAAGAGATTCTGGCAAAAGCCGAGAAACTGTATAAGATGCGTCCCTTGTCCCGTGCCTACTGGTATGCTTTATGGAACTTCGCCTACATCAGCGTAAGCACAGAAACAGAACCGGAAAACTTCCTCACGACCATAAAAGCATTTGAAGACAAAGTAGCCAACGAATTCAAAATCAACAGCGAAGAACAAAAGACCTCATTATTGTACAATATTGAGAAACAATACATTCTATATTACTCCAAAAACGGAAACAAACCCGAAGAAAGGAAGCATGTGGAACAAGCTTACCAATATGCCGAAAAACTGAATCAGTTGAATCCGGCAAGATTTGTTCTTGAGATTATCAGTGCACAGGCATCGTATATCGATATGCTCCTGGAACTTTCCGAACATGACAAAGCTCTGAAAGCCGCCATCGACCTGGAAGCATTATACACCATGCAAGGAGTATGGGGATTTCAGGACTTGAGAACAGAGAACAGCATAGGTACCGCAATGGTCTGCGGAGGACTGTATGAATTAGGAGTGGAACATCTGGAAAAAGTAAAGAAAGACAGGGAAAAGCACCTGAAACAAAAGCCGAACGACGTGGATATGATGGGCAGCATCACCACTACCTACAATAACCTGTCGTTAGGATACGGCAAACTTAAAAAATATGCCAAAGCACTGGAAGTGCAAAAGAAAGCATACGAAATCATCAAGACACTGTATCCTCATAATAAAGCCCAACTTGGCACGAACTATCTATTAATGACGCTCAATACAAGTATCGCCTACTATCAAAACAGCAATAATGCGGAGGCTCTGAAATTTCTGCAAGAGGCGGAAAATATCGCAAACGAACTGAAAGAACTCAATCAGCTTTTCAGCTCCTACCCTCTTGTTGTCCGGTTTGCCAAAGGAGACCTTCTGGCCAAATTATCCCAGCCCGGCTCCGAGGAATTATTAAAAGCAGGTCTGGAGTATAAGAGCGGCACGCTGCCTAACGATGCCGTTCTGCTCTACCTTATCAATGATTACCGGACCAACAATAATAGCATTTACAGAAAGTAAAGGCATTACTTTCTCAGAATAATCTTCCATGGGACTTTATCGGATACCGGTCCGGTGAAGTCCCATAATTGATATCCATCCTTGTATACCGTCACCCGTTGCTCCTCTTTTTGTTTCTCGGCAGGTATGGGCAGTTGGAAGTTTCCCATTCCGTCAGATACCGTCTTCATGTCCAGCACTTGAACAGTAGCATCCGCCAGCGGACGGTTATCCTCATCTTTCACAGTACCGAAAATCATCGCTAATGAAGAATCCCGACTGATGCCAAGAGTCACATTCTTTTCCAGGCTCAGTACCGTATCTACCGTCACATATCCTTTCGATTCTATCTTCAGACGGGCATTCTCACCCAGATATTTAGTATGAATTTCTTTGAAGACAACCTCGTCAGAAAGTCTGTCCACATGACGGGTTTCGCTCTTATCGGCATACTCCAATGTTATATCAGCGCCATAAAAAGGCAAAGAAGATTTGGAAGTATCCGTAAGACGCACCGTGGAAGTGACCGGCGAATAATAATAGAAAGCAAAGAAAGCCAGTGCCACCACCAGTACAGGCACAAGGACATACAATAATACGAACCTCAATGTCCGTTTCACATCTACCGGATCGGGCTTGATAAAGCCTTCATTCTCCAAAATCTGCAATTGTTTGTCGAACTTGAGACGCAAATCATCATAATTGGTATACAAGTCGCAGAAGTGTCCGAGATTCTTCTCGCAATAAGATTTAAAATCTTTGAGAGACTCATCAACGATCCCTTCCTCCTTGAAATAGACAAATATTTTAGGTTTTGCAGCCTTAGTCTTCAGATATATTTCATGGGCCACTTCCAGTTCTTCTTTGGTATAGCGCCCCATCCGTGTGTGGAACAGAAAAATCACAATATCACATTCACGGATATAGTCATTATAGCGATCCTGCAGACGGCCTTCATTCAGCGAACTGCTGAAGTCCATCCACGTACGCTGGTCGAAGTCGATATTCCGATCACGATAAAGCTTATTCTTATCCGAAAAGTACAAGTCAAACATCTGTTTGTCTTCATTCAACTCCGCTGATGATGCAATAAAAATCTTGATCTTCTTCATCTGTTTCTATATTTTTTCCTTTATACTGATCCATTTCTTGCGGTCTTCGATTCGTTCGAAAACCAACTGTGCCTTTTTCTTCAGTTCTCCTTTCAACTTGACTTCTTTCAATGACTGCTGAAGGCTATTCTCCACCAGCTCAATCTCTTGCATACTTTGCGTCTCCTTTACTATCAAGCTATACTGATCCAGAACTTCACTCGGGTCATTCCGCTGAAAGAACCACTCTACCGACATTAATTTCAGCTTGATATCCGTCGCCATCTCATAAATCAAGTGAGCAACAGAGTCACACGCCACTTTATCATCGGCTTGCTTCAGCAACTGGAAATTATTGACTAAGGATGGAAGAAGCAGTTTCATATCTTCTTTTGCTTCCTGCCTGACTGCAATCTTCAATGTCATGGCAGAATCAAGTTTCATCTCTTCATAAAGACGAATAGCTCCATGCACATCACCATGATCGAGCAGTTCCATTGCCTGCTTCTCCATAGCATCAAGCTCGTCACGATTGATGCAGGCAAATTTAAGCGCATATATTTCCAGACGTTTCTGCCATTCCATCATACTTTTAGACATGGAGTCAACTTTCTGATCATATTCCACTGCGGACAATGCGTTCTGTTTCTTCAGTTCTTCCAGTTCAGCCAATGTTTTTCGATATTCTTTCTCACTATTAGATTCGCCTATATCGTAATATTTCTTGCGCAACGCATTGATGACTTCGGTACGCCCTAATACAATTTTCAGTTCGGAGGCAGACGATATATTCCAATTGGCTACTTTCTCGTAATTGACTATTTTGAAACCTTTCTTATAGATATCATTAATCATCAACGGATCGCCCGGCAAGGAAGCGGTGAAATTCAGTATAAACCGCCCTTCCTGATCGCTGTCCGTAGGCGAAGCACCCGCTACTTTTATTTCAGCACCGGCTACGGGCTTGTTATTACTACTCATTTCCACGACGATCCCCTTCTGAGTGGTTTGTGCCCAAACACATTGAAAGCCAGTCAAAAAGATAGAAAGCACTAAGAATATTTCCTTTTGATGATTCCCCATATCACAAATCCTAATCCATTTTATAGTTTTCCGTCCTGCTTCACAATCAAAAGCAGATGCCGTGTCAAAGCAATATCATATTTCTCACTGCCATTCCGCAAATCGTTGTAAGGGCGAATGTCATAATGAGCATATTCTTCATCCCGCTTTTTATTCTTCAAGGCTGCCTTTTGTTCTATCTCTTCCTGTTCCTTTTTTGTCACAGGTCTATATCCCAGTAACAGTTCTTCCACATTCCAGCGGTTGTGTTCCACTTCTGCCAAAATCGCCACCTGCTTTTCGCTAAGTTGCTTTCCGTTGTCCCAATGTTCCTTGGTGTAGCCGATTGAACGCAATTTGGTAGGAATGGCATTCGCATTATAAATATTAGACCATTTCTTTACCGTTTTGAACTTCGGATTGTGCCATAGTTCGTCCATTTCTTTCGCAGATGGCAGTTCTGTCAAGACTTTATCTCCTTCACACTTTTCATACACCGCATTTACACGCTTGGCATACATCTCGTCTGCCATGCACAAGTCGAAACAATCATCCAACATCCCGAACGGACGAAGATTCTTGAAACGCTGATTGGTTCCTCCTTTTCCCTTCAACGGATTACCGGATAATTTTTCAATGATAGCCGATGTTATCCGTTGCTGAACCAGCACCGGAACACCTTTCTCATAGACACAACGCGGGAGATAGACAGCAGAAGAAATAGACTGATGAGTCAGGTTCAGGCAGACTGCAACCGTCATCAGCGCATCCTCATCTTCACACCAGTCTGTAATCAAATCACGGACTTCCGGTGATTCGATAGTTCCCTGTACAAACTGCCATTCTATGTCTATAAAATCTGCTCCCAGATGAGCATAGGTCTTAGCAGGCTCATCTTTGCGAACCATTCCGGTTTTTGTATCTATAAAGGTAGAATAAGATACATCAAACAGGTTTTCATACGCTTGTTTGAAGCTGTTCATCTCACGCATTGCTTTATTATCGATAAAAGTGATGCGCGTTTTCTTCTTTTTATCCCGGATAAAGTTGGGATAGTGGGCTATATGAGCAGCTTCGACAGCCAGAGCAACTCCCATCCTCGACATTCCCACAATTACCAGATGCACATATTTCTCTGATTCGTAAATGACAGGCTGATAATCCAAAGGCAGATAATTAATCTCACGGATACTACACGCATTTCGCACAAATACTTTTTGCGCCCATGTTTCGTAAAAGTTAAACGGACAGAAATCAATATATTCCTTTATATCATCATCAATATCCGAGAATTGGAAGACAGCAAAAGTAGATTGATATTCAAAGAGTACGTTGCACTTCAAAGGAGGTTTCCGATTCTCTTCCTTGCAAAGTTCGCCTATCAGATTCAGACAGTCGACATTCATCGAGTCATGATAATATTCCACATCATCCAGCTCTCCGCTATCTCCCAATATAAAGACTTCTTTCGCATCCGCCACATACAACTTTTTCAGTTCTTCTTTAGAGTCTCTCATGGCATGAACCAAAACGATTCTCTTCTCCTCGTCCTTTGTGAGATTGGAGAATAATTCCATCCGTACTTCATTGACGTCTTTGGAAGTCTGAATGACTAACGTGCAATCCTTTTCCCGTTGGCATAACTGTCGTATCAGACAGGGCAACATCGCATCTGCACCGATGATCACAAAATGATCGGATAGTTTATAATGAATCAATCCGTTTCTACAATTTTCCACCCGCCTTTCAATGATATTGGAAAGCGTGGAGATCAGCAATCCGCCTAAAACGACGGAACCCAGCAAACTAATAATCAATGCCCACGGGCGGTCTTCCGGACTTATGCTGATCAGATTGCCCGAATCTACAAAGTTATTGTATACATTCCACAGGGTCTTCTGAAAAGAATGGTTCGCCGCAGAGTCAGTAGCCAGCACAGTCATCTCTTCCGAAGGAGTCATCTGATACTTGCTTCCCCAGTGCACTCCCAAACAAGATAAAACAATCAGCGAAACGACTATAATAATCAGGAAACGTATCTGTTTCCAGGCCCCGCCATAAATAATCCGGTCAAACCAACGAGCATTCATAACTTAATCCTCCTTTTCTATTCTGAAACCTAATTTCTTCACCATCTTGATCGTATTCATAGCCGTATTCCGGTCGTACTCTTTTTCTTCTTCCGGCAACTCATCATAAGGTACCAGACAAGGATGCTTTTTATGGATATCATCGCGTTTTTCGCCATATGTCCAGCCTTCATCCATACGGGCTTTTGCCCACACTTCATGCTGTCTCTTATACACATCTGACGCTGCCGACGAACTCTAGGGTGTAGAT
>OWKP01001935.1_pt1 | contig 11791 bp, 16 predicted proteins | sample 1732991 | NCBI WGS metagenome assembly OWKP01 (sample SAMN05065777, study PRJEB22554) | human gut metagenome | biome: ENVO:2100002; feature: ENVO:00000062; material: ENVO:00002003 | host: Homo sapiens | place: USA
AATCGGCGGCTGCCGCAGTGCGGAACGTGATCTCCATCACGTCCACGCCGCCCGCAAGCAGCGCCTTAGCAGTCGGCACCGCATCCGCCGCGTCGTCGAGCACGACAACGGGCACCACTGCCGCGTTATAGAGTCTTTCTAATGCTGTCATATTTTTTACCTCCCGCCCTTTTCGGGCAAATAAGTGGAATAATTACAGGTGATTGACCGGATAGCGAGGAGTTCTCCCTTCCAGTACGTCCACAACGTTCTGCGCCGCCTTGGTCTTGAGCTCCGTTACGCCCTCCGCCGTGGAGTAGGCCGTATGATCGGTCAGCACAACATTGTCAAGCTGGCAGAAGGGCGACTGCGCGCCGAGCGGTTCGTGATTATGCGTATCAAGCCCCGCCGCAAGAATGCGGTGTCCGCGCAGCGCGTCGAGCAGATCCTCGTCCTTGACGAGCGGACCGCGGCTGACGTTGATGAGGATCGCCGTCGGCTTCATCAGTGCAAGCGTCTCCTTGCAGATCATGCCGTTTGTCTCAGCATTGGCGTGCAGATGGAGGGAGATGATATCGGAAATGCGGAACAGCTCCTCCTTTTCCACCTTGCGCACGCCGATCTCAGCCAACTGCTCGGCGCTGATATAGGGATCGTATGCCACGACCTCGGCAAAACCGAAGCCGCTGACCTTGCGGATCAGCGCGCGCGCGATGCGGCCTGCGCCGATGACACCGAGCGTTTTGCCCTTCAGCCGGAAGCTGTCTGCCTGAATGTTCCATTTCCCCTCGCGGACCTCGCGGTCGCGCAGCGGGATATGACGCAGACAGGAAAGCATCAGCGCCAACGCATGGTCGGAAACATCCTCCATGCAGTAATCGGGAACATTGGTGACCTGAATGCCTGCGGCGGTCGCCGCATCCAGATCGACATTCTCAAAACCGACACCGTAGCGGCTGATGACCTTGCATTTTCTCAACCCTGCAACCGCCTCGGCGGTCATAGGTGCAAGGTCAAGCAGTACGGCGTCCGCATCCGCACACTGTGCGGCGATATCCGCAGCGCTTTCGCAGTGGCAGAGCTTCAGCTCTGCACCGGCCTTTTCCAGAATGGCGCGCTCGATCTCATAGCTCGCATGGCGCTCATCGCTGACACAAACAAGATATTTTGCCATTGCTTCCCCCCGCCTTTACTTGACAAGATAGCCACCGTCAACGGGGATGACCGCACCGTTGAGATAGTCGGAGGCGTGGGAGGAAAGGAAGATGGCCGTGCCCTTCATGTCGTCCGGCGTGCCCCAGCGGTGTGCGGGGATACGGTCGGTTTATTGGTTGGTGGATGGCTTTGTGCTGTTGTCTGATGTATTTTGCAAATTCAGAATACATCAGACAACTCCGTTCGTCAATAGTTGATATTTAGTTCACAATGTTTTCTGTATTTCGTCTGATTTCTTTGCGCTTTTTTTAGTTATTTTGCAAAAACGCACAGAAATTCGTTAGGCATACGAAATCTCTGTGCGTTAGTTGTGTGATAACTCAAGGTGTGGTGCGCTTTCAGCGCTTCGCCGCGCAGTTATCCCGAGAATGGAGCATGGAATTGCGGCTGGTGTTCAGGTGCGCGATCATGCTGTACTTTGCCCCCTCCGGGTCATGGCGGCGGATGGCGTCGACGATACGCTGGTGTTCCATGCCGCTCTGGGAGCGGTGCTCATCGTTCGTCACCGTGATCACAACGCCGATCGCCGAGGCGATGATCGGGATGAGATTGGGCAGCACATGGTTTCCGCTGCATTCGGCAAGATACTGGTGGAACTTTGCGTCGGCGGCGGAATAATCCTCCTCCGCTTCGATCAGGCGCGTCGCCTCATCGCAGTATGCCTGCATCTGGTCGATCTGCTCGGGCGTTGCGCCGCGCGCAACGATCGCGCAGGTCTCCGGCTCAAGCATCAATCGAATATCCTGCAGGTCGAGCGCGAGATTCTCCGAGCCCTCTTCCATCATAAACGTCAGTCCGAGCGGGTCTTCCGGCACGCCGTTCTTCTCCGAGACAAACGTGCCCGCGCCCTGCCGCGCCGTTAAAATATTGCGGGCAACAAGGCGCTTAATCGCCTCGCGCACCGTGCTGCGGCCCACGCCCAGCTCGCGCGCCAGATCATACTCGTTCGGCAGCTTGTCACCGGCCTTCATATCGCGGTCCAAAATGACCTGAATGATCTGATCGACTGCAAGATCGACGCGCGATTTTCCCCCAACCGCTTTTTTCATACTCTGCCTTCTTTCCTGTATCGATTGTTTGTTTGGTCTAGAGTATAATATGTCTGATGTATTTTGGCAAGTTCTTTTTTATATTCTTCTTACTGCTGAGCGGATCCGGGGCTTTCACTTGTTAGAACGTACACTCATCGGGCGCACCAACAAAGCAGGCGGCCCTGCAGAGCTGTAGTCTGCATAGTATTGTCGACCCACGACTACGCAATACTACACCTAACCCTACCTGTGTAGTATTGCGTAGCCGTAATGTAAACCAGTTTCTCTCTGGCCCTTCCTTATGTTCGCAAACGCCTACACTATGCGCAATTGTCCGAAACATCGGCGCACCGGCCACACGCTTCCACGATCTGCGTCATACTTTCGCCGTTGCCTCTATCAAGAGCGGCGACGATATCAAAACTGTGCAGAGCAATCTCGGTCATGCAACTGCCGCCTTTACTCTTGATGTCTACGGTCATTTCACAGACGATATGCGCTCGGTCAGTGCGCAGCGTATGGAAGGCTTCATTACAAATGTTCTCAATTTATAAAGGGTATGATAAAGGGTAAAAGGCGTTTCAGGGCAGCAAAAAAACCTTGAAGCCACTGAAGCTTCAAGGTTTTTTCTGGTGCGCGGTACAGGACTCGAACCTGTGACCCCATGCACGTCAAGCATAAATTATGAGACCTCGGAATCCATGATATATCTCACTTTTTTACTATTTCACCTCTCGTGAGGTGCAACATTTTACAACAAAACAGGGCAATGAGGCTACAAAAGCGTCGCAAGAAAGAGTCAACTTTCTTGCGACTTTCTGTTTGCTTTGATACATCTTTTTTACAAGCCTGAATCAACTTTATAGACACTTTTTATTCTATCAAGAAATGCGGTAAATTCATCTATGATACGTTCTGGATAGACAATTTTTGCGCGCTTGCCAAAGCCGCACACCCATGAGAAAAACATATCGCTGACTCTTACTTGCGCAGTAATTTCAAAGTGCTCAGCATCAACGTATGCATACTGAACGCCGGACTTTCCGAAGCGGTCAATCATCGTGTCCAGCAACTCATTTTCAAACTGCACTCTTACTCTTGTTGTCTTACCGCCGAACATGGAGAAACATTGCTGTGAATACTTGCTGATTTCGATTGCATCGGCGGCCTCTTTGCCCTCGCGCGGCGCGCCTATACACCTTACGTCTTTCATACGGTCTACGCGGTAGGTACGCATTGCCTGTTTGCTATCGTCAAAGCCTAACAGATAATAATTTCCATCGCTGATAAGCAAGCGGTATGGGCTGACGATATAGCGTTCACCATTGCGGCGCTCAATGGGCTTGTTGATGTCTTGAATAGTGTATTTCAAATATTTGAAGCTGATTTTTTCAGGGGTGTGTCCTTTGCCGCTCTTGATTTTGCTCATGGCTATGTCAATACTATTCAAGTTGTCAAGAACCTGTTCATTGTTTGTCTTCACCCTGTCCGTCAAATATGCTTCGTGGCGAATAGTGTCGGCCTGTGTTTCACTGACGGAGTCCACAACAATATCTACTAATCGGCTGGCTTCCCTTTTTTCGATGAACTTAGCCGAATATACGCACTCAGCCAAAAGTCGAATTTCTTTGAGCTTGAACTGGCGGCGGGCGGTATTGACACGAAATCCCTTTTTGATTGTATCGTAAATAATGAGTCGCCTGGTTTTGTCGTTTTCCAACATTTCTTCTGCCTCGTAGATATCAATGCCTTCTTCAAGCATAAGATAGGCTTTGTTGATTTCTCTGATATCCCGATAAATGGAACGACGTTCTGCATCAATTCCGCAGTTTTCTTGAAGGTAGAAGACAATTTCCTCTGCCGTGACACAGTTGCCTTCGTCCGTTTTCTTTAGAAGATACTGCATCACCAGATAAGGCTTGAGCTTTTGACCTTCTCTTCGTCCAGAACCGCCCGTGAATACCTTAAAGCCGCTTTCATCCACTTTTTTCGGCATAGCAGCACCCTCCCCATATATGCTCTTAATAACTTAGAGATATTTATCAATGGAAGTCTTTACAGAAAAGATTATCTCTTTCAACAGCTTTGCCTTTGCTGCACTGCATGACTCTATCAGTCCGGCAATTTCAGCCGCGCAATCGCTTTTATCTGACGGTGTATCATCAAATAGCAACTCATCGGTCTTTACTTCTAAGGCAAGCGCTAAATCGACCAAAACCTGTAGGCTGAGTTTTGTATTTCCTGTTTCTATGTGGCTCATGTGGGTTGTTGAGATACCAACCTTTTCTGCAAGCTCCTCTTGCGATAGGCCATACGCTTTTCTGAATTTGCGCACTCTTTGTCCAATTTCATAGTAACTAATCATAAAAACCGCCCATATAATTAAAATGTACTTGAATTCTATAGGCGTATTTGTTATTATTAAATAAACTATATAGGCTGTTTTTTACTTATATGATTTATTTTTAGGAGGTATATTTATGTTTTGTCCAAAATGTGGAGCGCAGATGCCCGAAGAAACTCAACTTTGTAGTAATTGTGGTTGCGATATTTCCAATATACAACAGGCCGTCCCATCCGAAAAAGTTCTCACTATGGATGGGGTACAGTCTGTAGAGCTTGAGCGGAAAAGTTCTCCAATAAGGACAATTTTCTTTATTTTGGCCACTATAGTCTTCGCGCTATCCTTATACTGGACAAGCTGCAAATCGACAATACAGAAAACTTCGTTGCCTCATGTGCTGCTTATCGTGATAAGACTGCTACACAAATAGGCGACAAGGTAGCACAAGAAATTTTCAAAGAGTTTTGCGCGCTAACAGGTTGTCCCTACGGGAAATAACCTATAAAAACTGCCAGAATCAGCATTTTCCATAAGAAAATCACCGATTCCGGCAGTTTTATTTTTATATCAGCTTTGCGTGTCCTTCAATAGCCTTTTCAATCCTCTGCGGCTCAATGCCAATGTAGCGCTGCGTCGTGGCGGCGCTGCTATGCTGCAAGAGGCGCTGAACAAGGGCGATATCATAGCCGTTGGCTTTATAAATCTCCGTCGCATACCATTTGCGAAAGCTATGTGTGCTGATGCGCTCATAGCCCAGATAATCGCATACAAGGGCAAGATGCTTTTGAACTGCGCGTTCTGTGATGGGGAAAATCAGATCGGCGCGCTCAATGCCGCAGCGCAGACAATAGTTTTCGACATACTGCTGTAGCACCAACGGCACGGTGAACACGCGAGCCTTGCCGGTCTTTTGCTCTACAATTTCCAAACGGTAGCGGTCACCGTCCCTGACGATATCGCACGGGCGCAGTCTGAGAATATCGGAAACGCGCAAACCTAAATTGCCCTCAAGCACAAGGGCTGTTGCGATGCGCTCATTCGGGCGGCAACCGCAAAAGCCGTTTTTCATTGTGGTGATAATTTCTTTATACTGCTCTGTGGTAAGCGCCTTTGTCTTTATGTTCATAGATTTTTCCTCCGAAAGTTCGTAATATCGCGCCGCCTTGTTCGTATGCTCTGCGCGCAGAGCGAAAGCGGCGGCAATCGCTGAAAAATTGTGTTCGTAAAATCTGCCTTTTACGAACCGTGTGGGATAGCACCCCTTTTTGCGGGGTGCTATCCGTTTTTATTAGCGCCGCTTGATAAAGTCGTGCAGAAAGCTAACCAGTAGGAAGAGGAAAAGGAGCCTCGCCGGTGGAAAGAAGACGCATACAAGAATTGCAGTGATCAGCGTCCCCATGTCACGACCTCCATTTGCTTGCCGCAGTCCATACACATAATGCGGACTTCCTTTGTCGCTCTGACGCTCATGCCGCAGCACGGGCAAACATACTTCCGCGTGCTCGACGGTTTCGGAGGCGCGCCGTTTGTGTTTCCGCTGTGCGTCCCTGTACCGGTGATTTGAAAGCCGCTCGCCTCATTCCGATTCAGCAAAATGTCCGTCAGTCCATTTTGAAGAATGAAGTCAAGCAAGCCGTCCGCCGGTGATGTAATCGTCCAACCGTATCTTGCGTCATGCTCTATGCACAAGTCACGCGCCTCTGCCGCCTCTTTGAACCGCTTGTTGTGGTATGTGCCGCCTCTGCTGCAATCTTGTATGCCGTTCTCATAGTTCCAATAGTGAACCATTTCGTGAAGCAGCGTTGCCGTCAGGTTTTCTATCGGTCTTGCGAGCGTTCCCGCACCGATATTGATTTCATGGCTTGTTCCGTTCTTGCTAATCCACGTATCATCACGCAGAGAAAAATGCCCGTAGGCTTTGGGCGTGGACTGTATCGTGATAGTCGGTCTTGAAAGTGTATTTTCAAAATATCTGGCATTGAGCAAGTCAAAAATCTTATTCAGATATCCGGCAGCGCGATTATAGCTTGTAAGTTCTTTCATAGTGTGCTCCTTCTTGATTTTGAAGAAGGGACAAGCTATAATGTGCTTGTCCCTTCCGTTTCCGGTTTGGACTGAAAGTCTCTTGCGCTCTGCTTTGGTCGGCGTGTTGCGCAAGGGGCTTTTCTTATGCGATGGAAAAACGGCGGCTGCTGACTTCCTTGGTATATGCCTTATAAAGTTCCTCGCCGAACGTCTCTTTGAATCTCTTAGTGTCAAACCGTGTGCTAAGAACAGAAGTCCAGCGGACAATGTATTTGCCGAGGTTTAGTTCCTCTGTGCCGCGCGTTGTCATTTCGGACTTGATATCATCGCGAATCGCATCTGCCTGTGCCTTGAGTCCATCCATAAGGATTTCCAATTCGTTCAGTTCCTCGATTTTTGCGACCATTTCATTCTGTGACATTGTAAGTTCTCCTTTCAATCTTTGGGGGTATCTCCCCCGTATCTGCATTCAGTATATCACGAATTTCGTTATTTGTCAACCGAAATTCGTTATTTTAGCAACTATTTTTGATATTATATATCGATTATCGTATAGACAATGCACGAATTTCGTGATATGATGCTCTACAAGAAACCGCTCCGAAAGGTGGAAAAGATATGATAAAATTCAAATTGAAAGTTGAGCTTGCGAAAGCAGATATGACACAAAAGGCGCTTGCTGAAAAAACAGGCATCAGGCCCTCAACAATTTCAGATATCAGCAAAGGCACAGTCAAGCATCTGCCTGTCGAAGCACTGAACAGAATTTGCGCGGCACTGGACTGTCAGCCCGCCGATCTTATGGAATATATCGCAGATGAGGTGTGAGGGGACAGTTTTGTGAAATTCTGCGCTTCCGCGCAAATCGAAGGGCGCACTCTGGCAACCTCTATCTACGAATAAAATTAGGGGGCAGATTTACGATCTGCCCCCTTTTTCTATGTCAAATGGAGAATGTCATTTTGCTTCCGATCTGCTTTCTAAGTTCCTCCATGATGCGTTCTGCGATGATGCGCTGATTCCGTTTGTCATTCAATATGACTTCGCCGCTCGAAAGCGCGACATTTACACAAGTAGTCACATCAAAGGACAAGTCCTCCATAAAGCTCTGATATGCGCTGGTGTATGCCTCTTGGTAAAGCTGCGGCAAAATGCTGTCTAACTTCTTATCAACAATCTCATTTGCCACATCTACCACTTCTTCGCGGTGAAGCCGCGCATTTTCCATCGTTCCATGTGTTGTGCCGAGCGGCACGAGCGGACTGATTCTGCTGCTTTGAAAAGACATTAGGTTCATATTCTACCTCCGGTCGTTCGAGTATACAAAGCCGGAGGAATCCCCCCTGTGCTTTACTGATAAGTAGATTTATCTAAAGCCGTTTATACAAATTTAGTGCGTATATAACTTTTATAGAGAAAATTATAAAGGGCAAAATTTACTCGGCCTTGCGTCGCGGTCTTATCCATACAAGGGGAAATTTACTCTAACAAAAAAATTGCCAGAATCAGCATTTTCCATAAGAAAAATACCAATTCTGGCAGTTTTATTCTGGGAGAGTTATCTCGACATACCACTTGTTGTTTTTGCGGCCTTTTGTTAGCACATAACCAGCCTCAATAAGGCGCTTTTTTACACCCGTCCATGCGTATGTTTCTTTTTTCCCGGGTTTGAAAATAGACAGGGCCTTACATAATGCCTCTTTATCCTCCGCAAAGAGCTTTTTACCCAAAAACTCCTCAGGAACTTCTATTTCACACGCTTCATCTGACAACACATACAGTCGCTCTAAATCGCTGTTTACTCTGCCTCTGGCTTGGATTTTAGAATCTTCGCTTCCGGTATGCGCAATGACATAATCAACGCGTGACTTAATCTTAATGCTTGTCTCGCTGCTCGCGTTGATAATCAGAAGATTGTATTGCGGTGGTATTCTGGAATTTTCCAAGACCTCTTTGCGCACGGCAAGCTGTTCTTCGGTCATTATGTGATCTTCATTACTTATACTCCAAATACAGATAGGGGATAGTCCAGCTGTAACCGCCATTGCTTCAATTCTTTGCATTGTTCCGATTAGATGGGCATAGCACAGGCCTATTTCACCCTTAGAGACCTTGTCAAAAACCGCATTGAGGCTGTTATAATTTATGGTCTTCTTTGTCTCAAATTGGATAAGCTGCTCTGTATCAACCTTGATAGGATTGATTACACAGTCACACATATCCCTGTAGATGCGTTTTGGAGTTGCCGTCAGCGCAATCACTGTCGCATCACCCCTTTTGATCGCTCTCACAATTTCGTTTTTCGCGGTCTTATGGAATGTGGTATTGCGTTCTGGTTTCTTATTTTTAATGCCCTTAAAGACTAACAAGCTTGGGAGTTCGTCACAGATGATATAGTCAAGCTTGTCAACGAAAAATGCGTCCTCCTCACACATTTTTCCAAATTTAGCGTAAGTCATTGCAACGATACGCCCGTCATTCATAAAGTCTATCATTTCGGTTTCAACACATTTCTGCCAATTCGGAGAAGGTGACATTGTATGATATATGCTCTTAATTTGTTCCCTACCGTTGATTGTGTCAATTAGAAAGATGACCTTGAAAAGCGCGTTCTTGATAAGGGCCGGAATACGCCTCAAAGCAAAAGCGGTCTTACCGCACCCCGTGGGCGCTTCAATCAAATTCAGCTTGCCTTTCTGAAATGTGGAGCAATCAACAAGCTCCGAGAGATACTTTGAGCCTTTCATTATGCTACCTCCTTATTCTTCTGGGACAGCGCAAACTCTCCCGTATCTTCTGCATTACGCACGCCAAAATTCCGAACCTCTGGATATCGTTCCAAAAACCACTTTTTGATGGTCGGATAGCGGAACGCTTTGCTGTGGCATTGAGAAATAAGCCTCATTTCCTCAAGCTCGTCGAGCACGGCTTTTGCCGTCTCATAATCTTCGTGTGCCGCAATATAGTCCTCCATATACTGATAGGTCAAGCCACGATAGCTTTCCTTGTTGAGGTTGCGTTTGATCTGCCGTGTTACGACAGAATAGGTAGCGTAATCGCTGCGCGCTCTTTGGAGCATATCATATTCAGCTGAGCCAACAATTTGTGCGTTCTTTGCGAACGTCTTGTCCATAACCAACTGCCGATTTACGGCATCAACGCGTAAGTAATTTGTCATTGTTCTTACCTCCAAATTTTTTAGGCTACCGTGCTTTCAAAGAGCGCGGCACGAGTGCTGTGGAACTCATTGATTTCCGTATACCGGCTGAGAAACCACGTCTTGATTTCCTTATAGGAACACGATTCGGCAAGTGCCTCTTTCGCTTCATCGGACTGGCCGCGCAGGTCAAGAAATTCCTTCATTGCAGTTCCCTTTTCATCATCGTGAGCCTCAATATACTTTTCCATATACGCATAGGTCAGTCCCTTGAAGCTGTCCTTCTTTTTGGCTGCCGTGCTTCTGACAACCACCTTGAAATCAGGGAAGTCGTTGCGCGCACTGCGGAGTTTCATGTATGCCTCAGAACCATAGCGGCTTGCGGCCTTGGCGAAGGTCTTGGTAACTTCCAGAGTCTTCGTAGACTCAAAGATTCGGATTTCAGTCATAGTAATTTCCTTTCTGGCATTTTGCCTATCAAAGTTGTTTGTTTTTTTCTTTGTGGTTTTTATAAAGTCGAATAATTGTGCTTTCAAAGTTGCTATAATTTGTTCAGTTTTTTCTTCATTTTGTTGCTCACCTCCTTGGCTCTTTCTGAAACTTATTATACACTTGCCTTTTGCTCAACATGTCATTATAATAGCACTTGTAGCCTCATTTCCCCTGTTCTGTAGTAGTCTGCGGGGAGATGCAAAATGAAAGGAAAACTATATAGAGCCGCTGTCCCTTTGCCCAACGGAAAACGCAAATGGATTAGTTCAACTACGAAGGAAGGACTTGATAAGAAAAAGAAAGAACTGCTATTACAGATATCCGCTGGCACGGACGTATTGAGTGATACGACATTTGAAGAATACGCGGAACTTTGGTTTCGCGTTTATAAAGAACCGTATTTGCGGCCGAAATCGATCGAAACGCTCAGAACCACCTTCAACACACATATTGCACCATACTTGGGCAGCATTCCCTTGAAGAAGGTCACGCCGATGCAGATTCAGATGATACTCGGCAATATGGCTGATTTGAGCAAAAGCCTGAACGACAAAGTAGTTCAGATTCTGCGCGGCATTTTCAATGCAGCGGTTGACAACAATTTGATTTCAAAATCGCCTGTTCCTGTCCGTCTACGCTCCGGCGGTGTTGCGACAAAAGAAAAAGCTGCCTTGACCGTAGAACAGTCAAAACAGCTTTTGAACGCAGTATTTGGGACAAGGGCATATCTCTTTTGCCTGATTGCCCTTCAAACGGGAATGCGGCGCGGTGAGATTTGCGGGCTTATGTGGGAGGATATCGACTTTGATGCTCAAGTCATCCATGTGACTCACAACGCAGTTTTCACCAATGCACAGACGGTCGTCAGCAATGACTTGAAAACATCGGCAGCGCGAAGGGATATCCCAATACCCCCAACGCTCTTAGCGGTGCTCACAGGCGCGCAGAAAGACAACGCAAGCCCTTTTGTGCTTCACATGAACAATGGCAAGCCGCTTTCTCAAACCAGCTTCTCAAATTTGTGGGACATGGTGCGCCGCCGAACGGTCGATGACGCCGCCGATCTGGGCAAGCCCGCACGGAACTCTAAAATGATACGTTCTCTTGACTTCCATGTCACGCCACATCAACTCCGGCACACTTACATCACACGATTGTTTGAAAGCGGGCTCGACATCAAGGAAATACAATACCTTGCAGGGCACTCGACCGTTGATATGACGCTGCGGGTTTACACTCACTACCAGCACGAAAGCCGCAAAAAAGAAACGGCGCAGAAGGTCTGCGCCGCACTGGGCTGAGTCTCAAGTGCCAACGAGGTGCAACACAGGTGCAACAGTTTTGAGCAAAATATGCTCAAAACCTGTTTCAAAGCATTTTCAAACTCATATCCGACTTGATTGAAAGTCGTATCAGAGATGTATCAAATTTGTAAGAAAAAAAGGTAAAAGTGGCCAAAATAAAGGGTCAAACAGGGTTTCAGGGCAATAAAGAATAAATATCCCCCGGCCTAGCCGGGGGTATTTCTTAGACGGGCGAAGCCCTATG
>OWKP01001946.1_pt1 | contig 11736 bp, 10 predicted proteins | sample 1732991 | NCBI WGS metagenome assembly OWKP01 (sample SAMN05065777, study PRJEB22554) | human gut metagenome | biome: ENVO:2100002; feature: ENVO:00000062; material: ENVO:00002003 | host: Homo sapiens | place: USA
TCTACACCCTAGAGTTCGTCGGCAGCGTCAGATGTGTATAAGAGACAGAAATATTATAAAAACGAAAATTATTTTCAACAGAGCATAATTAAGGAGCGTATTCAAATGGAATTCAACGAGTTTTTATTTACAAACGTGCTGTGCGAGCTGGAAGACGCCGTGGGCAGGGAAAACTGTTCCGTCCGCGAGGCGGATAAGATTACGCACAGCGTGGATTATTTCTGGCTGTCGCGCATGTGGGCGGACAGGGGCAAGCGTATGCCCGAGGCGGACGTCGTTGTATGTCCTCTTAACGCCGAGGAAACAAGTAAGGTGCTTAAAATCGCCAATTACTATAAAATTCCCGTGACTACGTGGGGCGGCGGAGGCGGCACTCAGGGTGGCGCGATTCCCGTTGCGGGCGGTATCGTGGTGGACACCAAACGCATGGATAAGATTTACGAGGTCAACACCGAAAGCATGTATATCGAATGCGGTGCGGGTGCCATATACAAGCACGTCGAATGGGCGGCAAACGAAAAAGGTTACGCCACCATGCATTATCCCAGCTCGCTTACCTGTTCCACGGTGGGCGGATTTCTGGCGCACCGCGGCATAGGAGTGGTAAGTACCAAATACGGCAAGATTGACGATATGGTGCTTAAGATGGAAATCGTACTTCCCAACGGCGATATAATAACGACTTCGCCTGCTCCCAAGCACGCCGCGGGGCCCGACCTCAATCAGATATTCATCGGCAGCGAGGGCACGTTGGGTATTATAACAAAAGCTCAGATGCGCATTTACGAGCAGCCCGAAGTAAGATATTTCCGCGGTTTTCTGTTCCGCGACATGACCTCTGCGTTCAAGGCGGGCAAAGAAATTCTGCAAAAGTTCAAGCCCAGCGTCATGCGCCTTTACGACGAGGCTGAAACGGGCTCTTTAATCAAAAAGATTGTGGGCGTGGAAAAGAAGGGCGCGTTTATGAACGTCGCGGTGGAGGGCGTAAAGGAAATCACCGACGTGGAGCTTAAAATACTTCTCGAAACGTTCCGTAAATACGGCGCGGAGGACCTGGGCGCGGAATACGGCGAAAAGTGGTGGAAGGAAAAAATTACGTTTTTCTATCCCGGGCACATGATGGACTTGCCGCAGATGTTCGGAACCATGGATACGATTGCGCCTTACGATAAGATAGAAAAAATTTATTGGGAGATGAAAAAGGCGATAGAAACCAATTTCCCCATGGCGCGGTTTATTGCGCATTTCTCGCATTGGTACGAATGGGGTTGCATGATTTACGACCGTTTTATCGTGGACGATGTACCTAAGGACCCCAAGGAAGCTATGCGGCTTCATAACGCAATCTGGAATTGCGGCGTGCGTACCGCATTGAAGAACGGAGGCGTGGTAAACGACCATCACGGAGTGGGAATAAAGCTGGGAAGACTTATGAAGGAGCAGTACGGACCCGCGATGCAGGTTTTTACGGGCATAAAAAAACAGCTTGACCCCAACGGAATAATGAATCCGTTTAAACTCGGTTTGTGACGAAAAGGAGAATTATAGCAATGAATTTTACCGAAAAAGCCAAAAAACATATAGACTCGTGCAGATTTTGCTGGATGTGCCGCCATATTTGTCCGATAGGCAACGCAACGGGCCAGGAACGCAACAACGCCCGCGCCCGTGCACTTTGTTTGTCGTTGGTCATGCGCGGCGCGGAAAATCCGGAAGCGGTTGCCGACAACGTTTACGAATGCGCTTTGTGCGGCGCGTGCGTCAAGGAGTGCGCTACGGGTTGGGACCCCGTGTCCTTCACTCTCGAGGCAAGAAAAGAGCTGGCAATGGAAGGAAAATTGCCCTCTTACATAGAAAAATTGCTGGATAATTACGAAAAGAGCGGTTCCGTTTATGCCGCCGCGGAAGAAAACTCTGCTTTAACCGAGGCAAAGAAAAGACACGCAAATAAAACTGACACGCTGTTTTTGCTTTCTCACGCGGCGATTTATCGCGACGGAACGGATACCGTGAAATCCGTCGGACTTCTGGAAAAAACGGGAATAAAGTTTACGGTTGCGGAAAAAGAGCCGTCTTCGGGTGCGGACCTCCGTTTTCTTATCGGCGACACGGGAGAAACTCAGGAAGCGGCAAGGAATTGCGCTGAATTGTTAAACGAATACAAAACCGTGATTTTCCTTAATCCCGACGACGCCAAAATCGTCGTCCGCGAATACAAGGAGTGGGGAATAGACGTAAAAGCCAAGCTTTTCACGTTTACTTCCTTTATAGCCGACAACCTTGACAAACTGAAAGTCAAACGCAAAAAGTTAAAAATTGCGCCGCAGGACCCGTTTGCTTTAGGAAGAGAACTTGAAGAAACCGAGCCTTTAAGAAAGATAGCTGCGGCAGCCGGAACACTTAACGAAATGCTTAATAACAGAAAAGACACGTTCATGGCGGCAAGCGCGATTATGGCGGAGTATATGCCGGATGTTATGAAAACCGTGGGTGAGCGCCGTCTACGCGATTCGGCGGCAGTTGGCGCGGACGCAATGCTTACCTGCTCACCGTCCGAGCACGCGGTAGTCAAAGACCTGGCTTTTGACGGAGTGAAAGCAATTTCCGTCGCGGAACTGCTTCTTGACTGAAAAAAAGGAAAAAACCGCGTCGCAAGCCTTGATTACCGTTCGGTTTTAAAGGTATAATATTCAAAAGCATAATAAACCGAATTTTTTTAAGGGATACGGGAAAAAGTCGGTTTATAAAAATTAAGTAAATAAATTTAAGCAAACACAATTTGTTTTTACAGGGGTGGAATCATGAATTTCAAAAAAACATGGGATAAAAAAGAAGGACTTACCTCCTTGTTTGAGGGCGGCAATCTTAAAATGATGTCGCTTAAAATGCTTAAGCTTTCCGCAGGCAACGAAAGTACAAACGCTTTCGACGGGCAGGAGGCGGCTTTAATTATACTTTGCGGCAAATGCGACGTCAAAGGCGAAAGTTTTTGTTTCGAAAACATAGGTAAACGCGAAACCGTATTCGGCGGTGCGGCGACGGCCGTGTACGTGCCCGCAAACGAAAAGTTTACGGTTAAAGCGGTGACCGACGTAGAAATCGCGGTGGCGCTTGCCCCTGCCGTAAAGAAGTATCCTGCAAAACTCATTCGTCCCGAGGACGTTGTCATAAAAGACCTGGGAAAGGACGGGTGGAAAAGACAGGCGCATTTCGTGCTTGACGAGCGTACCGACGCAAACCTCCTTTACATCGGGGAAGCTTATGTAAAGTCGGGAATGTGGGCAAGTTATCCGCCGCACAAACACGACGAGGACAATATGCCTACGGAGGGAATTCTCGAAGAAATTTATTATTACGAGTTCGATAAACCTCAGGGATTCGGAATTCAGCGCGTTTACGACAAACAGGGCACGTTTGACGAAACTTATACCGTCAAAAGCGGCGACGCGGTGGAAATTCCCAAGGGATATCATCCTTTTTGCTGCGCTCCCGGCTACGACAATTACTATCTGTGGATAATGGCAGGCAAAAACCGCGGCTTTTTCATGACTAGCGAAGAGGCACATAAGTGGCTTAACCAAAAATAATTATCCGCTTTTACGGAAAAGATAATCGGAATAATATATTTACAAGGCGGTCACAATGTATTTTTTAGGCGTAGATTTCGGCGGAGGCTCATGTAAAGCAACGCTGTTAAGTTCTTTTGGCAAGGTTATTACGGAAGCGTCTTCTGAATATCCGACGCAATATACGGCGGACGGAGGAGCGTGCCAAAACCCTTCGGACTGGATTAAAAGTGCGCTTGAGTGCATAAAAACGGTACTTAAATCGGTGCGGGCGGAAGAAATTAAATGTGTTTGTTTTTCGGCGGCAACGCATACCGCCGTGCTTTTGGGCGCGGACGGAAATCCTCTTTGTCCGTCGGTTTACTGGACGGATACGAGAAGCGCCTTCGACGCACGCGAGCTAAATGATATCTGCGGCGATGAAATCAGACGTAAAACCTTACATTCGCCGTCGCCCGTGTGGACGATTGCGCAATTAAGGTTTATAAGCAGAGTAAGCCCTGAAACAATGCGCTTTGTCAAAAGAATTACGTTTGCAAAGGATTACGTCCGAGGCTTTTTTACGGGCGACTTCGTAACCGACCGTATAGAGGCGGCGGGAAGTATGTTTTACGACGTAGCGGAAAACCGTTGGGATTCGCGGCTGTGTTCCCTTGCCGGAATAAGCGAGGAAGTTTTGCCTAAGCTCAACGAGCCTCTGGACACTGCCGGTTATGTGACTTTTTCCGCGGCGGAGGCTTCGGGACTGAAAGAAGGGACGCTTGTGATAACGGGCTGTACCGATACGGCGGCGGAAGTATTTGCAGCAGGGTGCATTAATAAGGGCGACGCGTCCGTCAAGTTTGCGACGGCGGGAAGAATATGCGTAATAAGCGACGGACCCGTAGTCAACGAAAACGTCATAAATTACACTCATCTTAAAAAAGGGCTTTGGTACCCCGGAAGCGCGACCAAATCCTGCGCCGCGTCTTTAAGATGGTTCAGGGACGCGTTCGGCGGCGATTACGGCGCGCTTGACGCCGAGGCTTTAAATACAAACGCGGGGGCGGACGGGCTTCTTTTTCATCCGTACTTAAGCGGAGAACTGACTCCTTACAATCTGCCGTCCATGCGCGGCGCGTTCAACGGCGTGACGGGAATTCACCGTAAAGGCCATTTTGCGCGTGCGGTAATGGAAGGCGCGGCTTTTTCCATGCGGCATTGCCTTGACTCTATAAGAAAATCGGGCCTTGACGCGGGAGATAAAGCGGTGTTTTTGGGCGGCGCGGCAAAAAGCGCGCTTTGGCGGCAAATAGCGGCGGACATTCTTGAGATGGAACTTACTGTCAGGAAACACTGCGATTCGTCTTTCGGCGGAGCCATGCTTGCGGGAATAGGCGCAGGTGCGTTCAAAGATACGGACGAGGCTTTTAAGGTATGCCGTCCCGAGGAAATTACGGTTTATCCCGACGAGAAAAACCGCGAGGTTTATAAGGAGGCTTTTGCCCGTTACCTTTCCTTTGCCGAATTTTATAAAGAGTTTTACGGAGCGAAACAATGAAAGTCGCGGTATGCGTAAAATTTCCGTTTGGCGAAATAAATCCCTTCGATGCCTGCGCTTTGGAAGCGGCTTTAAGTCTGTCGGATGCGGAAATAACTTTAATAAGTATGTCGCCGTTAAACGTGTTGCCCGCATTCAAGGAGCTTACGCGTTACAACAAAGTGTCGCGCGCAATATTGCTCTTTGGCCCTGAGTTCGCAGGCTCGGACACGCTTGCCACATCGTACGCTCTTTCGCTTTTACTGAAAAGAATTTCTCCCGATATGGTGTTTTTCGGTTCCCGTTCCGTAGATTCGGATACGGCGCAGGTACCTGCCCAGACGGCGCAAAGACTCGGGTTCTCGTTTTACCCGTCAGTAATGCGGCTGTCGGATAACGAGGTCGTGACGCGGCAAGGAAGTTTTAAACTGAATCTGCCCGCCGCACTGTCTTTCGAAAGAATAAACGTCCTGCGCTTTCCTTCTTTTCGCCAAAAGCCTTTAGAGGCGGAAGTCTTGTCCGCTTCCGACTTGAATGCGGATAAATCTCTTACGGGACTGGAAGGTTCGCCGACCAGAGTATTAAATTATGTTAAAACCGAGGGAAAGACGAGAAAATGCAGGTTTATCGGTAAAGAGGAATTTTTTCCGCTTATCGAAAGTTTGAAAGACGTCAGGAAAAAACGCTTTGAAATAAGGGAAAGCACGGAAAAAACGAGCCTTGCGCTGGCAATCGGCGCGGGCGCGGAAGAATATGCAAACGCGATTGCGGAAAAAGTGATTTATTTTCCTTTTCTGTCGGCAGAAGAAGCCGTGCAAAAGATAAAAGAACATTCTCCAAAGGCGGTGATTTTTGCCTCTTCGCCCGAAAACAAAACGGTTGCGGCGTTTGTTGCGGCAAGCCTTGGATTAGGGCTTTGCGCCGATTGTACGAATCTGAGAGCGGAAAACGGGAAAATAATCGCCACCCGTCCCGTAAACAGCGGCAGAGATTACGCGGATATAATAAGCCGAACTTCGCCTTTGCTTGCTACGGTTCTGTGTTATTCGGATACGGACGGAGTAATCGTTTCGGCCGGCAGGGGATGCGATAAGCAAACGGCAACAAAACTTGCGGATAAAATTAACGCGGCGCTGTGCTGCAGCCGTGCCGCCGTGGACGAAGGAAAATTTCCTTACGCTTGTCAGGTGGGACTCACCGGCAAGGCGGTTGCGCCCGACGTTTATATCGCGCTTGGCATTTCGGGGGCTGTCCAGCACGTTTGCGGAATGGAAAACAGCGGTACCGTTATTGCCGTAAATCCCGATAAAAGCGCGCGGATTTTCGATTTTGCCGATTATGGCGTTACGGAAAAAGCCGAAAATCTTTTATAAAAAAACTAAAAATTTTAGTTTGCGATTCAACGTAATAAACGGCAGAAAACCAGCATAAACGAAATAAATCCGTAAAATCATCTGTAAAAAAAATTTTATACTTATTCAAGGAGCAAAAAACCATGGCGCTTGTTAATTTAAAAACAATTCTGAAAAAAGCAAAACAAGACGGCTTTGCCGTACCGGCTTTCAACGTCTACAACCTCGAAACGGTAATGGGCGTTATTTCCGCCGCGGAAGAATCCCGTTCCCCCGTTATACTTCAGTGTTACGCACGGCTTTTCAAAGAAGGTTCGGCGTTTTATCTGGCGCCGTCCATACTTAAAGCGGCCGTCAACGCCGACGTGCCCGTATGTTTTCATCTCGATCACGGCAACGGCGATACGGAGCTTATGCGCGCGTTGCGTTACGGTTGCACGGGCGTCATGACCGACGGCTCTCTGCTGCCTTTCGAGGAAAACGTCGCGCTTACCAAAAGAACGGTTTGCCTGGCCGCGCCCTCCGGCGTTTCGGTCGAAGGGGAGCTGGGACACATAGGCACCACCGCGGACGCAAGTTTTACTGAATTTACCGACCCCGGGGAGGCGGAAACGTTCGTGCGAGAGACGGGTGTTGACGCTTTGGCGATACTTGTGGGGACGGCTCACGGCAGGTATAAAAAAGCGCCTAAACCGGATATTGACCGCATATCCGCTATAAACAAAATCACGGACGCGGCGCTTGTGCTTCACGGCGGCAGCGGTGTGCCCGACGAGGAAATAAAAAAGGCTATTAAAGCGGGAATATCCAAGGTGAATTTCGGCACGGACGTATGTTATTCTTTCCTCGACGCCGTTTTTGCAACTTCGCGCGACACGGTCGCCATAGATTTGTTTATGAAAGGCGCGGTTAAAGCCGTTTCTGACTTTGCTTTAAGCAAAATAAGACTTCTGGGCTCGGAGAAAAAAGCATGAAAAAAATAGCAGGCGTGGGCGCATGCGTTTACGATACGCTTGCCGTCGTTGAAAAATACCCCGCGGAGGACACTAAAATCAAAGCCGAAAAGACGGTTGTGTCAGGCGGCGGTCCCGTGGCTACGGGGCTGGTTGCCGCGGCAAAACTCGGCGCAGACTGCGCTTATCTCGGCGCGCTTGCCGCTGACGCCGCGGGAGACTATCTTATGTCCGATTTTAATCGGTACGGCGTGAGTACCGAATTTATCGAAAGAGCGGACGGCGTCAGTTTTACGTCCACGATTTTATTAAGCCTTACGTCAAATACGCGCACCTGCGTGTTCGACAGAGGTACGGTCAGCAATTATCCGCTTACCGAAAAACAAAGAAAAGCCGTTGCTGAAGCAGACGTGCTGATGGTGGACGGCAACAACCTCGAAAGCGCAATCGAGGCGGCTGAAATAGCCGTAAAGCACGGCGTAAAAGTTCTTTACGACGCGGGCGGACTTTATGAGGGAGTGGAAAGACTTTTGCCATATTCGGATTATCTTATTCCTTCAATAGAGTTTGCGCTTAAAATCACAAAAACGGAAGACGTCGAAAAGGCGGCTGAAATTCTGTTCGAAAGATATTCGCCGTGCGCGGTCGTGATAACGATGGGGGATAAAGGCGGGCTTATTTACGACGGGAAAAAAGCGGAAAGATATCCCGCTTTTAATGTTAAAGCCGTTGATACCAACGGTGCGGGCGACGTTTTTCACGGCGCGTTTGCTTTCTTTTTAAGCATGGGGCTGAAACCTGACGAGTGCGCAAGATATTCTTCCGCTGTGTCCGCGCTTAAATGCACCGTTACGGGGGCAAGAGCAGGCTCTCCTGATCTTAAGTTACTTAAAGAGTTTCTTTTATCCCGAGGCGAAGACGTCAAACCTCTTGAAAAAACTCCCTAGTCAAGATTTTATTCGATTTGATTTAATTCGTAACAATTCTTTCTCGGGGCCAAAGGACTCACTGTTCTTAAGAAAGAAAAGTCCGTTTTTTAGGGGTAAATCGATATTGACGCAAATTTGCGAATCGGCTTTTTAAATAAACGGAATAAAGAGGAGTATGAGAAATACCGCGTGAACAAGGTCCCGTTCGCGCGGGTTTTGTTTTATAAGCGCCGATGCTTAAATTTTTTTATTGTTTAAAAGGTTTTAAAACCACGTTGTATTAAGTAAAAGCCGAAATGCGAAAAAAATAATTAATCGCAAAGCAGTTTTTCGTCGCATTCGCCGCAGTAATACAGCGACGGTAAAGGCGCAGGTCTTGAAAAATTGTCGTTTAAAATTTCGCAAATGTCTGTTTCACCGCATTTTTCGGCTGCGGCAAGCACTTTCATTACATGCAGTCCCATTTCCGGTGAAATCCGTTGCGGTCTGTTTTTCAGCATCGACCAGGCAAGTTCGGCCGCGCCCAATCCGCGTGAGTCCTCTAGATACGGGTGAGTAAAAGGCATGATGTTTTTGTCATCTCCGCGAGTTTTCAAATAAATTCTGTCTCCGAAGTTGTTGGGGTCGCCCAGGTAAAGAATACCTTCCTCGCCGTAAACGTTAAAAATTGTTTCGTTTCCGAAAAGTTCGCTGGTTATCAGTAGATTTCCGATGACTCCCTTGTCGAATTCCAATGTTACCGCCATGGTGTTAGGCGTTTTTACCTTAAAATTTTCATTAAAAAGCGAGTGGTTCGGGTTAAGATAGGGACGAATCGGATTTCTTGTGAAAGAATTTCCCAAAACACGCCTTATAGGTCCGAACAGATTTATAAGGTTATAAATGAAATAAGCGCCCATATCGTAAGGAATACCTCCGCCCGGGTACATAACCGAAAATTTTCGCTTTAAATCGTCGGCGTCGTTTTTTACAAGATGATAGCCGCGTATCAGCACGGCGTTGAAAGCAACAGGAGTTCCTATCAGTCCGGCGTCGACGATTTTTCTAGCAGTTTGCCAGCTTCCGCCCAAAAAGGTGTCAGGTGCGACACTTAATCTCAGATTTCTGTTTTTTGCCAGCGAGTAAAGTTCTTCCGCTTCGGAAGCGGTTACCGCCATGCATTTTTCCGAGTAAACGTTTTTCCCGTTTAAAAGGGCGGCTTTGGTTATTTCGTAATGTGAAGACGGATAAGTAAGGTTTATTATAAGTTTGATTTCTTCGTCGGATATTATTTGTTCAACCGAACGCATTTTGATGCCGTATTTTTCCGATTTTTCGCGTGCTTTTTTCTCAACAATGTCGGCGCAGGAGTCAAGGTCGATGACTGAAAACTTCTCCTTCAGATTTTTAAGGTAAATGTCGCTTATCATTCCGCAGCCTATAACCGCAGTCTTTATTTTTTTATAATTCATTCGTCCGCCCCCATACGTTTCATAAATTCATAGCTTTCCTTTACGCATTCAAATATGTTCTCTCCGTAACTTTCGTCTTGCTCGACGATGTTGTAAATAGTGTTCGCCTTTTTTGCAGCTGCAATTATTTTCTTCCAATTAAGGTTTCCTCTGCCGACGGGGGCAAAAATTTTTTTGACGTTTTCGATTTTTTCGCCGTCCTGCGGCTTTGCGATCGCATAATCCTTAAAGTGTAAAAAATCTATACGCTCAGCGTGCTCGAGTATATACTCTGCAGGGTCTATGCCGCCTGACTGGAGCCAGTGCGTGTCCGGCATCAGTGTAAGAATTTCGGGGTCGGTGTTTTTTTCCAAGATGTCGATTACTCTTTCCCCGTCGATTTTGTAGAACTCAAACGCATGTGAGTGATAAAGCAGTTTAAGTCCCAGCTTTTTTACCGGTATGCCCGCATCGTTAACTTTGTCGCAATAGCGTTTCAGTGCTTCGGTAGAAGTCAGCGCAGAGTAGGGCATTGAATGAAGCCCGATATGACGGAAACCAAAAGCCGCCGTAAGGGCTGCTATACGGCTTATTTTATTTTTGATTTCTTCCGCCTTAAATGCGGAGGAAATAATACGCATACCTAAACTTTCAATAAGATTTTTAAGTTCTGTAAGGTCTGCATTTTCGGGCACTGAGTACTGGATATTTTCGTACCCTATGGATTTCAGCTTTTTTAAAGTTTTTTCAAGATCTTCGAAAGTTTTGGTATATTCTCGCAAAGTATACATCTGTAAAGCTATCTTACTCATTCAGACTCACCTTCCGTTTTAATTTTGTAAGATTATTATATCATAAGAAAAATGCGCCTTCCTTTCGGAATTAAGCGCATTTGTTTCAAAAATTACGATTTTTTGTTCTGCCTTTGCGGAGATTTGCCGTATGCTTTGTTGTAAGAACGGTAAAAGGTGCTTTGTGAATCGAATCCGCATTTTGTATAAGCTTCGGTTACCGTTATGCGGTGAGTTGCGTCGTTTTCAAGAATGGATTTGACTTTATACGCCCTTATGGTGTTCAGATAATCTCTTAAGTGCATTCCGAGATATTGATTGAAAAGTTTTGAAAAGTAGTTTGCCGAATAGCCGAATTCGGATGACAGTGAATTAAGTGTTATATTTTCGCTGTAGTGAACGTCAATATATTCTACAATTTGTCTTACGATGTGAGTTTCCTTTTTTTCATCGCTTTTTACGGGACTGTAAAATTTTAACAATAGTCCAAATAGAAGACAGGCTATTCCCGTGTCCGTCGTCTCCGACCCCGCATATTTGATAAGATTAAGCACTGTGCCGAAAATTTCTGTGTTTGCCGCTTTATCTTTCAATAACGTCGGAAAGCAGATATGACTGCCGCGAAAAAAAGGTTCGGAAATTTTTTTCCCCATTATAAACACGTGGGTAACCGTGCCTTTATATGATTTATAGGAATGAAGGTCAAACCTGTTGACAAAAACAGCGTCGCCGCTGCGCGCTGTAAAGGCAATACCGTTTACTGTGGTTTCGATTTCTCCTTTTTCAAGATAAACTATTTCCGTGCTTTCGTGAAAATGTGTGGCAAATACGGTATTTTCTTTTTTTTCGGAATTCATATATTGAAGTTTTTCTTCTTCGTCTCTGAACTTTTCGTAAACTAATTCCATTTTTTATTTCCGTTTATTAATTTTCTTAACGCGTCTTTCGCGATTTGATTTATTTTATATGCTTTTTCCGATTAAATAAAATATTGCCTGTTAAAATTAAAGTGTTTTCGTAAAAAGAAACTTCTGAAGATTATTATAACATGGAACTTGTCGCCCACAATCAATTTTTTGGTTTTTTCGCAAAAAAAACGCTATGTAATAATTTCGCAAAAAGTTTATGAGTTTTTGTACGGTGTTAAGTCTGTCTCTTATACACATCTCCGAGCCCACGAGACATGCGCAGATCTC
>OWKP01001951.1_pt1 | contig 11709 bp, 10 predicted proteins | sample 1732991 | NCBI WGS metagenome assembly OWKP01 (sample SAMN05065777, study PRJEB22554) | human gut metagenome | biome: ENVO:2100002; feature: ENVO:00000062; material: ENVO:00002003 | host: Homo sapiens | place: USA
ACACCCTAGAGTTCGTCGGCAGCGTCAGATGTGTATAAGAGACAGCTTATATATATTATACCGCAATTTCAAAAATACGGACTAAGGTTTGGGCTTTATAGATTTTCTATTATCAGGTATATTTAGGGAAATTCCTAAACTAGTCTTCATGAAATCAATCAACCTTTTATAGTTTGATCTTTGTTTTTTGCCTCCCATTGGAATAACTCCTCCAATAACATCAAGAGGAATATCCATCTGAAAGGTTTGGTCATTATTACTAATCGCTTTTTCCAAAGCTGGGTTATATTTTATCAGTTTCCCAATTTTATCTACATACTTACTCCCTCCTTTTATAGATTTTACTCGTACCATCCATACGGGATCAGTAGTAGCCTTCTTCGATTTCATAGTTATCTTATTCTTATTCAGGTAATCGTCCAAAGACTTGATAAACTTCTTCGAGTGATCAGAAGAGTAATAGACTGTATACTTTAGTCCATCATTCTTTCTTATGCCAATTCTAGAGAGCAATTGGATTGTATACCAAAACTTATACTCATCCTGACTAGTTTTAGATTTATACGCTTTCCTTAGTTGTCCCGATACAGACGGAGGCAAATCCCAATTACCGCAAAGGATAATATTCTGATAATCTCTGTATACATTGGTTGATTTGGTATCGGATGCACCATAGTAAGTAATAGTAAATTTTCTTCCGGCTAATCCTTCTGTCAGCAATGCTTCTCTAAGTTTATCAGCCCATTCCGATTTACCAGCCTCCTTAGTTAATATTCTCTCATCATCCGTCCTGTAGTCTTTCCAGATAACAATCAGTGTTTTCCCAAATGAACTATAACACAAAGAGCAAACAGTCTTGACAAATAACGCATACGTAGCATCATCCGGTTTATGTTTTCTGCTCACCCTAAAAGTAAATTCTCTAAAATCAACCTGACAGTTATACTTGGGTGTTATATCAAGTAGCTTAAAGCAGGAACTTTTACCCAACAACACATCTCCTGCTCCTTCATAAATAATCACGTAGGATTTCATGCCGGGATGTATCAAGTCAGACGGATAGAAATGGATATTGCAGTTCTTATCCTTCGTTCCCATCCATTCAGAGTAATACTTCGGTAGCAACCCCAATACAACATTCCGTTTGATTTGACTAACCCTGTCTGTCCCTTTATAGAATTCCAAGTTCCCTCCCTTTATAAATGTATCATACATATCCTTTATATCCGTTTGGGATTTACACTGGTAATCTCCCTTTTTATTCTTCTCGGAGAATACGCCTAACAAACCCTTAGAGAAAGTAATGAATGGTCTTAGGAACAATGGCGTTTCATCAAGAAGGATATATTTTCTTAAGTTGCCCTGCTGCATTAATTTCATAAAGTCACCATCAAATATAGAAACAACCGGATTAGAATTATTCGGTTCATAAAGCAAGAAATAGTTAATCAGGTCAGTAAAGAAACGTACATGTGTGATGATTAGAATCCTAATACGAACTATTTGCTCCGGATGTGTTTTGTACTCCTTCATCTTCTCAAAATCAGCATCCGAATGGATCATCAGTACATCATTGGGCTTTAAGGTTTCGCCATGTAGTATCTCTCCAATCAGATTATCTACGATCCATTGATACATTCTGTTGCATTCGTTTTTCGTATCAACACAATATAATATACCTTGATCCCATTTCTGACGTATCAGCGATTTAATGGATTCAGTCTTTCCTGAACCACAACCACTAGAAATGCAATATCCATCCGGTGTGTCCGGTATTACTATCGTTCCAAACGGAAAAGGTATATCAAATCCGTTTTCTCCCGGATGAATCGTAACATTTATTCTTTCCGGTGTTCTATGAGGAAGACATAATATGGTTTTCAATAAATCCATAAACTAAAAACTGTTTCTTAATTTCCCCCCAATGTTGTCATACAGTTCGATACTTCGTCCCAATTCCTTTTCAATATGCTGTCTCAATTTTTCAGGGATAATGATAGGGGAATTCACATGGAACCTGATATTTTCGGGACATCCCTTGAAAGCGTTTGCTGCTATATTACCAATACAAAGCGGTAGATAAATGTCGGTCAAAGCTACACATCCTTCAAATGCAGACTCGCTAATATCCGAATCGGCAGGAAGGGTGACTTCTTTCAATTTTGTACATCCTTTAAATAAGTTTCTCGGTACTGTCTCAGCCCATTCAGGAAGAATCACCCTTTCAATGTATCTGTTTCCATAGAAAGCACCGGGGAACAAATAGGTTTCACTCCCCGACAAATCAATGCTTGCACTTTTGTAACGCATCCAATTAGGGATGCCACGATTCTCTTCATTCGTTTTCATTCTGTTATTTATTTAAGTATTTATAATTTCATTTGTCACAATCATGTGGGAAAGGGTATATGAACCACATCTTTCCCGGTTTGATTTCAATCCACCCATAATATAATTGAGATTAAGGGGAAGCCCCTTCATTCGAGACTTCCCATGTGTATTATCCTCAGCCGAACATATTGTAGTTACTCTCTACAAAATTCTCAGGAAGAGTTTTTCTATCCACACCAAGCAGTCTGATCAGGGAATTCTTCAGGTAGATTTTAGGTTGTCCGGGGAATTGCTGTAGTTCCGATAAAAAGGTCTGTGCTTCAATCGGATCATACGTTACCCCATTACCTGACATCAGGCCTATTTTATAGAGATCGCAAAAAGGGAGAGAACCGTTAATCATTTGCATAGAAGACGGAAAGTCTACAATCGGTTCTATACTGGCGAATATTCGATACCCCCTGTTATGCAGTTCCTCCATAGCACCGATACGTTCTATATTGGATGATGCCCCCCGTTCCAGTTCATCGTGTCCGGTCAAGGTAAATCCGAAAGCTGTATGCTCCCTGTACTGGTCCTCATCAAAGTTCCCATAGCTAGCCAGCAATCCAAAGAAATTGTCCATGAAATCGGCACGCTTGGTCAGAACTTTCACATTCACACCATTCTCCACACAAGTCTTTACCCCCTGTACTGTCAGTTCCATTGTTTCAGGAAGTAGCGGATCAGTGGTGAAACTGAAAAATAATCCGGCCACACGTAGTGCCTGCAAATTTTTGGAGAGTTCCTTCTTAAATACCGCAATAGCATCCTGTTCATCCTTGAAGGCCTTTTTCAAGGTTACTGTAGAACTCCACAAACCTGGCCGTAAAGCTGCTGGGCAAAAACAATAGTCGCACCAATTTGAACAGCCAATATGAAAATTACAAGCCCATTCTCCATATTCGGCAGCTTTACCGGAAGGCTGATAAATTGCCTTGCCATGATATTCCTTTTTCATTTCTTACTTTTTTTATTAAGATTAATAATATTCACTCTAACTAACTCCTCCATTTCCTTCATACCCGGGATATTTTTCAGGCATAAGAGGGGCTGTGACAGGAAGTTCATGTCCTCCTGCCCGTCTTAAAAATGCTGTCATAACTTTAATTAATTTAAGTGGAGAATAGCAAGTTGGTACCTGTACCCGCCATATACTCCTTTATCTATGAGAAATATTATAATATTCTATCCGGAAACAATATACACCGCAATTAATCATAGTTCAATTGAAAGGAATATGAGTTCCGGTCTTTTAGAAATCTTCCGACCACACTCTTTGAGAGCCCCAGCATCTCCGCTATCGAACGTATGCTGAAACCTTCAGAGTTCAATCTTACAATATTCTCTCCCATGAAGTCAGTAATCGTACTGCGACTTTTCTGACTGTTGACAAGGTGATTGAATTCATCATCAAACCGTATAAAATCAAAATGAAGCCAGGGAACATCCTCCAGACACATAACAGCAACCTCCGACATCTTTTGGGCACTGCGGGTCTTCAGTTGTTTCAGGTATTTTATTTCAGTACCTTCCACTGAACTGCCGATGGCAACTATACTGTCGGTATAGTTACAGATAACGGAACTTCCCTCTATATCACTGATTTCAATAGGATTTCTACCGTTACGTTTACGAAAATGTGCAACCAGTATCATAGTAAGCCCGAATGACTCCCTGATATGGTTCAGACCTTCCATCGTCTTTTTTACAACAGACACTGATACAGCATTGCCTGTCAGAGCCCCCAAGTCATCAATAATAACAAGTTCGGGACGATTTTCCTCTACCAGCTTCTCTATATTTCTTATTGTATCTTCCGGAGAACAGCCGTGTGCAGAAGAAACCGGATGTGCCCTTCTTACACTACAAGAGACAAAGTCGGGAACATTGGCATATCGACGGGCTATTTGAGAATCTGACAGTTCAAAGTCAACATAAAGTGTTTTCCTTATTTTATCACTGACCGGTTCTTCCCAATGGCACAGGCCTGATGCATTGGCAAAGGCGATATCGTAACAAAAAGCTGTTTCCGAACTATCAGCTGCAACCCCGATAACCGAAAATTCGCCTTCCTTGATAAAATCTCCCAGAACCGCTCCCGGCTCCTTGAAATTATTTTTATCGGTAATCACCTCTTTGAATGTCCGTACTTTAAAAGCATTATCCATATATCTATATCTTTAGAGAGAGGGGCAATAATTACTACTGCCCCAAAGACATAATCAATCCTTAAGAATCTTGTCAAACAATTCTCCCAAAACGATTTCAGTCGTCCGGGTCCTGTCACCCTTGACACCTCTGGCCTCCTGCAATACGGCAACATATTGGGGAGTAAGAACAGAGAATTTATGGGTGATAGTCTTTAGCAGTTTCTCCTTGTCAGTCTCCTGCTTGAGCCGATTATAAGTCCAGCGGGCAAGAGGGACACCATTCAGAAGCTTTGATGATGCTTTCCCCGTAAATATTTTCCGATATACCGCCAAGGCCCGTTTCATCGCATCGACCATCGGACGGTCAACACTTACAGATGTCCCCTCGTTGATCTTCTTCATGTCATCCCGGGAAGGTTCTTTGGCATACGCATAATATGCGGCGGCTTTGGCAACATAACCGCTCTTGAGCAAGTCATTGTAATATTGCGTATCCGCATTCTTATATACCGCAGCAGCATAACCCGCAAGTTCGGCATTGGTCGTCTTCTTCGTGTCGAAGTTAATGGAGACAAACTGTTTCCGGAATATATCCGGATCATGAATATCCTCAAAAAAGAAGATGAAATCGAAAGGTTGATAAACCGGATTCTTCATAGCCTCAGCTAATTCCAGGTCATGTCCCGCAGCACGTCCGTGACCGTCCATTCGACAATAATACCGGTCCAATAAATCTCCGGAAACCTTTTCCCATTCTCCTTTTTCCTTGTTGAATAGTGCAGGAGTATATCCGGCCTGTTTGACAATCCGGGCTCTGACATACTTGGCCGGTTGGGCCATACCTACTTCACGGCACTTCTTCTGCCATTCTTCCGCACGTCCCCAAAAGTCACGGTTTTCCATGATGGAACATTCAGGCAAACCTATCATTTCATTGCGGTGATACAACTTTCCTTCAGACAAAGGCTCCCCGTCCCACATCTTAAGATAGGAATTCTGCAGAACTGTCCCACTTAGGAGTGTCCCACTTGATGCTGTCCCATTTGGCACAACAGCATTTATACTACTGTTACTATCAGGCGTAGCACTACCCTGAGGTATCATACAATTATTTAAACTCTCTACCGTTGCTTGAACGGCTCCCTGCTCTGATACTTCAGTCACAGGATTTTGATTGTTTTCTAGCATAGTTTGAATCTTTTGTTCTTTCTGCTCAATATCAGATACAGAAAGAGGTTTGTTATCATCTACCATAATTAAAGATATTATATTATAAGTTATTGTTCATTTTCGCGAGCAAATATAAGTAAATAAAACAAAGGGATAATCCTTTTGAAATCAAGCTATTATATAAAGGAGTACCTGATGGTAAGCTATCTTTTACATCATAGATATGTACCTATTAAACTACATATGAACTTCATTGGAGATCAATTGACTTTTCATAGATTTTTTCTCGATTTATGAACAGACAGCTTCACCATTGAAAAACAGCCGGCATATTTCCCAGCGAAACTGTCTATTCCGGTTAATTACCTGAGACTACTTGCGTCCCCATTTTTTATTAGAAACTCTCAATATGTCCAAAGCCCGCTCAACATCAATTACAACGACCTTACCGTTTTGGGAAATGGCTGCATCAATGACACCGCTACTCTTTATGCGTTGAGCAGTAGAAATGGAGCAATGAAGAGCCACTGCCAATTCTTTCATGCCCCGGACATAATGTCTACTACCAAATGGGAAGGTATTGCCCTTTTCATCGTTACCACTCTCGCTTGCAAAGCCTAACTCTTCTTTCAAGACCTCCACCAAATCACCCAAAGTAGACTGGAAAAGAGGCTTGTTCTTTAATACAAATGTCTCCATAAATAATTTATTTAATATTGAATATTGAATTCATACACGTGCTGGATTCGGTTGTAAAGGTAGAGAACGAGAAATTAAAATTACTATAAAATAATGCTTGTGGAATGGAAAAGTGAATCGCTGAATATACAAAATCCTATAAACCAGATTTTTATCCAGCTTATAGGATGATGTGTGAGGAATCTCGGAGGAACGCCAGGAAAAGAATCGTTATTTATTCTTCTTTTGATTTGAAATTTGATTCAAACAATTCTTTCAAAGCCTTATGTTTGTCTATTAAACTCTTTGCTTTGGATTTAGATTTGTTCAAAGAATATGGTTGTGCATTAATCTGAATATGGGAGAAAGGAAAAATATCTATTATTAGCTTCACGAAGTCATTAAATGCCACCCCGTTTAAATCAAAACATTTGGCATTATACAGAACATAAGCAAATCCATGTATGTCATAATATGATGATAAATTAGAAGCTATCTGAATTAGATCCATGAGGAAAAAATCACAAAAAAATTTTCCTGCTTTAAGTTTGTCTGCGGGTGTAAGCTTAAAATAAGGAGTCAGGCTTTTTATTATACGGGAAAAGGAGGTTCTACTGTATCCATCAGTCGTTTCATCCGATACATATTTCAGAGAAGACAAGTACTCTTGACGGGCTTTTTCTATTTTCTCTTTATAGGGGGGAGTCTGTAATATTTCCTCTATTTTCAAGGAATCCTTCAATGGAATTATCCTATTGTTATGGCATAGAAGAGGAAATATAATATCATAAAAAGCACGGTTGTTTTTCTCAAGAATGGAAGTTGCCTTATCTATTAGTCTGATTTTCTCTTCATTGTCTCCGCATTTATCTGCTTCACGAATCTGAGATTTAAATCCACGGAGCATAAAATAAAGGTCGGAATCTGAAACATTCTTCAACGAATAATGATTAATATTTGAACGACCCATTATTAAAGACATTAGCGTTTTACCTGCGGAAGAAAAAACATCAATGCCTGCCATTCTTTTAGCCATGTCAAAAATCGACATAAAATTGGCATAACAGTTATAACTGGCCATTACATAATCGATTTTTAGATTCTCGCTTATTGCCAGAAAACGGTCTGCGTCCTTATTTTCATAGATATCGACTAACTGGCTATAATCTATTTCTGGTATATACTTTAATATAGCAAGAGACTCTTTACGGGGTAACATATATAACAGCTTGAAGAATTCCCTTTTGGTTATTTTGTATTTCTCCCACTTGTCACCTTGAGGTAACGACATGAAGAAATCAATCCCAATATTGGCATAAGCTCTTGATAGTATTTGCAGGACAGGCTTTAATACTTTAGCGGAAAAAACATTGTTTTGTTCTAGTCTAATCTGGGCATTCAACAGAGGGATGTCTATCTGCCGGAGTTCTGTCAACGTCTTGTCTAAATCCTCTTTACTAGATATCTTAATAAGAATAACGACAAGTATAGCAAGCATATCAGGGGAGACATTGTCTTCTAGCATGTGAAGCAAGAACAGTAAGTACGATAGACCTATAGATATCTTTTCGTACCTAGTTTTGTCATCCAACGGTAACTCTACATCACCGACATCTGCAATTCTTTGCAAAATGGTGTCTATATCCTCACATATCAAGAATAATTGCCGGGTTTCTTCAATTTCAACTCTCTTAAAATGAGTTACCATAGATATTTTCATTAAAGCGGACTGGTCCAAAAAAAGATACACATATTGAGATTCCCTTATTCTGCGCAAAAGTTCACATGCACCAAGTGCATCCTCATAAAGCTGCAAGCGTTCTGTTGCTGTTCTTTTATCAAATTTATCAAATTTCATGTTTTTCTTCATATTTATGATTAACAACAAAATTAAAAGCAGCACCCGTTTTTCCCGAATGCTGCCTCAAATATAGAAAATTTTGTTAAGCTATACTCCTGATATGCTCACTAAGTTCTTTCAATTGTGTCGGATTCATTGTATACACCCCTCAGTAATATCCTACTACGCCTGTCACTCCTTTGTTTTACTCTTCACTACAGTTATTAGAGTCTTCAATTCATCAGGAGTAAGTGAATTTAACAATTTAGTAATCGGAGTCATTTCCTCATTGGCTAAATTTAATAATTTATTATTATATAGCACTTGCTGCTCATATGGGAAAATGTCTATATAACGCGCAGTAATATTTTCATTATGAGAATGCCCCATACTATCACTTATATAATTAATAGGAACTCCCGCATGAGTTAAATTTGTTGCAAAAGAATGCCTGCACCAAGTACTGCTAGGAAAAATCTCCCAATTTAAAGCCATAGTCAACTTTTTCATCCGATCTTGAATGTTACTATTTTCTAATGCTATCAGTTTTCTTACCTGTACTTCATTTGCTTCCCCCTTCAATATAGAAGGAAATACCAATCCCCCTCTTTCCTCTGGTGCAGCAATTTCCGACAAAATTATTCTCAAAGGTTCAATAATCGGAATTACCACCTCGCTATTATTTTCACTTCTATCCTTAGTTTTATAACGCATAAACTGAAAAGACTGTTTGCCACTAATATAATAATAATCGTTGTATCGAAGCCGTGCAGCATCTGCTAAGTTAAAACCATTACATAAATATTGTACCAAAAACAACCCTAAAGAAAAATGAACCTTTTCTATATAACTCTTTTGCCATGATTCTGGATATTTTTTATTAATAAACACTTGATACAATTCCGTCATTTGCTCTACATTCAGGTATTCTTTTTTTCGTGTGCTACCTACAGGAATCGTGATCAAACTTTTATCTTTACCAAACGGATATTCTTTTTTACTTAAAAATCCCCTTTGTGTACACTCGTTCCACACAACCCGACATGCCCTTAAATATATTCCAATAGTCGTTTTAGTAAATCCATCATTCTCCATTCCTTTAATCCATTTCTCAATTGTACTCTTGGATACATTAAAACCAGATATTACTCCCACATACTTAATAAATGATTTTTTTGCCGTAGTATAACTATCTGCAGTTCCCACAGACCTATTATTAATAATATCTTCCCATACTAACAAAAATGAATCCTCTTCATTTTTTCCAGTTAACCGAGTCATGATCATATTCAAACTAAGTTTAGAAGTTTTATCCAAATCCTGTACTATATCAACATAAGATTTAAATGTTTGTTCTAAAAGCATCTTACACTCAAAGTTAGTTTCCTTCTCACTCTTAATATTGGATCTTCGACCTGTATTTTTTGCTCTACAAATAGCATCAAATTCTTTTTCTGTATATTTATCTCCCAACGGATAATACAATCTTTTTCGATCTATAGTAAAACGTAATGCTATAGGATATTTACCTCCATTCCTCACATGCCTTTTGTCTAGAACAAGACTTATTGCGCAAACACCAACTTTGTCATTAACCAAACAACTTATATACTTTTTATCCATAAATCATCATATTAAAAAACATAAAACAAAACACTTTAATAAGCTATTTGGGAACACAACGGGAACACAAAAAGCTTCATTTTCTAAGAATCAGTCATTATCAGATAATGTCGCAAAAGTATTAAATCACTGATAAATAAGCAAATATATCACCCAATAAAAATCGCAAAAAATCATTCTAAATGATTCATAATCATGAGGTCCCCGGTTCAATCCCGGGTCCCGCTACTTGATAAGAATAAGGCATTTGGGAGGCTTCCACTTCTGGGTGCCTTTTTCTTTTTTAGCTCAATTGGTACAGGTGATGCTAATTAACGACCCTATATATTTAATTAGAAACATCAAATCCCTTTTCCATATCTATTGGATTCCACATAAAGTCAAACTCATCGTATTTGATCACATCACTCTTTCTCAATTGACTATCAATCTTTTCGTTTTTAGTGTTTCTTTGCAAGGTACATCTGTAAGATATTTTACTTATCTTTTTTAGCATATTTTTCATCTCCGCCGATTCAGGAGTGTTCTCTTTATCAATAATGACACATTCATTCAGTACAGTTTTCTTCCCTCCATGAATAAAACTGGGAATACCCTCTATCTTACATCGCTTAAAATATTTGATCCCACTTCCTATGCAATAAAGCACATTCTTTTTCCCTTTAAAAAAGCAATCTTCAAATTTTACATTATCGCCAGCAATAAAGCAAGTTATTGCCGAGATATCAGATTGTGAGTCATTGTGAAACGTCACATTCTCAACACAAAAACCTGGAGCAAATACATAACAGATAGCAGTGCCCCAATTAATCTCCCTTACATTCCAACAATCATTTCTTTCAGTATGATTACTATGAGAAATAACTACGTCTGACTGTCCCAATAAACTGACATTAACCTTTGATGTTGGAACAATAAGTTTTTCATCATAAATCCCCGGCCGTATCAATATATTTGTACGTTTATCCAAACGGAAATCAGGAACAGAATTTATAGCCTCTTGAAGAGTAAAAAAATCCCCACTTCCATCTTTTGCTACCACAAAATCATAATACCGTACATATTTACCCAATGCCGGAACCTCTCTCGCAATTGCATCTATAAGCAACTTCGCTATTATACGAGCACCATAAACCGACAAATGGGTATTATCCTGCCGGCCTTGCGGGCAGGCAACAATAGCATTTGGCTCTATCCACATATACAATTCCTTACTCTTTTCCGGCCCCATACTACTTATCAAATCATGTGTAATTCGATTTGCATCGACAAACGGCACTTTCATTTCATGTGCGACATTACGAGGTGACTCTAAATAAGCACCATGAGTATCAAATAAAATATTTCCTTCAACTACAGACTCTTTATTATCAGGAATTTTACGAACATCTCTAACAAAAGAAGAGTCCATTTGTGATACAAAATTTCGTCGTACAATAGCATTTAACAATATAGGAGTTGCCCCACGAGCCCTCGTATCACGTACAAAACGACGCAAATTTTCGTCAAATGTCGTTCCCGGTTCTGTATGCCGCGCTCTATCCGCTTTCTCATCATTATGTCCAAACTGTATAATAACATAATCTCCTGGCGACAAACGCTTCAGAACCTCATCCCAATGTCCCTCTGATATAAAACTTTTACTACTTCTTCCATTGCGTGCATGATTTTCCACATAAACTTCCTCTGTGAAAAAGCCTCCTAACATATGCCCCCATCCTCTCTCTTGATTTCCACCAATCAGCGGCTTATTGGACATAGTAGAATCACCAACCATGAAGACTGTTATCACTTTTTTTTCTGTTGTAAATGAAGATAAAATTAATACCTGTCTCTTATACACATCTGACGCTGCCGACGAACTCTAGGGTGTAG
>OWKP01001965.1_pt1 | contig 11637 bp, 6 predicted proteins | sample 1732991 | NCBI WGS metagenome assembly OWKP01 (sample SAMN05065777, study PRJEB22554) | human gut metagenome | biome: ENVO:2100002; feature: ENVO:00000062; material: ENVO:00002003 | host: Homo sapiens | place: USA
TAAGAGACAGACTATACATTTTGGGCTGCAAAAATACGAATAATATTTGAATAATCAATGCACTACATCTTTTTTTTAATTTTTAAGAGCTTATTTCCGGAAAATCATTTCATCAGAAAGATTTTTAGGTGTAGCCATCCGTACATTAAGGCTACACCCTCCCTCTCGAATGGCTACACCCATCGCACCGGATGGCTACACCCTTTTTATTTTCAGGCTTCTCCTTTTATATCTAATATGGGAGGAGTATCCACTCCGTCTTCCTGCAATCGGATAGGACCGAATGCACGTTCATATTTAGCTATATTTTCTTCAAGCGCCCTTTGCAAACGTTTGGCATGTTCGGGAGCAAGAATCACACGCGACTGTACCCCTGCTTTTGGCAACCCGGGCAATACACGCACAAAGTCGAGTACAAACTCCGAACTTGAATGTGTAATGATAGCCAGATTCGCATAGGTTCCTTGAGCCACTTCCTCTTTTAATTCTATTTGTAATTGATTATCGGGATTTTGATTTTCCATATCTTTTATTATTGATTGATTCTAATTCTTCTGCTACAAAGATACAGATTATGTTTTATAGTAAAGACAAATGCCTTGCACTCTTTTCCATAGAATGCAAGGCATACGAAAACAATTTTTTATTTGAATCCAAAGCATTTTTTAATCAATATCTGGAAAAAGCAGATATTTGAAGAAAAAACAGGAATGGATTTTAAATTATCTCAGGCTATATTAAAAGCGGTAATCAACAATAAGCAGCGAACGATAAACTCAATACATTAATTAGTGTATTCCAATTTACCGTTCACCGTTCATTATCTACCGCTCACTATCAAGAGTTAGGTGTCAATTTTTCTTTCACCTCAGTCGCTTTATCAGCTACTTTTCCGGCTACTTTGGCACCAGCCTTCACGGCTTTGTCTTTTGCTTCGACTACTGCCAGTTCGGCATCAGCCTCTATTTCATGAAGAGCATTGAACACATCATTTTTCAGTTTTTTAGCTTTCGCCGTGCGCGAAAAATGATAAACCAGCGCACCGATGGCAGAACCGATTCCAAGTCCTACCAGGAATTTTGCATTTCCACTTCCCATAAACTATTAATTTTTATATAACCACAATAAACGATACTGTCGCGTTGCGAGAAATACTCCCCTCACCGGGAGCGGCTGAAGAAGGAGGCTATCCAGAGAAATAAGATCGCGCCGACAACCGAAGTAATCAGACTACCGATAATTCCGGTTGCTGCCAGTCCCAGAAGGGCAAACACCCAACCGCCCAGCACACCGCCTATAATCCCTAATAAGAGATTGACCAAAAGGCCGAATCCTCCTCCACGCATTATCTTACCGGCAAAATAACCGGCAAGGATACCTATCAAAATGTACCAGATAAAATTCATAATGCTTGATTTATATTGTTTTGATATAGGAACGCTGCAGGCACAGGAATGTTCGGTAAATAAAGAGGGAATTAACGACTATTGATAAACCGGACGCTGAAAACAGTAAAATCTGATCTGTTTTTCGAATAGACACATTGTAACACTTGGTAAAAGAGATTATCTTTGTCCAAAAGAAAATCTTAAGGCCTATGAAAAATATTAATTACAGTATAAAAAAGCAATTTAAAATATCGGACGAAGGAATCTGTTTGTTGCCCATGCTCCTTAGAGCGCTCTGTCGGCTTACTAAAAAACAGCTGTTACTACTGGAAGAAATCTATTCCAATTACTCCTCGTCCACAGAAGGGGAAATCATCACACAATCTCACCGGACGGTGAATGCAAAAAAGATCCCGACTTCTTTTTCGTATGAAGGAGGCATCACACTCGACACGGAAACATTACACTATAGCAGCCCAAGTGAGAAGTTTGCAACAACTTGGAAAAATATATTATTTCACACCATTTCTATCAGAATAATTATCGGACTCCATAAAAGTAATATGGAACCGTCCGAGTGGAGAGAAATCATTCACCAGAACACATATCAGAAATTTCACCGCAAACATAGAAGGCGATTGCCATTATCATTCCGTGAACGGTATACACAATACAAAAACAAGGCTTCCGACGCATTCAACCAAGACGCTCCAAAGTAAACCGGCTTCTATCGGGGGGAACACATTACCCAACCTGAACAAAGTAAAGGCAATAGAATGAATTTAATAATAATGACAGCAGCACAAATTGTACATTTTTCACATTAACACATTTAAATCAATTATATCATGGAATTAAAAAAGAAAGAGAATATAGGTTGGATTGACCTGTTAAGGGTACTCGCCTGTTTCTTTGTTGTTTTCTCGCATAGTTGCGATGCATTTATCGGCCAATTTGATGCCAATCGGGAATCGTTCTTAACAGGAGTGTTTTTGGGAAGCCTGATGCGCCCGTGTGTTCCCATTTTTGTTATGATGACCGGGGTATTGCTATTACCCGTACAAACCGACATGGCAGCGTTCTATAAGAAAAGGATAGGACGCCTGATCCCTCCAATGATTTTCTGGTCACTGGTCTTGCCTGTTTTGTATTTCATATATCTGAACTATATCAATCCCGATACTCAAAATCCACTGATCTCGATGCCAGATCACAGTCTTGAAGCTTTATGGTTCAAACTATATACATTTATATTTAATTTCAATTTTGACACAGTCCCGTTGTGGTATCTTTATATGTTGATTGGGTTATATTTGATAATGCCTATTATCAGCGGTTGGTTGGAAAAAGTTTCAAAGAAGGAACTAAAATTATTCTTAGGCATTTGGGGAATCAGCCTGATTGCTCCATATGTAAAAATGTTCGCTCCAGCACTAGGCTATCAGGGCAATTACGGGAATATGGGTCTATGGGGAGTATGTGACTGGAATGACTATGGTACCTTTTATTATTTCTCCGGTTTTATCGGATATCTTCTGCTAGCTTATTATCTCACAAAATATCCACTGAAATGGAGTTGGAAGAAACTATTGAGTATTACCATCCCAATGTTTCTGACAGGATACCTGATCACATCTTATGGGTACGTCATCACACAAAATTACTTCCCGAGAAATTATGCTTATCTGGAAATTGTATGGTACTTTGCAGGTATCAACGTATTTATGATGACCTTCCCGGTTTTTGTAATCGTACAGAAGATAAAGGTACCTTCAAACCACAGGTTATCACACATGGCATCACTCGCATTCGGCATTTATCTGAGCCATTATGTATTTGTATTCATTGCTTACGATTTACTGGATACAGAGTTGCTGCCGTATACTGTACGAATTATTTGTATGGCCTGTATTGTATTCCTGACATGTTACGCCATCGTTTGGCTAATGTCAAAAAGCAAATTGACCAATCGCTTCATCCGGTAACGTAACATAAACTAAAAAAAAGAGCAATCACCTTTACGGCAATTGCTCTTTTTCAGCTATAGTCAATTGAATGTATTATTCTACTTCATTATAGTCAAGCACTGTCTTCTTATTAGCCAGAATACGATCGTATTCTTCTTTAGAACCTACAATGATCTTGTCAAACTCGCGAAGACCTGTACCGGCCGGAATCAGATGACCGCAAATTACATTCTCCTTCATACCTTCCAACTTATCTATCTTACCATTGATAGCAGCCTCATTCAGCACTTTAGTTGTCTCCTGGAAAGAAGCGGCAGACATGAAGCTTGAAGTTTGCAATGCGGCACGAGTAATACCCTGAAGAATCTGGGTAGAAGTTGCAGCAACAGCATCACGCACCTCAACCGGTTTAAGGTCACGGCGTTTCAGCATACTGTTTTCGTCACGCAACTTGCGGGCTGTGACAATCTGACCGGCTTTCAGGTTTTCAGAATCTCCGGCATCTACAACCACTTTCTTACCCCAAATGCGGTCGTTCTCTTCCATGAACTCGAGTTTGTCCACTACCTGCTGTTCAAGGAAGCGTGTATCACCCGGTTCGTCGATAGTCACTTTACGCATCATCTGGCGAACAATAATCTCAAAATGCTTATCATTGATCTTCACACCCTGTAAACGATATACGTCCTGAACTTCATTCACGATGTATTCCTGTACAGCCGTAGGACCTTTAATAGCCAAAATATCAGCCGGAGTCGTAGCACCATCGGACAATGGAGTACCTGCACGAACGTAGTCATTCTCCTGTACCAGAATCTGCTTAGACAGCGGAACAAGGTATTTCTTCACTTCACCGGTCTTAGATGTAACGATGATTTCGCGATTACCGCGTTTCACTTTACCCATAGTAACCTCTCCATCGATTTCGGATACGACGGCAGGATTCGACGGGTTACGTGCTTCAAACAACTCAGTAACACGGGGAAGACCACCGGTAATATCACCGGCTTTACCCACAGCACGCGGAATCTTAACGATTACCTCACCTGCTTTCACCTTTTGGCCGTTTTCGATCACTACGTGTCCACCTACAGGTAAATTATATGTACGGATAAGATCACCATCTTCGGTCAGGATGTGGGCCGAAGGAACTTTAGTCTTATCTTTAGACTCAATAATAATAATTTCTCGAAGTCCGGTCGCTTCATCCGATTCAATCTTATAAGTAACATTTTCAATGACACCCTCAAACTCAATCTTACCGGTAGCTTCGGTTATGATAACAGCGTTGAATGGATCCCATTTCGCAATCAGTTTACCTTTTTCTACCACTTCACCATCGGCTACATAAAGTGTAGAACCGTAAGGAACGTTATGGGTAGAAAGTACAATGCCTGTATTGACATCAATGAAACGAACCTCAGCCAAACGACCTACTACCACTTTGGCAGCCTCACCAGTTTCGTCCACAATATCTACCGTACGGAGTTCTTCAAATTCCAAACGGGCATTATTTTTAGCAACAATACTTGCATTGGCCGCAATGTTGGCAGCCGTACCACCAGCATGGAATGTACGCAATGTCAACTGTGTACCCGGTTCACCGATAGACTGGGCAGCGATTACACCGACAGCCTCACCTTTCTGAACCATATGGTTCGTAGCCAGGTTACGACCATAGCACTTCGCACAAACACCCTTCTTCGATTCGCAAGTCAGTACCGAACGAATCTCAACGCTTTCAATCGGAGATTCCTGAATCTTCTTGGCGATATCTTCTGTAATTTCTTCACCACCGGCAACCAGTAATTCACCGGTCTGAGGATGAATAATATCGTGTACGGATACACGTCCGAGGATACGTTCGTACAGAGTAGCAATAACTTCGTCATTGTTCTTGAGGTCAGTACAAACCAGTCCGCGAAGCGTACCGCAGTCTTCTTCATTAATAATCACATCATGCGAAACGTCAACCAGACGACGAGTCAAGTATCCCGCATCGGCAGTCTTCAAAGCAGTATCCGCCAAACCTTTACGGGCACCGTGAGTAGAGATAAAGTACTCCAACACAGAAAGTCCCTCTTTAAAGTTAGACAAGATAGGATTCTCGATGATCTGACCACCTTCAGCACCTGCCTTCTGCGGTTTTGCCATCAAACCACGCATACCGGAGAGCTGACGGATCTGCTCTTTAGAACCACGGGCACCGGAATCAAGCATCATGTACACAGAGTTGAAACCCTGATCATCTGAAGAAATAGTCTTCATCAAGATATTAGACAATTCTGAGTTTACATGTGTCCAGATATCAATTACCTGGTTGTAACGTTCATTATTGGTGATGAAACCCATATTATAGTTACTGATCACCTGCTCTACCTCTTCATAACCTCTCTGAACGAGTGTCTCTTTCTCTTTCGGGATAATGATATCACCCAAGTTGAATGACAGACCACCCTGAAAGGCCATCTTGTAGCCTAAATTTTTAATTCCATCAAGGAAGTCAGCAGTCCGAGCAACACCACAAGCTTTGATTACAGCACTAATAATGTCACGCAATGATTTCTTTGAAATAATAGTATTGATGTATCCGACTTCAGGCGGAACAATTTCGTTCACAATCACACGACCTACTGAAGTCTCACGCATTACATCAACGATATTTCCATTTTCGTCAAGGTCTTTTACGATAACCTTCACCGGAGCGTGAATATCTACTTTACCTTCATTGTAAGCTATCAACGCTTCTTCGGGTCCATAGAATGTGAGTCCCTCACCTTTGGCGCCTTTACGGAGTTTGGTGATATAGTACAAACCAAGCACCATATCCTGTGAAGGAACGGTAATAGGAGCACCATTCGCAGGATTCAGAATATTGTGAGAAGCCAGCATCAACATTTGTGCTTCAAGTACTGCCTCATTGCTCAAAGGCAAGTGAACAGCCATCTGGTCACCATCAAAGTCGGCATTGAACGCTGTACATGCCAACGGATGCAATTGGATAGCTTTACCTTCGATCATCTTAGGCTGGAAAGCCTGAATACCCAAACGGTGAAGTGTCGGAGCACGGTTCAACAATACTGGATGGCCTTTCATTACGTGTTCAAGAATATCCCAGATCACCGGCTCCTTACGGTCCACGATCTTCTTAGCAGACTTCACAGTCTTTACGATACCTCGCTCGATCAACTTACGGATAATGAACGGCTTGTACAGTTCGGCAGCCATCAGTTTAGGAATACCACATTCATGCATTCTCAACTCCGGGCCAACAACAATTACCGAACGGGCCGAATAGTCAACGCGTTTACCCAGCAAGTTTTGACGGAAACGTCCTTGCTTACCTTTCAGGCTGTCAGACAAAGACTTCAACGGGCGGTTGGCATCAGTCTTAACTGCACTGGATTTACGTGAATTATCAAACAGTGAATCGACAGATTCCTGAAGCATACGTTTCTCGTTACGGAGAATCACCTCGGGAGCCTTAATCTCAATCAATCGTTTCAAACGATTGTTACGGATAATCACACGACGATAAAGATCGTTCAAATCGGATGTAGCGAAACGCCCTCCATCCAACGGAACCAACGGACGAAGTTCGGGCGGAATTACCGGTACAATACGTACAATCATCCATTCAGGTTTATTCCGTCCACGTGATGCACGGAATGATTCTACCACCTGAAGACGCTTCAAAGCCTCATTCTTACGCTGTTGCGAAGCATCATTTCCGGCACGGTGACGCAACTCATAGGATAATGCATCAAGATCGAGACGGGCAAGCAGATCATAGATCGCTTCGGCTCCCATTTTAGCAATAAACTTGTTGGGGTCTGTATCTTCCAGATACTGATTATCTTTAGGAAGAGTATCAAGAATATCCAAGTATTCTTCTTCTGACAACAGATCAAATTCGGCGATACCGTCTTCAGCTTTCACACCCGGCTGAATGACAACATAGCGTTCGTAGTAAATGATAGAATCGAGTTTCTTGGTGGGGAGTCCCAACAAATAACCGATCTTATTAGGCAGCGAACGGAAATACCAGATGTGAGCTACAGGCACGACAAGCTGGATATGTCCCATACGTTCGCGACGTACTTTCTTTTCAGTAACTTCTACACCACAACGGTCGCAGACAATACCTTTATAACGGATGCGTTTATATTTACCGCAATGGCATTCGTAGTCTTTGATCGGGCCGAAGATACGCTCGCAGAACAAACCGTCACGCTCAGGTTTGTATGTACGATAGTTGATGGTTTCAGGCTTTAAAACTTCACCACTCGAATTCTCAAGGATTTCCTCAGGAGAAGCCAAACCGATAGAGATTTTCGAGAAATTACTCTTTATCTTGTTATCTTTTCTAAAAGCCATAAATTTATTTAATTGATAATTGACAATGGAAAATTGAAATTGAAAAACTGAAAACCGATAATTGAGAATGGTAACTTGCATTATCCACTCTCAATTATCAATTATCCATTATTCTAAGTTGATGCTCAAGCCCAAACCTCTCAACTCGTGCAGCAATACGTTCAGTGACTCGGGGATACCCGGAGCAGGCATCGGTTCACCCTTCACGATTGCTTCATAAGCCTTGGAACGTCCTACAACGTCATCAGACTTGATAGTCAGGATTTCCTGCAGAATGTGTGCGGCACCGAACGCTTCGAGTGCCCAAACTTCCATTTCTCCAAAACGCTGACCACCGAACTGTGCCTTACCACCCAACGGCTGTTGCGTAATGAGTGAGTACGGACCGATGGAACGTGCGTGCATCTTGTCTTCAACCATGTGACCGAGCTTCAGCATGTAAGTCACACCTACCGTAGCCTGCTGCTCGAATGCTTCACCGGTACCACCATCATACAGCGTTGTCTTGCCGTAGCGAGGCAAGCCGGCCTTATCGGTCCATTCGTTCAAATCGTCCAAAGATGCACCGTCAAAGATAGGAGTGGCAAACTTCACGCCCAGGTTTTTTCCGGCACGCCCGAGAACGGCCTCGAATATCTGACCGATGTTCATACGTGAAGGCACACCCAACGGATTCAGCACGATGTCTACCGGAGTACCGTCAGCAAGGAACGGCATGTCTTCCTGGCGTACCACACGGGAAACAATACCCTTGTTACCGTGACGACCGGCCATCTTGTCACCGACACCAATCTTACGTTTCTTGGCAATGTATACCTTGGCCATCTGAATGATACCTGCGGGCAACTCGTCACCGATAGTGATGGCGAACTTCTTGCGTTTCAGCTCGGCATCGAGTTCCTTGTACTTCTTGATGAAGTTCATCACCAATGCACGAATCAGTCCGTTGGTATGTTCATCCTTCGTCCAGTTGCTCAACTGAACAGCGGTGAAGTCCAAATCGCTGAAGTCGGAAGCAGAGAATCTGGCGCCTTTGGAAATAATGTCGGCACCCATGTAATCCTTCACACCTTCCGATGTATAATTTTCTGTAAGCTTCAACAGCTTGTTTATCAACACTTTCTTGAGGTCACCAATCTTAGCGTCGAACTCATCGTCAATCTTCGGTAACAGAGCCTTGTCGGCCAGCTTGGAGCTGCGGGTCTTGACAACACGGGAGAACAGACGCTTACCGATAACAACACCCTTCAAAGAAGGAGAGGCTTTCAAAGAAGCATCCTTCACATCACCGGCCTTGTCACCGAAGATGGCACGGAGCAGTTTCTCTTCCGGAGAAGGATCCGATTCACCCTTCGGAGTAATCTTACCGATAAGGATATCACCCGGTTCGATGCGGGCACCCACACGAACAATACCGTTTTCGTCAAGGTCTTTAGTCGCTTCCTCACTTACGTTAGGAATGTCAGAGGTCAACTCTTCCATACCACGCTTCGTTTCGCGAACTTCCAAAGAATATTCTTCTACGTGTACAGAGGTCAAAAGGTCCTCACGAACCACACGTTCATTCAGTACGATAGCATCCTCATAGTTATAGCCCTTCCACGGCATGTAAGCAACCAGCAGGTTCTTACCCAGTGCAAGTTCTCCGTCTTCGGTTGAATAACCTTCCGTCAGGATTTGACCTGCAGTCACGCGCTGACCCTTCTCGCAAATCGGACGGAGGTCAATCGTCATATTCTGGTTGGTACGGCGCCACTTCGGGATATTATATTCTTTCAATGCAGGCTCGAAGCTTACGAACTCTTCCTCCTCCGTACGGTCGTACAGAATACGGATAGTCGTTGCATCCACGAATTCAACCACACCGTCACCCTCGGCAGTAATCTGCGTACGAGAATCGCGTGCCAGCTGGCGTTCGATACCGGTACCTACAATCGGAGCTTCGCTCTTCAATAAAGGAACAGCCTGGCGCATCATGTTTGATCCCATCAATGCACGGTTGGCGTCATCATGCTCCAAGAACGGAATCAAAGAAGCCGCAATAGAAGCAATCTGCTGGGGAGATACGTCCATCAATTCCACCTCGGAAGGAGGAACCACCGGATAGTCGGCATCCTGACGGGATTTTACTTTATCACGTACAAAAGTACCGTCATCGTTCAAAGGAGCATTACCCTGAGCAATAATCTTGGCTTCCTCTTCTTCTGCGGTGAGGTAAACCAAACCTTCGTCAGAAAGATCAACCTTACCCTCTGCCACCTTGCGGTACGGAGTTTCAATGAAGCCAAGCTCGTTGATTTTCGCGAACACACAGAGTGAAGAAATCAAACCGATGTTCGGACCTTCAGGAGTCTCGATAGGACAAAGACGTCCGTAGTGAGTATAGTGTACGTCACGAACCTCGAAGCCTGCACGCTCGCGTGACAGACCGCCGGGACCCAGGGCAGACATACGGCGTTTGTGAGTAATCTCGACCAGCGGGTTGGTCTGGTCCATGAACTGTGACAAAGCATTCGTTCCAAAGAATGAATTGATAACGGAAGAGATTGTCTTGGCGTTAATCAGGTCAATCGGAGTAAAGACTTCATTGTCACGGACGTTCATACGCTCGCGGATAGTACGCGACATACGTGCCAGACCGATGGCAAACTGATTGGACAACTGTTCGCCCACTGTACGCACACGACGGTTGCTCAAGTGGTCGATATCGTCCACATCCGCTTTCGAGTTAATCAACTCGATGAGATATTTGATAATTTCGATAATATCTTCCTTGGTAAGGACACGCACGTCCATATCGGTCGTCAAGTTCAACTTTCTGTTGATACGATAACGGCCTACATCACCCAGGTCATATCTCTTCTCTGAGAAGAACAGGTTATTGATAACCTCGCGTGCACTGGCATCATCGGCAGGGTCTGCATTACGCAACTGGCGGTAGATGTAGAGTACAGCTTCTTTTTCCGAGTTACTCGGATCCTTCTGCAGAGTATTATATATGATAGAATAGTCAGACTGGTTCGGTTCTTCCTTGTGTACGAGGATATTCTGAACGCCCGACTCTAATATAATGTCAACATGTTCCGGCTCGATTACAGTTTCACGGTCAATAACGACTTCGTTACGCTCGATGGAAACAACTTCACCGGTATCTTCGTCTACAAAATCCTCAATCCATGTTTTCAACACACGTGCGGCCAACTTACGTCCCACCATCTTCTTGAGGTTCGTCTTGTTCACCTTCACGTCTTCCGCCAAATTAAAAATCTCGAGAATGTCCTTGTCATTCTCAAATCCGATGGCTCTCAGCAAAGTGGTAACCGGCAATTTCTTCTTACGGTCAATGTACGCATACATGACGTTGTTGATGTCGGTGGCAAACTCAATCCACGAACCCTTGAACGGGATGATACGGGCTGAGTACAACTTGGTACCGTTGGCATGTACGCTCTGTCCGAAGAATACGCCCGGTGAACGGTGAAGCTGGGATACAACCACACGTTCCGCACCGTTGATGACGAATGTTGCCTTATCCGTCATGTAAGGAATAGGACCGAGGAACACGTCCTGAATGACCGTGTCAAAATCTTCGTGGTCGGGGTCGGTACAATATAATTTCAATTTTGCCTTCAAAGGCACGCTATATGTAAGCCCTCGCTCTATACATTCATCAATGGTATAGCGCGGCGGATCAATATAGTAGTCCAAAAACTCAAGAACAAAATTATTTCTTGTATCGGCAATGGGGAAGTTTTCAGCAAATACTTTATACAGTCCCTCGTTCTTACGTTTCTCGGGTGGGGTGTCCAGTTGTAGAAAGTCTTTGAATGACTTCAATTGTACTTCCAGAAAATCCGGATATTCAAGCGGATTCTTAGTCGAAGCAAAATTAACTCTTTGATTTA
>OWKP01001989.1_pt1 | contig 11539 bp, 9 predicted proteins | sample 1732991 | NCBI WGS metagenome assembly OWKP01 (sample SAMN05065777, study PRJEB22554) | human gut metagenome | biome: ENVO:2100002; feature: ENVO:00000062; material: ENVO:00002003 | host: Homo sapiens | place: USA
TAAGAGACAGCCGCACTTACATTGCGCAGCGCGTGCAGTCATTCAAGCTATAAACTGCCAATGTCGGGGTCGAGGGGGACTCCCCTCGCCTTTCTCTGGGGGATTCAAAGGGGGTATTCTCTTCGGAAAGAGAATCCCCCCTTTGGTGCCGCGGCGCGCACGCCGCTCCCCCTCCCGCGCTCGCGCGGGAAAATCAGGGCACCCCTTTGGAAAAGGGTGTAAAAAAGACCCGCCACATCTGTGGCAGGTCTTTTTCTGAACTAATTAGTAATAACGCTTGTTGCGGTTCTTACGGGCGGCCTCGCTCTTCTTGCGGCGCTTGACACTGGGGCTCTCATAGCACTCTCTCTTGCGGACCTCCGCCACGATACCGGCCTTGGCGCAGCTTCTCTTGAAGCGCTTGAGCGCGCTGTCGAGAGATTCGCCTTCCTTGACGTGGATCTCGGACATTTATGTTTTCCCTCCCTCCGATACACCCGGCTTGATCCTGGGCGCTCTTTAAGAGTCATTCACATGACTAACGGTGGTATTATATGAGAAAAATCACGGCTTGTCAATAATCTTTCCTCATATTTTTGAAAAAATCCGAAATTCCGCTCAGCAGGGCTTCACGATCAGGTTGACGAGCTTGTTCTTGACGTGGATGACCTTGACGATCTGCATGCCGGCGATGGCCTTGGCGACCTTCTCGCTCGCCTTCGCCGCTTCGACAACCGTATCCTGATCGCTGTCCACGGGGACGATGATCGTGCCCTTGAACTTGCCGCTGACCTGAACGGCCATCTCAACGGAGGAGGCGACGGTCTTGCTCTCGTCATACTCCGGCCACGCGCACTGCATCGCCATCTTGCCCTCGTACTTGGCGGCAAAGCCCTTCTGCTCCCACAGCTCTTCGACCATGTGGGGCGCGAACGGAGAGAGCATGAGCAGCAGCGCCTCAAAGTCGCCGCGGCTGAGGCCGTTCGAATAGAACTCGTTGACCATAGCCATGAGGGCGGCGATGGCGGTGTTCATCTTCAGCGTGTCAATATCGTCCGTGACCTTCTTGATGGTCTTGTGGACGATGGGCGCGTTCTTTTCGGAAACGCCATCTTCCTCCGTCACCTGATCGGCGAGGTTCCACACGCGGTCTAAGAAGCGCTTGCAGCCCTTGACGGCATCGTCCGACCAGGTGGCGACCTTTTCAAAATCGCCGATGAACATGATATAAAGGCGCATCGTGTCCGCGCCGTAAGCCTTGACGACATCATCGGGGTTGACGACGTTGCCGAGGGACTTGCTCATCTTGACCGCCGGGCGCAGCGCCTGATTGCCGTACTTGGCGATCAGCGCGTCCTTCTCCTCCTGCGTGGAGACGTTGCCGACGTAGTGCGGGTTCTGGCCGAGGATCATGCCGTGGCTCGTGCGCTTGGCATAGGGCTCCTTCGTGTGGACAACGCCGATGTCGTAGAGGAACTTGTGCCAGAAGCGGGAGTAGAGAAGGTGCAGCGTGGTGTGCTCCATGCCGCCGTTGTACCAGTCCACAGGGCCCCAGTACTGCTCCGCCTCGTGAGAGACAGGCTCATGGTCGTTGTGCGGATCCATATAGCGCAGGAAGTACCACGAAGAACCCGCCCACTGGGGCATGGTGTCGGTCTCGCGCTTGGCGGGGCCTCCGCACTTGGGGCACTTGGTATTGACCCAGTCGGTCATCTTGGAGAGCGGGCTCTCGCCGTCGTCGGTCAGCTCGTAGCTGTCCACCTGCGGCAAAACGAGCGGAAGCTCCTCTTCGGGCACGGGCACCCAGCCGCACTTCGGGCAGTTGACGAGGGGGATGGGCTCGCCCCAGTAGCGCTGACGGGAGAAGACCCAGTCGCGCAGCTTGTAGTTGACCTTTTCATGGCCCCATCCCTGCTCGACGGCGTACTTCTTCATCGCGGGGATAGCCTCCTTGACGGTCATACCGTTTAAGAAGCCGGAGTTGACCATGATGCCGGTGTCATCCTTGAGCGTGAAGGCCTCCTTCGTGATGTCGCCGCCCTCGACGACCTCGACGATGGGCAGGCCGAACGCCTTGGCGAAGTCCCAGTCGCGCTGGTCGTGGCCCGGAACGCCCATGACGATGCCGGTGCCGTAGCCCATCAAAACGTAGTCCGAAACAAACATCGGCACGACCTTGCCGGTCGCGGGGTTGATGACTTCAATGCCGTCGAGGCGAACGCCGGTCTTATCCTTGTTGAGCTCGCCGCGCTCAAAGTCTGACTTGCGGGCGGCGGCAGCCTGATATGCCTCGACCTCGTCCCAGTTCTTGATGATGCCCTTCCACTTCTTGAGCAGCGGGTGCTCGGGAGAGATGACCGTGTACGTCACGCCGAACAGCGTATCGACACGGGTGGTGTAAACGGTGATATCATCCCCGGTGTTGGTCTTGAACGTGACCTCGGTACCGGTGGAGCGGCCGATCCAGTTGCGCTGCTGCGTCTTCACGCGCTCGATGTAGTCGACGTCGTCGAGATCGTCGATGAGGCGGTCGGCATACTTCGTGATGCGCAGCATCCACTGGCTCTTTTCCTTGCGGATAACGGGTGCGCCGCAGCGTTCGCACACGCCCTCGACGACCTCTTCGTTGGCCAGCACACACTTGCAGCTCGTGCACCAGTTGACGGGCATCGTCGTCTTGTAGGCAAGGTCGTGCTTGAACAGCTGGAGGAAGATCCACTGCGTCCATTTATAATACTGCGGGTCGGTCGTGTCGATCACGCGGTCCCAGTCGAAGCCGTAGCCGAGCATCTTGAGCTGACGGGTGAAGTTCTTGATGTTCTGCTGCGTGACGATGGCGGGATGGATGTGGTTCTTGATGGCAAAGTTCTCCGTCGGCAGGCCGAAGGCGTCAAAGCCGATGGGGTTCAAGACATTGTAGCCTTGCATGCGCTTTTTGCGGCAGATGATGTCCATCGCCGTGAACGGGCGCGGGTGGCCGACGTGCAGACCCGCGGCGGAGGGGTACGGGAATTCGATCAGGCCGTAGAACTTGGGGCGCTTGTCCCCCGTCACGGCGGCGTAGGGCTTTACCTGCTCCCACTTGTCCTGCCATTTTTTCTCAATGGCTGCGAAATCGTACTTCATGGATCTTCTCCTTTATGTGAAATAGTGTTTTGATGCGAAAAAAGTCCCTGACCGTTTTTCAAACGGTCAGGGACGTAACGAACACATTACGCGATACCACCCTGATTCAGCGCACGGTTCCCCGTGAGCCCTCAGCGGCTTCATAGCCTTGCCCGTAACGGGGGCGACCGTTCCGCCCTTTCAGGCGGACTGCTCGGGAGTGAGTCATCCACGCGCATTTTCCCACCGGCTCGCACCGACCGCCGGCTCTCTTCAGGTGAAAATCACGCGTCTTTTTGCTCCGTCATCGCGTTTTGCATAAATTCAGCATGACCATTTTAGGCGTTTTGTCCCGCCTTGTCAAGCGTTATTTTTCCTCGGCGTGGGGCAGGATGGCGCTCAGATCGACTTCCTCACCGTCGGCCCACAGGTGCTCGAGGGAATAGAACTTGCGCGCCTCGTCGTTGAAGACATGGACGACGACGCAGCCGTAGTCGAGCAGAACCCACGTGCCGCCGCGGTAGCCCTCGCGGTGCAGCGGCTCCTCGCCCTTTTCGGTCAGTTCCTTTTCCACCGCGTCGCACAGCGCGTTGATCTGCGTGTTGGACGTACCGGTGCAGATGACAAAGTACTCTGCGAGCGTCGTGATCTTGTCGATGCGGATGAGTCTGATCTCCTTACCCTTTTTGCTGTCGAGCGCCTTGACGGCGATCTCGGCCATTTCTCTTGCAGGTAACATAGGGGGTCTCCTTTTCTTATTTTGAGTTTTTGATCTTTTTTATTCTTTTACGTTACGGGCGCAGCCATTCCGGCATTTCGTCGCTGCCGGTCGTGCCGCTGTTGTCTCCTGTCGTGCCGCTCTCTCCCGTGCCGGGGTCGGTCGGGGGCACGGGATCGACAGGCGTGGTGGGCTCACTTGGCGTGGTCGTGCCGCTGTTATCGCCCGTGTTGCCCGGATCAACGGTCGTGCCGCCGTTGTTGTCACCGGTATTGCCGGGGTCGACCGTCGTGCCGCTGTTGTCGCCGGTATTGCCGGGATCGGTGGTCGTACCCGGGTCGGTCGTCGTGCCGCTGTCCCCTGTGCCGGTCTGTGAGCCGGAGGAGAAATGGTGGTTCTGCGGCTGGGCGGCCTTGCTGTCCTCCACATGTCCTGTGGACGAGGACACCGAGCCATCCGAGTTGACGGACATGATGTCAAGGTCGCGCATCGTGAACTTCTCGACAAACGGGCTGAGCTCGTTGTTGACGAGGTCCAGCAGCTCCTGCGCGTTCGGCGTCACGTAAGACTGCATTCTGTGGTACACGCGGCTGTAACACGATTTGTTCGTGTTCGGCATCGTGACGAAGTTGACATTCTCGATCTTGAGCCCGCCCATGACGGCCTGCGAGCCGAACCACAGCATTTCCTCAAACGTCAGGTCAGAGGTAACGTTGTTTTTCACCACGCGGGCAAAGTCGCCGATCTTCGTCACGTTCTTGAGCTGCAAAAGCTGCTCGATCATCGCCTTTAAAAGCGACTGCTGCGTCTTGATGCGGCCAAGGTCACCGTCCGGATAGCCATAGCGCGAGTCGGTGTCGTGGCGGTAACGCAGCACCTGCATCACGTCGCTGCCGCTGAGAAGCCGGTAACCCTTCGTCTGGTGGATGTGCAGGTCCTGATAGGGGTCGTCGTAGTTCATGTTACGCGGCACATCGTAATAGACGCCGCCCATGGCCTTCACGATCTCGCCGACAGCGTCCCATTCGACAACGACCTGATAGTCCGGCTCAAAGCCGACGAGCTGGGCGATCTCCTTGTAAAGCGCCTTGATGCCCTTTTCGCCCCCGCCGTAGTAGTTGTAGACGGAGTTGATACGCTTGATATCCCACGGGACGTTGACCATCGTGTCACGCGGGATGGACATGACGGTCGCCTTCTGGTTCGTCACGTCATAGCTCGCGAGCAGCATCGTGTCGGTGTTGCCGCCGCCGCCCGTGTCGCGGCCGAGAATGAGCACGGTGTAGAAATCCTTGCTCTTTCGCTCGCCGCCCGCCTTCGGGCGCACGCCGTCGCCATAGTCGATATCGTCGATCTGCTCACTATTGTTATTCTTGCTGTCAGTGTCCTTGCTCGGCAGCTCCGGCGCGCGGATTTTCAGCAGATAGCTGCCGCCGGCGACCACACCGCACAGCAGCGCGATGAGCAGCACCTTGGCAAAGAGCCTCCCTGGGTGGGAAAAGGTCTCCTTGACCTGCTCCCAGGCCTCGTCGCAGTTGCGCTCGAAAAAGCCCTCTTTCCGGTGCGTGTGCCGCCCCTCGTAATAGGGGTCTTCCCTGTCTCTCTCATAAATCTTTCTTTGATCACTCATGGGTATGTCCTCTCAGATACTCCAGCGCTTGCAGCGTGTTATGGTGAACGGGGTTGCCCATCTGCTCCATTTCCTCCACAGTCATGGCAAGGCCCATTTCAAGGCCCTTGTCCAGATCCTCCCACACGACCTTGCGGAGGTCCTCCACGCCGTCGAAGTCGCGGTTCGGCTCGATGTAATCGGCAAGGTAGATGACCTTTTCAAGTAACGTCATGTTTGCCTTGCCCGTCGTGTGCCACAGGATCGCGTTGTAAATCTCGTCATCCGCGCCGAACACGTCGCGCGCGAGCGCCGCGCCGGTCTTGGCGTGCAGCAGCTTGAGCGCCTTTTTCTCCAGCTCGTCGAGTTCGATGTGGTAGTGCTCGCACATCGCGAGCTGCTCTTCCATCGAAAGACGCTTGGTCGAGTCATGCAGAAGCGCGGCAAAGCGCGCCTTTTCGACGTCCGCGCCGTACTTTTCCGCGAGCGCCTTGGCCGTCTGCTCGGTGCCGAGCACGTGCGGGATGCGCTTGGCCTTGAGGTAGGAGAGCGCGATGGGTCTCAGGTCCTCTAAGGTTAGACGTTTTAAATCGAGATTTGTTCCATAAAGATGCTTGCGGTAAATATATCCCAGCACCGCGGGGGCCAGAAGCCCCTCCGTCTCCCTCTTCGGGATGCGCGCGCGCAGCTCCGTCGACGAGACGTCGACAAGGTTCGGCAGCGTCATCGTCACGATGCGGCTGCCCGGAAAGCGCTGGCCGAGGTACTTGCGCTGCGGGGCGAAAAGCTCCTCGCCGTCCTTTTCCGTGCGGCCAAAGGCGCACAGGCCCGCATACCGCACGATCTCGTCCGGCTTGTACCAGTACTGGAACGTCAAGAACATGTCCGTCCCCATCAGAAGCCACAGCTCGTCGTCGGGATGCTCCTCATGCAGAATGCGCAGCGTGTCCGCGGTGTAGCTCTTACCGCCGCGCGCGATCTCCATGTCGGAGACTGTGACCTTCACGCCCGTGTCGAGCGCGATCTGCTCGCCCATCAGGCGCGTCATCGCAAGGCGGTCGTCCGCCCCCGCCGCGTCGGCGGAGAGCATCTTGTGCGGCGGGATACCCGCCGGGATGAGCAGGAGCTCGTCGAGCCCCAGATATTTTGCCGCGCTCTCGGCCGCGGCCATATGACCCAGATGCGGCGGGTTGAAGCTGCCGCCGTAAATTCCGATCTTCAAGTTTGTTCGACCTCTTTTTCTCTTTTACACGGTCTTCTTCGCTGCCTTGGGCAGCACGATCTTGTCCTTCTTGTCCTTTTTGTGCGAGGGGCGGTAGAGCACGAATTTCGTGCCGATGACCTGCACCTGCTCGCTGCGCGTCAAGGCGCTCAGCTCGTCGCACGCCTCGCGCGCGGTGAGCATGCTGTTTTCAAGCACGCGGCACTTGATGAGCTCACGCGCCTCCAGCGCGTCGTTCGCCTGCTTGACGAGGTTGTCGCCGATACCGTCCTTGCCGATGTGGACGATCACGTCGAGGTCATTGGAAAGGCTGCGCAGATACGCGCGCTGTTTGCTGCTTAATTCCATAGTATTTCCTTATCCTTTTTTATTGATGTTCCGCAAGATAGTTCCTGAGCGTTTCCTTGAACGCACGCAGTGCCTTGCCGCGGTGCGAGATCTCCGCCTTTTCTTCTGCCGAAAGCTGTGCAAAGGTCTTTCGCTTGTCAGGCACGAAGAACACGGGATCGTAGCCGAAGCCGTTTTCGCCCATCGGCGCGAACGCGATCGTGCCCTCGACCTCGCCGTCGTCCTGCAAGACGTCGCCGTTCGGGAACGCGCAGGTGATCGTCGTGTGGAAGTGGGCGCGGCGGTCGGCCTGCCCGTGCAGCATCTGCAAAAGAAGACGGTAGCGGCCGGTGTCATCCAGCCCCTCGCCGCCAAAGCGCGCGCTGTACACGCCGGGGCCGCCGTTCAGCGCGTCGACGCACAGACCCGAATCGTCCGCGATGGCGGGCAGCTTCGTCGCCTCCATGACGGCCTTGGCCTTGAGAAGCGAATTCTCGGCAAAGGTCTCGCCCGTTTCCTCCACCTCGATCTTTACGCCGAGGTCGGCCTCCGACACGACCTCCACGCCGAGCTCGCCAAGAATGGCGCTCATTTCCTTCAATTTCTTGGGGTTCTGCGTTGCCAAAACAAATTTCATCGTCAAACCTCCCACGGGTCTTTTTCCCGTCTCTTCCTGCTTTTTTCTTCCCGCTTTTCTTCCTCGCGCTGCGCCTTGCGCTCTTCGCGCTGCGCGCTCATCTTTTCCTGCCATGCCGTGAACTTTTTGTCGAGCTTATCGAGCGGCCACTCGATCTCCGGCACGGGCACGATGACCACCTTGCAGCTCTCACAGTAACGGGCGGGCGTGTAATAATCTCCTAACAGCCCCGCTCTGCCAAGACAGACCTGTTCCTTCTCGTCGCCAAATCCGTCTTTGAGCATGCCGTCCTCACCTCTTGGACACCAGTAAATATCACGCAAGACAGGGATGGCTCCATCTCGCATTTCCTTTCCGCAATAGGGGCAAACAGAAGTGATTTCCATATTCGTCTCCTTTTTATCTCGCGAAATGTTTGCTTTTTGTCTTAGATCAGCGCCTTGACGTATTCCTCCGCGTTGAACGGCTGGAGATCGTCGATGCCCTCGCCGAGGCCGACGTACTTCACCGGCACGCCCAGCTCCTGCGCAATGGCAACGCAGATGCCGCCTTTGGCCGTGCCGTCGAGCTTCGTCAGGATAATGCCCGTCAGACCCGCCGTCTCACGGAAGACCTTGGCCTGCTGCAATCCGTTCTGCCCCGTCGTCGCGTCGAGCACTAAAAGCGTCTCCTTCGCGGCGTCGGGCGTCTCGCGGTCGATGATCTTGCGGAGTTTCGAGAGCTCGTTCATCAGGTTCACCTTGTTGTGAAGTCTGCCCGCCGTGTCGCAGAGGACGACATCGACACCTCTCGCCTTCGCCGCGGCGAGCGAGTCGAACAGCACCGCGCCGGGGTCTGCCCCTTCCTTCGAGCGGACGATCTCGCACTCGGCGCGGTTCGCCCAGATTTCGAGCTGATCTGCCGCCGCCGCGCGGAACGTGTCCGCCGCGCATAAAAGCACGCGCTTGCCCTCGCCCTTCAGACGGTGGGCGATCTTGCCGATGGACGTAGTCTTGCCCACACCGTTCACGCCGATGACCAGCACGACGCTCGGCTTGGTCGACAGGTCAAGCGCGGTGTCGCCCACGTTCAGCTTTTCAATCAAAATATCGCGCAGCGCCTGCTTCACATCGTCGCCGCGCTGGATGCTCTTCTGGTACACGACGTCGCGCAGCTTTTTCACCGCGTCGTGCGCGACCGTTGCGCCAAGGTCAGCCATAATGAGGCTGTCCTCAAGCTCGTCATAGAATTCGTCGTCAATGGTCTCCCACACGATGGTGTCGAACCATGCCTTTTTGATCTTTGCAAAAATACCCATTTGTTTCTCCTCGCGCTTTATTCCTTAATGTTGAGTTCCTTCGCCATGTCGTTCATATTGATCGTCAGCACCTTGCTCACGCCGCGCTCCTGCATCGTGACGCCGTAAAGAACGTCCGCTGCCTCCATCGTGCCGCGGCGGTGCGTGATGACGATAAACTGCGTTTTGCTCGTGATGCGGCGCATGTAATTGGCCACGCGCACCACGTTCGGCTCGTCGAGCGCCGCCTCAATCTCATCCATGACGCAGAACGGCGTCGGATGAACCTTCAGGATGGCGAAGTACAGCGCGATGGCGACGAACGCCTTTTCACCGCCCGAGAGCAGCGTGATCGTCTTGAGCGCCTTGCCCGGCGGCTGAACCTTGATCTCGATGCCGCAGGAGAGCACGTCGTTCTCGTCCTCGAGCTCGAGCGTGGCCTTGCCGCCGCCGAACAGCTCCAAAAACGTCTCCTGGAAGCTCTCGCGGATCAGCGCGAACTGTTCTTTAAAGATGACGGTCATCTCGCTTGTGATGCTGTCGATCACGCCGACAAGCTCACCCTTCGCCTTTTCCACATCGTCGCGCTGGGTCGTGAGGTAAGTGTAGCGCGTATTCACGCGCTCGAATTCCTCGATCGCGCCGACGTTGACCGCGCCAAGGCCGCTGATGGCGCGCTTGAGCTCGCCGATGCGGCGGCTCGCCTTGGCGACACTCTCGAGCTCGATGCGCTGCTCCTGCGCGGCGGAGTGCGACAGCTCGTAGTTTTCCCACAGCTTGTCGAGAATTTGCTGCTCCTCCATCGCGCTCGTCGCGCGCTTCTGTTCAATCTTGCTGACGCTGCGCTCGACGTTGAGCACGTTTTCGTTGAGCTCGCGGCCGCGGCGGTCGCTCTGGCTGCGCTCGGCTTCGAGCGCGAGCTTCGCTTTGGAGAGCGCTTCGAGTTCGGCGCGCTTTTCCGTCATTTTGCCGCTCAGCGCGGCGATCTCAGTCTCATGTGTGCCGATCTCGCGCTGCGACTGCTCGCTCGCGGCCCTGTACTGCTCGATGAGCGCTTTTCTGCTCTGCTCGTCGCCCTGCATCTGGGCACGCAGGCCCTCCAAGCTCGCAAGCGACTTTTCCGTCGTCTCGCGCTCGGCGGCATAGCCTGCGAGTACGCTCTTTTTCTCGGCGATCTCGTCGCCGAGGCGCGAGGTCGAACGCAGCAGCTCGCTCTGGCCGGAAAGGCTCTTTTCCGCCTGCGCGCGCAGCTCGCCCGCTTCCTTCTCCTGCGAAAGCGCGAGCGCTTCCTTTTCCTCCGCCACGCGCTTCACTTCGCCGCGGCGGCGCGCGATGGTCTCGCGCTCGGTATCCAAACTCTCAAGCCGCTCGCGCAGCGACGAGAGCAATAAGTCATAATGATTTTTATCGCCCTGCAATTTGAGCACGGCGTCCTCCGCCGCGCGCTGCTGGCCCTGTGCGACCTCCAGCTCGTAGCGCGCTTTGGCAAGCTCGCGCTTGGCGTCCTCGGCGGCCTTGGCGGCAAGGTCGAGCTTTTCGGCAAGGCTGCCGCGCCGCGCCGTCAGCTCGCGCAGCTCGCCTGCGCGGCTCAGAATGCCTGCGCTGCGAGAGATCGAGCCGCCCGTCATCGAGCCGCCGCGGTTCAACACCTGGCCGTCGAGCGTCACGATGCGGAACGCGTTCGAAAACCGGCGCGAGATCGTGATGCCGCAGTCAAGGTCATCGACCACAACCGTGCGGCCGAGCAGATTCTTGAAAATGCCGTCGTATTCGCGGTCGTATTCCACCAGCTCGCTCGCAAGGCCGACGTAGCCGTACTCGTTCTGCACGCGCGCATCGCGCAGTGCCTCGCCGCGGATCGACGAGAGCGGCAGGAACGTCGCGCGTCCGCCGTCGCGCTGCTTTAAGAGTTGGATGGCGCTCTTCGCGTCCTCCTCGCGCTCGACGACGATGTTCTGCAAGCCCGCGCCGAGCGCGATCTCGATCGCGACGGCGTATTTTTTGCCGACCTTCATCAAATTGGCGACCGGCCCGCGCACGCCGCGCAGCGCCTTGCGCTCCGACGCCTGCATGACCGTGCGCACCGCCTTGTTGAAGCCCTCGTACTCCTTTTCCATCTCGCCGAGCATGGCAATGCGGGAGTCCGCGCTGCGCAGCTCGACTATCGAGACGACCATCTGCCTGTCCAGCTTTCCGCCGTTGTAGCGGAGGATGGCGTTGAGGGTCTCGAGGTTGCCGGTCTCTGCAAAGTCGGCGACGACGGTGCCGCGCCGGGGCGTCACCTCAATGAAACCCATGCGCGCGAGGTCCTCGAGGCCGAGGTGGACTATGGTCTTGCTAATCTTCATCTGCTCGGCGAGGTCGCGCTCGGAGGGGAGCCTGTCGCCGGGCTTGAGCGTGCCGGAGAAGATCATGCCCTCGATACGCTCGATGAACAACTCTTTTATTGTCGGCGCTACGATCTGTCCGAAATCCAAATGCAGTCCCTCCTTTCTGGTCAAACCAATAGTAACATGTCCGGGCGGTCAGGGCAAGGCCCGGGAGGGGAAAAGTCAAAAAAAGGACGCGCGGCATAGCGTTCATTCTGCCGCGTGTCCTCTTTTCCGCGCCGCTGCGGGGTGCGGTCAGCGCGGGCACTGTCTCTTATACACATCTGACGCTGCCGA